>OUNM010800070.1_pt1 | contig 17097 bp, 16 predicted proteins | sample 1769961 | NCBI WGS metagenome assembly OUNM01 (sample SAMEA3914820, study PRJEB12502) | metagenome | biome: forest; material: soil | place: USA | collected 2012-03-12 | depth 0.3 m
CAGCGGCAGCAGCCGCGTGGAGTAACCGGGGCCACCTCCGGTGAGGACGAAGACGAGGTCGAAGTAGGCCAGTGAGCCGACCACCATGAGGGTGGAGGACGTGATGATGGTGTACTTCAACTGGGGCAAGGTGATGGCGAAGAACTGCTGGACGCGCCCGGCACCGTCGATTTGGGCCGCTTCATACAGTGACGCCGGGATCTGGCGTACGCCGCCTTGGTAGATGAGCGTGTGGAACGGGACAAACTGCCAGGCGATGACGAAGACGACGACGAACAGTACCAGATCCGAGTTGCCAAGCCAGTCCTGGGCCAGGAATGGAAGGCCCAGGCCCGGGCCGAGCCCGAAGTTCGGGTCCAGGAGGGCCTTGTAGGCGATGGCGACGGCCGCGGAGGACAGCAGCAGCGGCACGAAGTAGAGGACGGCGAGGGCCGCACGGTATTTCTGGGATGCGGACGTGAAGACCCCGAGGAGCAAGCTGATGGGAGCCTGGACGATGAATGAGAAGAACATGATCTTGGCGGTGACCCACAGGGCATTGCCGGTGACGGGATCAGTCAGGACCGTGGTCCAGCTCGACAAGCCGTCCAGCTTGATTTCGCCCAGCCCGTCCCATTTGGTGAAGCTGAGGAAGAGCACGCCGAAGAGCGGGATGATGGCGAAGAGGAGGAAGAAGACGAGGGCTGGTGCGGCCAGCCACCCCGACGGGCCCTTTTCAAGGACCCGCCGGGAAGAACCGGTTGAGGTAGACACTGGTTACTTTCCGATCGTTGCGTTCATGGTTGAGACGAACTGATCGGGGCTGATCTTCTTCAGGAAGATCTGGTCCAGGTTCGCCAACATGGCGTCTCCCTGGGCGGGGCTGAGGGCCTGGTCCCAAGAGAGGGTGAAGCTGGGGGCGTTCTTGGCCATGCCGTACACGTAGCTCAGGAAGTCCTTGTCCGGTGATGCGGCCAGCTTGCTTTCGATGCCGGTGGTGACGGGAACGGCTCCGGAGTCGATCAAGGCCTGCGTGTCAGCGTCGGTGAACATTCCGCTCTTGACATAGTCGAGTGCTGCCTTCTTCTGGCTGTCAGTGGCCTTGGAAGAGATCGACCAGAAGTTGGAAGGGTTGCCCACGACGTTGGCCGGATCGCCCTTGCCGCCCGAAACAGCGGGGAAGGTGACGTAGCCCAGCTTGCCGTTTTTGACGAAGTCCGCTGCATCCTTCTTCATGCTCTGGTAGATCCAGCCACCCTGCAGGATCATGGCGGCCTTGCCGGTGTAGAGGAGGGCCTGGTCCGCGTTGCTGTCGGCGGCGATGGAGGAGAAGCCGTTGGCGAATCCGCCGGCGTCCACCAGTTCCTGGATCTTGCTCAGGGCTTCTTTGACGGCGGGATCGGACCAGGCGCCGGGTTTGTTGGCGGCGATGTTCGCGAAGACGTCAGGTCCGCCGATTCGCTCCACCAGGTACTCGAGCCACATCAAGTCAGGCCATTTGGATTGGCCGCCCAGGGAAAAGGGAGCGATGCCTGCTGCCTTGAACTTTGGCACCAGGGCCATCAGTTCATCCCAGGTCTTGGGGGCCTGTGCGCCGATCTTATCGAAGACTTCCTTGTTGTAGTACAGAACGACGGGCTGCACGTTGTTATTGGGCAGGGCATACGTCTTGCCGTCGATCACGCCGTTCTTGAGCACGGACGGCAGGTAGCGGTTCTTGACATCGGGGTTTGACGCGACGAAGTCCGACAGGTCAGCCACTTGGCCGGCGTCGACATAGGACTTCAGGACGCCGCCGCCCCAACCATAAATGAAGGTGGGTCCCTGGCCGGCGCCGACGGCGGTGCGCACCTTGGTCTTGTACGCGTCGTTCGCGAAGAAGTCGAGCTTGACGGCCTCGTCCGGGTGAGCCTTGTTCCATGCGTCGATGGACTTCTGGAGTACGGGCTGGTTTCCGCCCGTAAGGCCCCACATGGTGGCCGAATCGGCGTTTCCTGCCGAACTTGACGGTCCACTTGATCCGCAAGCTGCGAGGGAGATCGATACGGCCGCAGCAGTGACGGCGATCGCTGCTGAGCGCAACGCGAGTTTTACCATTTGCAATTCCATTCGTCCTCCGGGCTCGACGCTGATTGCCCGGCTATTGGTTTCGGGAGTCCGGCCTTCGGGGAGCGAGGCTGCACTGCCGCTGAATATGCTTGATCCGAATCTTCGAAATATTTCGAGAAGATTTTCGGTCCGTTAGGCAAATTTAGCTGTGGCGTGGGTCACCGTCAAGGCGATTCGGACATAAAGTTCAACTCTTTTACGAAATAGAGATTGACTCTGCTTGCCGCGCCGGTCAGACTTGTCTCAACGAAATATTTCGAAAGAGTTGAGGTTGCATGGCCAGCAATGAACGTCCCGCCAAGGTGACATTGGCTGCCATCGCCCGGGAGGCGGGCGTCTCGATGCCGACGGTCTCGAAGGTCGTCAATGGGCGCGAGGACGTTGCCGCCAGCACGCGCGCCAAAGTTCTGACCGCGCTGGAGCGGACGGGATATAAGTCACCGCTTCAGCGAAAAAGCGTCGCCGGCCGCCGGCCTGTGGTGGAGGTCGTGCTCGACACCTTGAACTCGGCGTATGGAGTGGAAGTGCTCAATGGCGTACTGGAGCACGCGGCCGCCTCCGACGTCGAAGTCCTGCTCAACATCACCAGCCAGCAATCGGCGTCGACGCTAAGCCCCGAGCAGAGGGCGCAGCGAATTGTCGACGAAGGCCGGAGCGGCATGATCGTGGTGACCTCGGCGTTCAGTTCGGCCCAGCTGGATCCATTTCGACGGCGGCAGATACCTATCGTCGTCATCGACCCGCTGAACCCGCCACCGGGGGACGTCGTCAGCGTCGGCGCCAGCAACTGGGCCGGAGGCAAGGCCGCGACGGCCCACTTGCTGGATCTGGGACACCGCAGGATCGCCTACCTGGGTGGGCCGGAAGCGGCTGAGTGCAACCAGGCCAGGCTGCACGGCTACATGGCCGCATTGATGGCGAAAGGGGTGGCTGTCGAGGAGCGCTACATCCTGTCGGGACCCTTCCGTTCCGAGAACGGTGTGGCGGGAATGAAAACCCTGCTTCAACTCGAAGAGCGCCCAACAGCCATCTTTGCCGCAAGCGACAGCATTGCCTTGGGCGTGCTCGCCGAGGCGCGTCGTCAAAAGATCCGCATCCCCGAGGATATCAGCGTAGTGGGATTCGACGGAACCTACCAAGCGGAGGAATCGGTCCCTCCGCTGACGTCCGTGTCCCAGCCGCTGCAGGAAATGGGCCGCGCCGCCCTGCGATTCGTGCTCCGCCAAATGCGGGGTGACGCAGTGGACTCTCGACGGGTGGAGCTTGCCACGCACCTTGTGGTCCGCGAATCCACGGCGCCACCGGCGTAGGGAGCTCCCGCCCGACCCTCGCTTACCTTTGGGGGTGTTTTCGCCGACGCGCGCTCACTTTTGGGGGTGTTTCCGCCGACGCTCGCTCACATCTTCAAGCCCAACCGCGGAATTGATCCCCGATCCGGTGCAGCACTGCTACGGCCTGGACGTGGGCAACTTGGGTGCCGCCGATGCGTCGGTGGCTGCTCCCCTGATGACCTCGGCGTCCCGGTCGGCATATTCGACTGCTCGAAGGTAGTCAACGGTGTCTCGGAGGGCTTGCCCTTTGGTTTGCTCGCCGGCTTTCCATGTGGCTGGTTCATATGCCCAGATCAGAGGCCAACGCTTTTCAACTGGAATGCGCTGGAGCCCCAGGTCCTTTAGGGCTGCTGTCGTTAGGATCCCCGTGGTCGGCGCCGGCAAGCTTGCGAAGGTTCTCCGAATCCATGCCATCTGCCAGCCTCCCGTAAGGCGATCCCTTAGCGTGCTTCCGAACAGCTTCGAACATAGTCACCTGACGTCACGCCGGCTTGAACCGCGAGGCTACCGACTCGCGCGTCCTCGCCACATCAACGTCGCCGGCTGTCTGCTCCATAAGCGCTTTGGCCAACCGTTTCGGCCAAAGCACGTGAACGCCACGAGTCGAGAACGCGCCCCCGATCAGGGGCCAGTCGGCCTCGACGAAGCACAGCACCCCGGTGACCCGCACATCCCCGACGAGGTCGCGCACGACGTCGACCTGTTTGAGCACCCCATCAACCAGTTTCGTGCAATCACGGCGGCCAACTAGTAGCTTCTCGACGCGTGGGCGAAGGATGCCACCCTCGATCTTCAGTTCAGGCCGTCCCTTGTACCGCTTGGCATCGATCACCCAGATTCCACCACGAGTGATGGCGATGTGATCGATGTTAGCCTTCGAACCGGGGATGCGCCGGTCATGAAGGACAGCCATGCCATCGGTGGCCAGGGCGTTTAGCCGGGCGCCGAGGCGCTCCTCACCGATCGCACCCTGGTCCCAGGCCTTGGTGCTTTGCCGCTCGTCAGAGAGGGCGACCGCGAGGCCACCGAAGCGACCCCACTTCTCGCGAAGCCTTTCCTCGTCCTTCGCCTTGCGGCGCTCATATTCGAGCCGGGCGGACGAACCGGCTACCCCGGGCTCAGTGGACAACGACACATCACCAGGTGGTTCCAGGTCGGGGTACATGGCTTCCGTAGCCTCGGTGGCACACTCCAAGCAGCGAACGGTCTTCGTCTCGCTCTCGTGGATCGCTTCTGTCCCTGCCGGAAGAGAGGCACCGCACAGCCGACACGCTCCGGCGTACCGGAGCCTCATCTGCTTCATGAGGATGCACTTTGGATCACAGGCACGGACCCAGTCTGCTTGTAGATCACGGCGGCGGTTAGGCTGCGGTTGCGTGCTGTCATGGCTCAATCCTCAACTACGGCGGGAGCTTTTTCTGGGTGTGCCGCGCGTAGCCGCATCCAACGACCGATTGAACTCGCCATCCTTGAGCGGACAGGCGCAGGGTCGTGCGATATGAGAACGCCAAGTTCAAGCCAGCAACAGGCGCCCGCGAGAGCACCAAGGGGGTACCGAAGGACGCGTCCCGCTAGGCTAGCCGGATGACCGACGTTGCTTGCTCTGCTGTCACTTACGTTGGGCTTCCAATTGGGAGTGGGGGTGCCCATTCGCTTGGCCGCATGTGGCGGCGGGTCGCTTACGAACGAACGACGTCTTTTCTCGAGACCTGTACCGAACTGGTGAAACCTAACAAATACACCTTCGAGGTGCATGAGGTGCCAGAACTTCCCCGGCAGCTTGATCTTGAGGTTGAACTAGAGCGCCGGTTCGGTCAAGGTAAGCGGGTCGCTGTCCCGGCCAATCGGGTTTACGAGGCCCTTGAACTGCTCGACGAAATCTATCCTCAGCCTACGAATCAGTGGGGGATGGCGCCGATTTGGTTCCGCGCGCAGTCGAGTTTCCGGATCGTTGACCCGGGGACGAGACAGGTCTTACCCGGCCAGGACACTGAGCGATTCGCCGGGGCTGAATATGTGTGGAGCGTTCCCCTAGGAGCCAGCGATCTTAGCCTAATACTCGATGACAGTGCCCGACTGGGGATCGATCTTTGCATCCCAGACGCTGACGGTGAACTGCTCCAGCGGACGGTGCCGTGGTTGCAGGATCATCTGCCATTCAAGATGTCAGCCAAGCAGTGGCGGTCTTGGACACCGACAAAGTCCGGATCCTTCAGATCTCGTCGGATGGCAGCTCCCAATTCGGCGGTATAACTCTCCCGGATGTCACGCCTCGTCGCCCCCCGCAAGCCGGTCCCTCACCGCGACAACCCCGGTTTGACGTGCTGTTCTGCGGGGATGTGAATCGCAACGCTAAATGGCGGTCTTTTTGCAGCGCTATCTGGCGCTCCTAAGAGTCGGCACCGCGTCGGTCTTCAGATGGTGCGCCTTTGGATCTCGCGGTATACCGTCGTCCGTGACACCCGAAACAGCTCGGCCAATTCGGCCTGCGTATGTTCGCCGGCGTCGTGCAGTGTCAGAAGATGCTTCCGCTGCGACTTGGACAATTTGGGCTGCTTGCCTTTCAACCGCCCCTTCGCCTTGGCGACAGCCATCCCTTCGTGAGTCCGCATCCGGATCAGATCCGCCTCAAACTCGGCCACCATTCCCAGGACGTTGAACAGCAGCCCGCCTACCGGGTCAGTCGGGTCGTGGCTGTTGCCGCCGAGACTAAGAACCACCCCTTTGGCCGTCAGCTCGTCGGCAATGTCCCTGGCATCAGAAAGGGAGCGCGCCAACCGGTCGAGCTTGGTCACCACGAGCGTATCGCCGGCTCGGCACGCCGCCATCGCTTCACGGAGCCCAGGGCGCACACGGTTAGCTCCCGTCAGTCCGTGATCGACGAATATCTGCTTCTCTTCAACACCAAGGGCCAGGAGAGCGTTTCGTTGGGCGGTCAGGTCCTGGTCGTTTGTCGAGACGCGGGCATAGCCGATCTTCATTTGAACGCCCCTTCCCGAGCCACTCCCCTATGAGGCCGCGCGGGGCAGCGGTGACGATGCTAGTTCCTTCCCGCCGGTAATCGAACTGCTGCTGCCCGGACATGCGCCTGAACTACAAACGGAAGGCGCCGAGTCCTTTGATAAGAGCCTCGAGGCCGAGCCGGAAAGCGGCGTCGGAGCGCTGCTCTGTGGTGCGACCGGACTCGTGGTAGGCCTGGACCGCGGTGAAGGTGGGAGCTTGGTGTGCCAAAGTGCCGGGGTTAAATATTCCTTCAGGTGCGTTCACGTCCAAGGCTGCGCCGAAGATGAAGGCTTCTATTGCGGCGATGATCGGGATGATGCGGTCTTCGCGAAATCCCGCTTTGAGGAGGCCGGTAGTGACTTCTTCATACATGGCGAGGGTCTTGGGTGCCCCCATCACCGGGAGGACTGCAATGACCGGGATCAGCGGCGTGTGCTTGGCGAAGGCATCCCGATAGCTCCGGGCCCAGCAGTAAATGGCGTCTTCCCAATTTGAGCTGCGGAAGGCGGAGACATTGACCTGGATGATGAGGTGTTCTTCGAGCAGCCGCAAGACGTCCTGTTTACAAGTCACGTGGTTGTAGAGGGCTGACACTGACACGTTGAGGTTGCGGGCCAAGGCAGCCATGGTGAGGCCTTGATAGCCGGAGTCGTAAATTAGGGCAAGAGCAGCTGCAGTGATTTTTGGGGCGTTCAGTTTTCCGCCTGGCGGCCGTCCCATCAGGCGCCTGTTTTCCAGGGCTTCCTTGGATGCAGCGGTCCGGGGAAGCTGGCGCTGTGTGGTGGGACCTCTAACTTCGGTCACTGACGGCTGCCGTGGCGGATAGTTTGAGCTTCATACCCTGGGATTCCGAGAGTAAGGGCCGCCTCGATGTCCTTCCGGGCGCTGAGCAGAACTTTCGCAGCATCGTCTAAATCCATGCGCCCGTCTGGGGCGACGGCACTAAGCGCTCCCAGGCATTCCGTACCTCGGAGGATGGGTACGGCGACGGCTTCAACAATGTCATCCATCCATTCGCCGCGGTGATACGCAAAGCCTTTGCTCCGGATGGGTTCCAACTGGTCTTCAATTGCGCGGATGAGGCTTTCGGGTGCACGGGGATCGAAGGCAATCAACACCCGTCCGGAGGCCGATTCAGTCACCTTCATATGCCGCTCTGCACCTGGCTGGACGGCGAAGGATCGGCGGGGCTCGTACCGCTCGATAATTACGGCTTCTTCGCCATTCAATACCGCGAATGAAATGGCCTCATTCAGCCGGTCGACCAGTGCAGGCATGACAGACACCAATTGGGCCGGTGCGCCAGCACGTTCAATCGCGTAACGGCCAAAAACCGAAGCCTTCCCCGTCAGCTGATACTTTCGATCGGCATCCTGTTGCAGCCAGCCCGCCTCAGCGAGGCTGGCAAGGTACTGATGCGCCGCTGCCCGTGTCCAGCCCAGTTCCTGAGCAAGCCTGGAGGGGCCTACTGACGGCTCATTCATGTGCACTAGGGCTTCCAGCACCCGGATCGTCTTAACGACCGTCTGCAGGGCGATTTCTCTGGCCATCGATATTTCCCTTCTTCCTGTGACTCGACGCTATCTCTTTGGGCGATGATCCGGTCGACCGCAGGAACGCGCAAATTCACACTTGGCACAGCCACACCGCCGCGCTATATTTATGTCACATAATACACGACATGCGTCAAACATTGCATGACATTCCTAAAAGGAAGCGAAACATCCACATGGACGATCTCAGTCTCGCGGAGTACTTCACGCCCGAGCGGATGATGGATCCGCGAAACCTCGGGGCACTCCAGCCGACCCGTATCAGCGCCGCCCGCAGCTTCCTGCGGACGATGGCCGACGAGCGGTGGCGAATCACCTGTGACTATCTGAAGCTGGATCCGCGTGGAAACGGGACTGCCCGCTACACGGTTTCCACCCCTAAGGGCCCGGTGACGTTTGTAGCTTGGTTGCGTGAGCCAAGGGGTGAGAACCGCACGGGCCGAATTATCGGAACGTCCTGGGACATGTTCGGGTCGCTCATCGACGGGATAGCCACGGAGGAGCAGGTCCGGGTCACCGAGGCTGAAATGCCGAAGCTATACGAGGGCCGGGCACCGCTGGGCACCCTGATATGGATGCGGTCGAACCAGAGCGTGCGCATGTTCCGGCAGGTACGCGACAGTCTGGCGGAGGGCCACCAGCCGGATGCGGTCGAACTGAAGCGCGTGGGCTATCTCATGCGGAACACCGGGCTTGATGGCAACGGTACTTTCGGATCGACGCCGTTTGCTGCTCTTCCCGACAATCATCCGCTTGCCGTCTCATATCACGCGCAAATGCTTTCGGCATATCTTATGCGTGAACTCTCTGTAGACGTTGTCGAAGAGTTGGCGCGAATCGACTCACCAGATAGGGCGGTTGTGCTCGCTCCAGCAGTGAAGCGCCTCATCGGCGTCGGCAACGGCTCGGCGCTGGGGCTGGTCATGTTCGTTTACAACCGACCATTCCTCATCCACGCCTATATCAGCACATACATTGACGTGCTGAAGCACGTCCTGACGACGCCGATCGCTGGCGATGATCCGCGCATCGACCGACTGGAAAAGCTCCTGGAGCGGACTATCCGATACCGCACGATGGAAGATACGCGGTATCGAGTATTCACGGGAAGTTACGAGCTTGCAGCCGACTTGCGACGGGTCCGTGCCGCGGTTCGTGCAGCACGGCGCGGAACGATCCCAACCCGGGAGAATGAGACGCTCCTGGCCGCCGCCCACCGGGCGGTACGGGGAAGAATATCCCCGGAGGCCCTGAACTCGCTGCACACTCTGTTACTGGAGCTGGACCCGGAATACTGTGACCAGCTGGCCGAGTCCCGCCTCCGGTTTGATGAGATTCTGGCTCTGGATCCGCGCACGCCGTTGTCATCTATCCACCAGGCTGTCAATAGGACGTTTGCCTGGGCCTCATCCATACCTTTGAATGATGAGGAATACCGCGACCGGGTTTGGTACCAGTCGCGCGCGGCCGAGGAGCCGCGTTCGGGCCCCGGCGAGGAAGTTCCAGGATCGAATGAAGTCGTTCCTGACTACCCGGTAGACATCCGCAGACTCATTGATGTGCTGTCCGTCCTCCCCGAGGACGCACCCATCGGATCAGTCCTCTCGGCGCATCCGGATCTTGAGCACATCACACGCCTCGTCTACTCTTTGCGTGAGCATCCCTTTTCTGTTCCGCACGCGGACCCGCATGACATCGACTTCGTTCCGGTCTGGCTTGTGCGACTCATGAACGCGTTTGTGCACGGCCTGGACCGCACCGAGGACTATCTGAACCGGGCCGTCCTTGGACTCATTTACGAAGGTGCGCCGTACCGCGACGAGCTGGAGAGCGTTGATGCGACGTCGTGGTGGTGGACGTACCACCCAGCCCCGCCGAATGTCGGCCCGGCCACCGTGCACCCGGTCAGTTCCCCAAAGGCTACCGGCACGGCCCCATCGAGCCCCACGCAGGCAAAGCTTACCCCCAAGCAAACGGCAATCGTTCCACCTCCTCACGCCGCCGCTGAGAGGGTGACGGTGAAATTCAGAGAGGCAAGGCTCGCTTCTGGACGCGCAATGCAGGCGCTTAACGTACCGGCCGGATCCTGGCAGGGCGCGCGGGATTTCTTCATCACGGCTGTCATGGGTGACCCCGCCAGTGTGGGAAGCTTCGGGCGCGTCCTTGCCGGGCTCATTGACGCCGAGGGAAACGCCCCTGCCTGGACAACACCGACTCACGTCTTCGATGAACGCACCTTAGTCGTGGACTGCGGGGGACAAAGCCTCATCGTCGTTGGACACGTGGTGGTCAATCTCATTGCGGCAAAAGCTACCAGAGAGGGGCTGGCAGTCCGTCTCACTGCGGTCAGTGAAGACACCGCCACCGTTGGGCTTCAACTGGCACTGGCGCGGTACGGGATCACTTTGGAAACACCAGCGTCGACAGGCCACGAGCTCAGCTTCACTGCAGCAGTGGGCGCAGCCGAAGCCACCCTACACGCAAGGTACCGGGATGCGCTGACGGCCTTTATGGAGGCCGGCGTTGAGGTTTCTGCCCAGGACTGGTGGGCCGTGTACTATCCCAGCAACGCCGGGCTCTACCCCGACACTCCGCTGTCCCGCCAGCACACCGGAACGGTGAAAGACGTTTACGTTCCAGGCCAGCAGCTCACCCGACTATTCGAGGCCGAGGAACTTAAAGGCTTCCTGGATCCTGATCGGGACACGGATGTTGTAGTCGCGACAGCGCCGTGAACCCCTCAGCAAAACTAGCAAAGGACGAAACGTGATCTATGTAGACAGCCTGCTGTGCACGCCGCTTGAGCGGGAACGACGCGACAGCCGCCCCGCACTTGAAGAAATCGCAGCCGGGGGAGTGGGTGCCATTACCGTTACCGTGGGCTTCTGGGAAGACACCACGGAATCAATGGACCAGCTGGTGAAGTGGCGCCAAATGGCCGAAGACAATTGCGACCTCGTCGAGATCGCTTACACGGCGGGCGATATCCGGCGCATTGCCGAGTCCGGCCGGACGGCAATCATTCTCGGCTTCCAAAATGTGGCGTTCCTGGGTGGCCGGCTTGGCTATGTCGAACTGTTTGCCCGGATGGGCACGAGGGTCGGCCAACTCACCTATAACATACAGAGCGATATCGGGGGGAGTTGCTATGAGCCCAACGACTCGGGACTCTCCCGGTACGGCGCCTACGTCATCAAAGAGATGAACCGGTGCGGAATGGTTATTGACCTCTCGCACGTGGGTGAGCGCACCTCGCTCGACGCGATCCGGATGTCCGAGGAACCAGTAGCTGTGACCCACGCAAATCCCTCGCAGCTCGCACCCCACCCCAGAAATAAATCGGTACAGATACTTGACGCCCTGCGTGACACCGGGGGCATGATCGGTCTCTCGGTCTACGAGAACATCGTCGGGGATTACACCACACCCCAAAAGTGGTCAGAACTCGTCGCATGGACAGTGGATCGCATCGGCATCAATCATGTCGGCATCGGCACCGACTTCGACCAAACAGGTGGCAGCGCCTACCTGGAATGGATGCGGCAGGGGCGGTGGTCACGCGAAATCCAGTTCGGCGCCGGAAACGGCGCCCACCAGGGCTCGCCACTCGGGGGCTGGTTCAAGACCCCCGCAGACTTCCCACTCGCCGAAAAATGCCTGCGTGACCGAGGCTTCACGGATGGGGAGGTGGAAGGAATTATGGGCGCGAACTGGCTTCGCTATTACGACAAAGTTTTCCGAACACTTTGACCCCTCCCAAGGAAGAGGCATAAAGCCATGGCCATCATCGACACACGTGTCACGACCTACACCGGATCGACCACGACACCATTTCTGCACGCAGACCATATTGTGAAACGCTTCGGCGGCCATCTCGCCATCGACGACGTATCGCTCGCCGTAGGCAAAGGGGAAGTGATCTCCCTGATTGGACCATCGGGCGCAGGAAAAAGCACGTTCCTCCGATGCCTAAACCTCCTCGAAGTCCCCGAATCCGGAGCACTCACCATCGGAGACCAGACCCTGACCTTCGGTGGTCAAGCACGGTGGACAACCGAACTCAGGGAAATGCGCCGCCGTGCCGGCATGGTCTTCCAGTCCTTCAATCTGTTTCCCCACCTCACCGCCTTGGGCAACGTCGAACTGGCCCAAATGCGGGTACTTCGACGATCCAAAGCCGAAGCACGCGAACGAGCTATGGCGCTGCTGGACCGCGTCGGACTCAAGAGCAAGGCCAACTCATACCCCAGCCAGTGCTCCGGCGGTCAACAACAACGGATTGCTATCGCACGGGCACTGGCCATGGACCCGGAACTAATGCTCTTCGACGAACCAACCTCCGGCCTGGACCCGGAAGTCGGAGCCGATGTCCTTGCTGTGATGCGTGAACTGGCGGAGACCGGCATGACCATGCTTATCGCAACCCACGAGATGGAATTCGCCCGCCGCGTCTCTAACCGGGTCATCGTCATGGTCAACGGCGCCGTGATCGAGCAAGGCCAGCCAGACCAGATCATGGCCGCACCAGAGCATGAACGGGTCCGCACCTTCCTCTCCGCCGTCCTGGGGCGCTGACATGGGCAACGCATTCATAACCATCCTGCTCGCAACGGGAACCACGCTGCTACTAACCGTCGTGTCAGCTGTCATCGGCATCGTCCTGGGCGCCCCCGTGATGCTCCTCTCCCAGAGCAAGAACCCCCTCCTGCGTTGGCTCTACAGCACCTTCGTCCACCTCGTCCGCGGCGTTCCGGCCCTGGTGTGGCTGTTCATCGCCTTCTTCGGAATCACCCAACTTGGTATCACCCTCAGCCCCATGGCCTCAGCCATCACCACACTCAGCGTGATCGCAGTGGCCAGCATGGCAGAGATCTACCGCGGCGGGATTGCCGCCATCGCCAAAGGGCAATGGGAAGCCAGCGCAGCACTCGGACTCCGACCGCTGAACACAGCCTTGGACGTCATATTCCCCCAACTGTTGCGGGCAGTAAGCCCCACCGGAGCCACCTTCGTCGTGGGCCTGCTGAAAGAATCCGCACTGGCTTCCACAATCGGAGTCGCGGAAATCACCTTCGAAGCAGGCCTCCAAGTGCAGTACTTCGGCAACGGCCTCACATTCTTCGCATTCGCGGGACTGATCTATCTGCTGCTGAGCCTTCCGCTGGGAATGTTCTCCCGGACGCTCCACACCCGCCTGACTAGGAGGTACGCGGTTCTATGAGCAACTTCTCATGGCTATGGGAATGGCCCACGCTCATCCCCGAACTGCTGCCAGGGGTCGGTTCAGCCCTTCTGATCACCGTCGCCGCATGCGGCCTCGGCTACCCCATCGGGTTTCTACTCGCGCTCTTGGCAGACTCCAAGAACGCCCTCGCGAAGTGGGGCTCCATCGTCTACGTCGAACTCGGACGCGGGATCCCCATTCTCGTCCTGCTCTACCTCGTCTACCGCGGCCTACCTCAGCTAGATATGCTCGTCGACGCGATCCCGTCAGCAATGCTGGCACTGACCATTTCCGCTTCGGCCTACTCCGCCGAGATGATCCGGGCCAGCATCGCCGCAGTCCCCAAAGGGCAGTTCGACGCCTCCGACGCGCTGGGCCTGACGCGGGCGGACGCCTTCCGGTTCGTGGTGATCCCGCAAGCCGCCCGAATCTCATTGCCGCCACTCGTCACACTGACCATCACCATGTTCCACGTCACGTCACTCGCAAGCCTCATCACCGTCGCGGAAATCATGCACGACGCCTTCATCATCGGCTCGGTCACCTTCCAATACATGACCGCCTACACAGCGGCAGCTGTCGTGTACGCAGCAATTGCCATCCCAGGTGCAATATTCGCCGGATGGCTGGAGAAGAAGCTCGGTGACAAATCCAGAGTACCCAAACGCAATAAATTTCGGTCCCGCCGTCCCGTTCAAACATCGGGTACGACCTCAATTCCCCAAACCAGCTCCACCCATTAACCCCCAGCATCCAAACCAGGAGAAGCCATGAAAGCAATGAAGCGAAGTGCATGTGCGGTACTCGCCGCAGGAATGATTGCGTTAGCCGGCTGTTCGAGTAATCCGGGCCAGCAGACCAGTGCATCCGACTGCAAACCAGCCCACGACGGGATCCAGACCATCACCCCTGGCGTCCTTACCGTCGCACACTACGAATATCCGCCGTTCGCGTATGTCGAAAACGGTGAGCTCAAGGGCCTTGAGGGCGAAGTGCTGCAAAAGATCGCCAACATGGAATGCCTGAAGATCAATGTGGTCCCCGGAGACAGCGCAGCGATGATCACTTCTGTACAAACCGGCCGAGCAGATACGACCCTCGGTAGCTGGTACCGCACCAAAGCCCGTTCCGAAGTTGTACGCCTCAGCGAACCCGTCGTGACATCACCACTGGCTGTCGTGTCCAAAACAGGCGCAACAACCGTCGACGACCTCACAAAGCTCGGCTCAGTCGGCGCGGGGCAGGCCCTGGTCGGTGTCGGCGAACTCAAAAGCCTGCTCGGGGACCGCCTAAAGCTTTACCCCACAAACGATGCCGAATTCGCGGACTTCCAAGCCGGACGAATCCAAGCAATCGTCCTCGGTTACGGCGCCGCCATCACATCACTGAAAAAGCAGCCCGTCGAAGGGGCCGAGGTCAAGATCATTGAGGCTGACAGCCGGCTCTCCGCTACCGTGAAGGTCGGCCAGACCAACTTCCCCACGAGACTCAACAACTCGAGTCTCGGCGCTGCGATCGACGGGGACATCCAATCCCTTCGGAAAGACGGGACTATTGCCGACATCGCGAAAAAATACGGTTTCCCCGCCGGGATCGCCAACCCAGGCGCCCCCAATCTTCTCTAACGACCCATGCAGCACTGCACAAAACGGAGACAAGACGCTCAAGCCAGGAGATCGCGATGACAGCACTCGACCTTGTACTTATAGCCGATCGTCTCCATTCGATGACCACAGCAGAACACTCCACGGCCATTGGTATTCTCGGGAACAAAATAGCGGCTCTTGGAAGTCCTGAAGCGGCAAAAGAGTGGTCAGCGAAGACCACACTGCGCTTTCCCGAAGGAGCGACAATAGTGCCCGGATTGGTAGACGCGCACAGTCATCCAATCATGGGGCTAAGGATCACCGACGGAATCGACCTGTCCACTGCGAAGTCGATGGATCAGGTCCGCGCCCTCCTAGGAGCCGAAGCACAGCGCGGAGGAACCCGGGGATGGCTGCTGGGCTGGGGGCTCGACCCAAATGTCTTTGGGTCGAGCGGCCCACCGAGCGTCCGCGCCTTCGACGATCTGGCGAATGGGCTGCCCATGTTTCTCCGGTTCTTTGACGGGCACGCAGCGCTTGCCAACGCATATGCCCTTCGTTTGGCCTTCCTGAAAGACAAGGACACGAACACCCCGCCAGAATCCAACCTCGCGGGCCCGTCTGCAGACCAGGCCGGACTGCTGAATGAATTCGAAGCGATGAACTTCGTCGAACGGGCAATACCTATCGAAGAAAACGACTCGCGCCGGCACAGGCTACTTCAACTCCTGAGCTCCATGGCATCATCAGGCCTGACAGGTCTGCATGCCATGGACGCACTGGACGGACCCGAGGCTCTATTGGCTGACATTGAGGAACGATCCGAATTACCGCTGAAGATGCGGGTTTCCCCCTGGTGCGGACCCGACGATGACATCTCATACGTCGTCGGCCGCCTGGGTGCACGTGGCCGGCGCTGGCATTTTGCTGGCGTCAAATTATTCCTTGACGGCACTATCGACAACGGGACGGCTTGGCTCAACCACCCAGACGTAAGAGGGGAATCACGGGCATCATCGTGGCCCGACCCGGAAGCATATGCGCAGCGTATCCTCCAACTCGATGAAGCAGGCATCCCCACGGCCACCCATGCCATTGGTGATGCAGCGATAGGACACGTCATCGATGTACTGCATCGAAGGCCCCCAAAAGCCCACCACCGCATCGAGCATCTCGAGGCCATGCCCGACTTCCTGATCCCCCGGCTCGCCAGTCCACGTATCTCAGCCAGCATGCAACCCACACATTGCACGCACTACACAGCCGCCGACCACTCGGACAACTGGTCCGCACGCATGGGCCAACCACGAGCTGACTGGGGCTGGCGAACCCGCGACGTGCTGGACTCAGGCGCCGTCCTAGCCCTCGGTTCGGACTGGCCCATCGCGCCCTACAACCCGCTGGCTGTCATGGCAGATGCACAACTGCGACGACGGGCAGGGGAGCATTCAGCCACCCCTGTACGGGTAGGGCAGGCCATGACCGCCTATGAATCGCTCGAAGGCTACACCACAAAACCGCCCGCAAGCATCGGAGATCGAGGAGGCATGATCCGGATCGGAGACCCCGCCGATCTAACGATCCTCGCTGCCGATCCGCTTGCTATCAACCCCGATGAGCTTGCAGAACTCAATGTGCACATGACAATCGTCGACGGAGAGGTCGTCCACCGCAGTGTCTAATTCACCGAACACCACCAACATCAGCCGGTACCCCAAACAACCGACGCCCGGACAACTTTCGTCATCGATCACCGCTGCCGGCGGCATCCTCACCACGACTCAAATACCCGTCGACGTCAGCGGCGAAGTAGTCCCTGGAGGCATCACAGCCCAGTCGAATCAGGTCCTGCAAAATTTGGCCAACGAACTAGCCGCATTCGGCTCAGACCTAAACAGGGTTCTGCACCTCACCATCTACCTTACGGACATGCAGGACCGCGCAGCCTTCAATGACGCCTATTCACAATTCTTCAAACCACCGTTCCCCGTCAGAGCAGCTGTCGGCGTACAAGAACTAGGACGCCCCGACATGCGGGTAGAAATCACCGCAATCGCAGCGCACTAAAAGACCCTTCCACCCAAAAGGCCAGCGATGCACAATTCACCCTGTCCCGTCACAAGGCCATCCGCACTGCCATAAAAGACGGGCATCGTCTAGGTAGAACTTGTAACCCAAAGCGAAGGGGAAGATCGCCCACGGGCGGCTCCCCCTTCGCTTTCGCCCTGGCCGATCAGTCCCAGGCACATGCCCTTGAGGCATACTCGGCGGTGGCACCGCCCTGCGTACATCAGATGCACATACCCCCTTCC
>OUNM010043144.1_pt1 | contig 17096 bp, 14 predicted proteins | sample 1769961 | NCBI WGS metagenome assembly OUNM01 (sample SAMEA3914820, study PRJEB12502) | metagenome | biome: forest; material: soil | place: USA | collected 2012-03-12 | depth 0.3 m
CGCATCGCGTCGCTTCCTCGCGCTTCCCCCGGCGGAGCTGCCGCGCGTGAACGCCGAGTATCGCGCCGCGCGCGCCGGCAACGTCCCGGTCCTCGCCGGCAACGGCACGACGACACTCCTCGCCGCGAGCGATCTCGCGTCCGGTGAACGCAGCGAGAACCCGCTCGACGCGATCCTCCTCGGCGCGCCGCCTCCGGGGCTCCGGCCGCTCGGAGCGGTGCTCGACGATCGCCTGGACGCCGTCGGATGGCAGCTCGTCGACGCCAAGGGCGCGCCGATCGAAGCGGTCCCGCGGGGCAACCGCAGCGCGCACGTGCGGATCGTCGTCTCCGTCCGTCCCGGCGCCACCAAGGCCGCCGCCCCATTGGGTGGATACTGCACGTTTCTCCACATCGACCACGCTCCTTCGCGATTCAGCGCGGAGCATCGTGAGCTCCCCTACCCCATGGCTCTGTGGAGACCAGGCGACGTCGTGATCGACGACTTCGACGTGAAGCTGCCCACCAGCTTCCGCGCCGGCAGCTATCGCATGTACTGGGGCGTGGGCGTCCTTCCCTGCGAGGACGATCGCCGCATGCACGTCACCGCGGGAGACAGCGACGGCCACGATCGCGTCGTCACCGGCAACCTGGAGGTCCGATGAGCACGTCCACGGCATCGCCGACGCTCGCATCGCTGCAGCTCGCATCACCGCTGCTCGCCCCGCCGCGCGAGACGAGCGCGCGGCTGCTCGCCAAGCCGATCGCGCTGGTCATTGCGACGAGCCTGCTGCTCTTGCTCGTCTTGCGGCTCGCGGTCAGCGCGTGGCTGCCCACGTGGTCCGTTGCGCTCCTCGCGCCAGCCGCCGCGCTCGCGCTCGTTGTCGCGGTCTTCCGTGCCGGCGTCGCGCTCGGTCCGCTCGCCACCGACGAGCGCGGCGAGGAGCGACCTCTCCGGCGACGCCACGGCTTCTGGGTGGTGGCCCTCGGCATCGTCATCGGGCTGCCGATGCTCGGTGCGTTCTCGCTCGTCGATCCCTGGGAGACGCACTACGCCGAGGTGGCGCGCGAGATGATCGAGCGCCGCGACTTCGTCTCGCCGTGGTGGGCGAACGACGGCTGGTTCATGTCGAAGCCGGTGCTCGTGTTCTGGCTCGAGTCCCTCTCCATGGTCGTGCTCGGCGTCGGCACCGGCCCCGATCGCGTGCTCGCGGGCGGCGCGCATCCCGAATGGGCGCTGCGCATGCCGGCGTTCGTCCTTGCGGTGCTGGGCGCATACATCCTCTACAACGGAGTGTCGCGCACGTGCAGCCGGCGCGCCGGGTTCGTGACCGCAGTGATGCTGCTCACGATGCCGGGCTACGCCCTCCTCTCGCATCAAGCGATCACGGACATGCCGCTCGTCGCCGGCGTCGCAGCGTCGCTCGGCTTCTTGTTGCGCGCGCTCGAGACGCGCGACGAAGCTCACGTGTCGCGGTGGTCGATCCGGCTCGGCGAGCATGTCCTCACGCTTCACGCCGGTCATGCCATGGCGGTCGTGCTCCTCGCGCTGACGGTGCCGCAACTCCTCGTGCTCCTCGCGACGCACGTCCACCTCGATGCGTCGGGCCTTCATCTCGGCGCCGACCGGCTCCTCGCAGGGTCGCCGAATGCGTGTACTCTACCCGGACAGCCAGCGTGCACGCGCCTTGCGATCGCGCATCCGCGGTTCGTGCCGCTGCTGCAGGTGACGCTCTGGACGCCGATGGTCCTCTGGCTCGCGGCCCGCCTCGCGACGGAGCTGCGGGCGGCGCGGCTCTTCGCGATCGCCGCCTGGACCGCCGCCGCGCTGGGCGCGATGGCGAAGGGTCCCGCCGCGCTCGTGGTCCCGGCGGCGGCAACCCTGGTGGCGCTCGCCGCGCGTCGCTCGCTGCGACCGCTGCTCAGGCTCGAAATCCTGACCGGCCTCGGCGTCGTCCTCGTCATGGTCGCGCCCTGGTATCTGGCGGTGTTCGCGCGTCATGGCCGCGCATTCATCGACGAGCTCGTGATGCGACACATGCTCGGTCGAACGCTCGAGCACCTCCACGACACGAACGGCAGCGACGACGTCGGCATCTCGTACTTCGTCAAGCAGCTCGGGTACGCGACGTTTCCGTGGTCCGGGATCGCGCTCGTCGCCGCTCTCGCGACACCCTCGATGCCGGATGCGAACGACCGCGGCGGAGGGAGCAGACGGTCACGCGCTCGCGCGTTGCTGTTCGGCGCGACGGTGCTCGCGTTCGCGCTGGTCTCGTCCATGGGCACGAAGTTCCATCACTATGGGCTGCTCGTTCTCCCCGGCGCGGCCGCGATCGGCGGCATGTGGCTCGACGAACGAATCGGGGAGGCCGCCTCGGGCCGCGGCGCTGCGCGGAGAGCCGCGAGCGCTGTGGCCTTTGCAGCTGCGGGCCTGATCGTGCTGCTCGTGGCACGTGACCTCGCGCTCTCGCCGGCGGACGGCAGCGTGCATCCGGTCGCCGGTACGGCGCGATTCATTCACCTCATGACGTATCGCTACGATCGCCACTGGCCGACCACGGAGGCCTTCGCGCCGGCGATCGGAGCGGTCGCCGTGGCCGCGACGATCGCGTGCGCCGCGCTCGCGCGTCGGGCATGGCGAGCCCGCGCCGCCGTCGCGCTCGGCGCGTGCGCGATCCTCGGCTCGATGATGCTGCTCGACGGCTACCTCGCGCGCGCCGCCTCCGACGGCGGCCAGCGCGGCGTCTTCGAGGCGTACTACCGCGCGCGAGAAGCCGACGCCGCGCACGGAACGCCGACGAGCGCGCTCGTCGCGTACCAGCTCAACTGGAAGGGTGAGAATTTCTACAGCGGCAACGACGTCGCGATCTTCATCGCGAGCGGCACCCCGATGCGCTCGTACCTCGATGCGCGCAAGCGCACGGGCGCGAGCACGATCTACTTCGTCACGGAGCGCGGACGCGTCACCGGACTGAGGAACGAGCTCGGTGCCGTGCGCTCGTTCGCCGAGCTGACCGATCGAAGCGTCTCGTACGAGTTCTCGCTCGTGCGCGCCGAGCTCTGAGGCGTCGTGCTCGTGGCTACTTGCAGCAGACGGTACGCTCGCCCACGAACGAGAGGCCGCCCGTGACGGTCCCCTGCGCCGTCGGCGCCGCACAGCCGCCCATCGGCGGCGTGGACTTGAAGTGCGTAGCCGTGAACGACGAGCTCGGCGCGAGGTCGTCGCAGGTCGCGCCGATATCGTCGGCGTGCCTGGAGTTGCCGACCGTCTTGCACATCGCGTTGTCGTAGAGCGAGACGCTGCCGCCTGTGCACGGAAGCGGCGCGGCGCAGGCGCACCCGCTGCACGCCCGCGTATCGGTCGCGCTGGTCCCGGCGGTGCTCCGCTTCGGAAACGCGCTCGGACATGCGGCCTTGCCGCTCGTCGTGATGCAGCTCGCAAGCGAATCGGACGGCTTGGGCGCGCAAGCCTCTCCGGCCGCGCACCCCGTACCCACGGCCGGCGGCTGACACAGCCGACCGTCGGTGAGCGCAGCGCTCACCGCAGCCACGAGCATGCACGAGGTCGGTCCTTGCGGCGGCGTGGCCATGGCGCGCACCGCGAGCGCGATGCTCGCGTTCAGCGCAGTGCACGCTCCATTGTCGACCGGCACGCTGGTCGTGGTCGGGCCACTGGCGCACGACGAGTCGTCGGCGCTCGCGACGGTGTAGTTGCCGGAGCCGCAGTCACCACCTGCTGCTTTGCAGGAGCAATCGCACGTGCCGGTCGAGTCGCCGGCGGCGACCTTCAGATCGATGGGCGTCTCGCCAGGCCCGCAGCTCGGACGTGCCGTCGCCGAGAACGTGACGGCCGTCCATCCGCTGGGGATGGTCTCGCAGGTGAAGCCCTGATTTACGCAGAACGCGTCCTTGCAGTCCGCGAGCAGGTTGCAGTCGTTGTCGACGCCGTCGTTGCAGATCTCCGGACCGCCGCCCTTGCAGAGCGGATTGCCGCCCTCCGTTCCGCCCTCGCCGCCGACACCGCCGTCGACGTCGGCGTCGGCAAAATGGAGATCGGGCAACGAGCTGCACGCGACGACAACGCTCGCCGCAACGACGGCAGCAATCGTGATGCCGAGTACGTTCCACCGAGCCACGCCGACAGCGTAACCGACGAATTCGGCGATGGCTGCAATTGTTCGACCGTACGTTGGCGCGCGATCAGCGATGTGGCGCCGCGATCACTTGCAGCAGACGGTCTCTGCAGCGGTGAGCCCGGGCGAGCCGGTGGTCATCGGATCGAAGGCGACGGGAGCGCAGCCGGTGCCGGTGCTCACGGACTTGTACGCCGTCGTCGTCACGTTCTTCACGAGCGACGTCGTGCACGTCGTGGTGAGCGGGATCGATTTCTCTGCACCCGCAACGACGCAGTCGCCGGCAGTGTAGATGGTCGCCGTCTGCTGACACGACGCCTGCGGCGAACACGTGCACGAGTTGCACGCGCGCGTGTCAGCGGCGGTCGCTCCGGCCGTGTTGGGCTTCGGGAACGCCGCCGGACAGGACTGCGCGCCGGTCTTTGCCGCGCAATACGCCATGCCGGTCGGCTTCGGCGCGCAGACCTGCGTGCCGGAGCATCCCTTGCCGACGCGCGCCGGCGGCGCGCAGATGCGTCCGTCGCCGATCGGCGGGACAGAGAGCGTGGTCGCCGACGTGCACGCGGCAGGAGGCGGAGGAGGAATGACCTCGACGAAGATCGTGCCGTTGGGCACCAACAGCGAGCTCGACAGCGCGGTGCACGTGGCGGCGTTCGCGTTGATCATTCGCGAGTCCATCACGCCGCCGCACGTGTTGGCCGTGTCGGAGACCACGACGCTCGCCTGCCCCGCGTTGCACGCCGTGCTGCCTACCGCGGCGCTGCACTGGCACGCACAAGTTCCAGCGCCGGTGCCGGTGACCGTCGCGACGTCGCTCGCTGCGCCGAGCCCCGTCGGACACGTCGGCCGCGTGCTCGCTGCGAACCCGACGAGGTCCCATCCGTTCGGCGCGGGATCGGTGCACATGAAGCCCGCCGTGCACGCCGGGTCATCGCAATCGGTGTGTCCGTTGCAGTCGTTGTCGAGCCCGTCGTCACAGACCTCGGGTCCGCTCTTGATGCAGCCCGGCACCGATCCGTCCGTCCCGGTGTCCGCGCTTCCGTCGGTGCCGCCGTCGCCGGGCGGTCCGCCATCGCCGCCACCGCCTTCTTCATTGCCGTCGGCAAAATGAATATCGGGCAGCGAGCTACACGCGCCCGTCGAGACGACGAGCGCGGTCGCGAAGCCGCAGGCGATGACGGTAGTGAGTGTCGAGATAGAGATGGAAAGCGAGGCGCGACGAAGCACGCCTCTACTCTATCTCACTTCATCATCGACTTCAGGGTCGATGCCATGTCGCTCGGTGTGGGCGCGACCTTCGCCCCCGCCGCCGTGAGGGCGTCGATCTTGGCCGCGGCCGTGCCTTTGCCGCCCGAGATGATCGCGCCGGCGTGGCCCATTCGCTTGCCCGGAGGCGCCGTGGTGCCGGCAATGAAGGCCGCGACCGGCTTCGTCATCTTCTCCTTGATGAAGGCCGCGCCACGCTCTTCGGCGCCGCCGCCGATCTCGCCGATCATGATGACGCCGTGCGTGTCGGGGTCGGCCTGGAACAGCTCGAGGACGTCGACGAAGTCCATGCCGCTGACCGGGTCGCCGCCGATGCCGACGCAGGTCGACTGGCCGATGCCGAGCGCCGTGAGCTGCCCGACCGCCTCGTACGTGAGCGTGCCGGAGCGCGACACGACGCCGATGTTGCCCTTCTTGTGGATGTGACCGGGCATGATGCCGATCTTGCACTCGTCGGGCGTGATGACGCCGGGGCAGTTCGGTCCGACGAGCCGCGGGATCGACTTCGAGCCTTTGGCGCGCGCCTCGGCCTGCATGGCCTCGAGCACGCGACGGACGCCGAGCATGTCGACGGACGGAATGCCCTCGGTGATGCAGATGACGAGCTCGAGGCCCGCATCGAACGCCTCGAGGATCGCGTCCGCCGCGCCGGGCGGCGGGACGAAGATGACGCTGGCGTTGGCGCCGGTCGCCTTCGTCGCCTGCTCGACGGTGTCGAAGACCGGGACTTTGCCCTCGAACTTCTCACCGCCGCGCGTCGGCGTGACGCCGCCGACCACCTGCGTTCCGTACTCGATCATCTGCTTCGCGTGGAAGGAGCCGGCGCCGCCGGTGATGCCCTGCACGAGGAGCTTCGTGTTCTTGCCGACCAGGATGCTCACTTCGCACCTCCCGAAACCACCGCGTCGACGATCTTCTTCGCGCCGTCCGCCATGGTGGTGGCGGCCTGGATCGCGAGCCCACTCTCGCTCAGGATCTTGCGACCGAGCTCCACGTTGGTTCCTTCGAGCCTCACGACGAGCGGCACCTTGAGACCGAGCTCCTTCGCGGCGGCGACGACGCCGTTCGCGATGACGTCGCACTTCATGATGCCGCCGAAGATGTTCACGAAGATGCCCTTCACCTTGGGGCTCTTCAGGATCATGCTGAAGGCCTTGGTGACCTGTTCCTGCGTGGCGCCGCCGCCGACGTCGAGGAAGTTCGCGGGCGCGACGCCGACCTTCTCGCCGGCGTGCTTGATGATGTCCATCGTGGCCATGGCGAGGCCGGCGCCGTTGACGAGGCAGCCGACGTTGCCGTCGAGCGACACGTAGTTGAGGCCCGCCGCGGCGGCCTCGAGCTCGATCGGATCTTCCTCGTCCTTGTCCTGGAGCTCGGCCCAGTTCTTGTGACGGAACGACGCGTTGTCGTCGAAGTTCAGCTTCGCATCGAGCGCGACGATGTCGCCGCTCTTGAGGATGGCGAGCGGGTTGATCTCGACGAGCGAGCAGTCTTCCTTCACGAAGCACTCGTAGAGCGACGACATGAGGCGGACGAACTTCGCGACCGTCTCCTTGCCGTACTTCATGAGGCCGAGGCCGAACGCGAGCTCGCGCGCCTGGTACGCCGAGAGACCCACGGTGGGATCGACGTGCACGGTCAGGATCTTCTCCGGCGTGTGCTCGGCGACGTGCTCGATCTCCATGCCGCCCTCGGTCGACGCCATGAAGGCGATGCGACGGAGGTCACGGTCGACGACCATGCCGAGGTACATCTCGGCGACCATCTCGAGGCCCTGCTCGATGTAGAGGCGCTTGACCTTCTGGCCCTCGGGCCCGGTCTGGTGCGTGACGAGCTGCATGCCGAGGATCTTCTCGGCCTGCTGCTTCGCCTCCGCGGCGCCACCCTTCGCGACCTTCACGCCGCCGCCCTTGCCGCGTCCGCCGGCGTGGATCTGCGCCTTGACGACGACGATCTGACTGCCGGTTTCTGCAACGAGCTTCTTGGCCGCAGCCTCTGCCTCGTCGACCGTGAAGGCCGGGTATCCCTTGGGGATGGGAACGCCGTACTTCGCGAAGATTTGCTTGCCCTGATACTCGTGGATCTTCACGCGCGAGGTTCTACCAGAAACTCGCGAGGGTGGCGCGGCGGATCACATCCCGAAGACGCCGTCGAGCCGGAGCAGCTTGAGCACGAGCAGTGGCTGGGCATGCGCGTGCACGACCACGACCTTCCCGCCCTGCGCCTTCACGCGCTTCCAGAGAGACACGATCGCGCCGACGCCCATGCTGTCGAGGATGGTCAGCTCGTCGAGGTCGACGGTGACGCGACGCGGGTGATCCGCGACCGCAGCGTCGAGGATCGGTCCGATCTCCTCGACGGTGCAGGCGTCGAGCGCGCCTTCGATCCGGAGCTGCGTTTCGTCGCCATCGCGGGCGCTCGTCACGTGCTGCCGGGCTGCGGCGGCCCGGACGGCGATGCGATGCGTGGAGCTCTCGGCAGTTTCCATCGGCTTCACTCTGCGTACCTGTTGCTCGCCCGGAAAGGTTCCTAAATGGGTGTCACCCGTTCGAGCGACACCCGCATCTTCGCAAATCGGGTGAGCGTGCAGCGGACTCATCAAGAACACCTCGCGATCAGCGGATGCCCACAGCAAGGCTCTCGCCACGACGCGTCAGCGCGCTCCGGCGCCTGATTCTCGGCCGCCGTCGCCTTTAGGAGCGCGCCACTTGGCAGGAAACGGCGCTCGGGACTTGGCGCCGTTCGCGAATTGCAAGGTGCGAAGAGCGCTTTACGGTACGACCTTCGTGGCCGCCGAGCCCTTGATCGCGGCGTCGGCCCCGAGGCCGGTAGCGCTGATGGTGGTGTCACCGGCCGCGACGCCGGTGACGACGCCCATCGCGCTCACGGTCGCCACGTCCGTGCGCGACGAGCTCCAGACGACCGAGGCGGTCACGTTCTTCGTCGAGCCGTCGGTGAACACGCCCATGGCGATCATCGCCTGCGTCATGCCGACCGGCACGGTGGTGGGGTTCGGCGTGACGACGATCGCGGTGAGCGTGGCCTCTCCGCCGGTGACGAACACCGTCGAGCGTCCGGTGATGCCGCTCGGCACATCGGTGGCGATGATGGTGGTGTCGCCGTTCGCGACAGGGATCACGACGCCGCGATCGAGCTGCGTGTTGCCTACGATCGCGACGTCGGTGTTCGCGGAGCTCCACACGACCTGGTTCGTGACGTCGGCGGCGGTGCCGTTGTTGAAGTGCGCGGTCGCTGTGAACGCGCGTGGCTGCGACGTGCGCGTCAGCGCGACGACGGGCGGTGAGACGTCGATCGACGTGATGGCCGCCGCGATCACCGTGAACGACGCGATGGTCGTGGCGTCGCTGATCGAGTCGTACGCCTTGATCACCACCGCGCCCGCTTGCGTGCCCGCGACGAGGACGCCGTGATCGTTGACGGTGGCGATGGCGTGATCACTCGTCGTGTACGTGACCTTGCTGGTGACGTCCTCGAGCGCGCCGCCCGGGAAGCGCCGCGTGGCCGTGAGCTGCACGGACTGGCCGCTGATGAGCGACTGCGAGGTCGGCGTGAGATCGAGGCTCGGCGCGATGGGCTCCGCGCAGCTCGAGACGACGAGCGAAACGAGGAAGACGAAGAAGGCGAGGGGCGAAACGAGCGAAACGAGCGAGACGGGCGAGCGGCGGGGGTTCACGTCGAGGACCTCGGCCTCGCACGGTATCACGCTCCCCGCGCGAGCCGACGGGTCAGGGAATGAGGCCGAAGAACTTCGCCGAGTAGTACGGGCCCCAGATGCCGGCCGTGTTCGTCCAGTCCTGCTTGGCGTTCGCGTCGCTGCTCGCGGTCTGGCTCGGCACGGGGTCCCAGCCTCCTTGATCGGCGCCCGGTCCGGGATCGACGGGGGTGCCGTGACCGATGCCGTGCATGAGGATGGTGGCGAGCTGCGTCTGCCCGTCCTTCGTGTACTCGGTGTACGTGTGGCCCTTGAGCGTGCTGGTGGTGCCGGCGCCGGTCACGCCGGTCGCGCCCTTCCACTGCTGCACGACGTCGGCCATGTTCTCGGGCGTGACGGCGCCGTCGGCGTCGCCCTGGAAGACGAGGAGGCGCGGCTTCTTCGCGGTCGCGCTCTGCCAGACCGTGGGATACGCGCCGGTCACGAGCGAAGCGGCGTGATTGCCGGGCCACGTCCAGCCGTTGCCCTTCTTGCCGAGCGCGGCGCACGACGTCGAGCAGCCGTACGCGCCGCCCTCGAACATCGAGCCGGCCGAAAAGATGTCGGGATACGTCGCGAGCATGACGGTCGTCATGAATGCGCCGGCGGACAGGCCGTTGGCGAAGACGCGCGCCGGATCGATCGAGTACTTCGCCGACACGTCCTTCACCATCGAGGCGATCTGGCCGGGCTCGAGATCGGTGCGCCCGATGCCGCTCGTGCCGAAGAACGCGTACCAGGAGAAGGCCTGCGTGCCCTTGTCCGGGAAGATGACGTAGAACTTGTGCTGTTGCGCGAGCGTCGCCCACTGCGACGTCGACTTGAAGCCCCACGCCTGGTTCGGCGACGACGGATCGACGACACCTTGCGTGTAGCCGTGCATCGCGACGACCAGGCCTGCCGGTCCGGGCGGCATGTCGGTCGGGACGCAGACCCACATCTTCATCGAGCCGTACGACTTGCTGTCGAGCGTGCACGGTGCCTCGGTGGCCGCGCCGCTGCCGTCGCCGGTCCCGCCGTCGGCCTCCGGCCCGCCGCTCGTGTTGCCGCCCGAGGCGCTCGCGCCGCTCGATCCCGGGACGTGGGAGCTGCCCGACGAGCTCGGCGACGTGCCGTCCGTCGCCGACGCCGGGTCGCCGCCACCGTCGTCGCAGGCCGCGAGCACCGTCGCCATCGCCGCCATTGCGAGCACCGCACCGAGCCCGAGCTTCATCATCGTCATGGGCCGCGCGTATCGCACGAGCCGTGCCGTCGACGATCCGCCTGAAAAATGGGCGATTCGTGATGAACCCACCAGCCGTTGCGTCGCGCGTGACGCGGCGGGCGCAGGCTCGGTCCGCGTCAGCCAGCGCGCGTCGGGAGCAGCAAGCGAGAGCCGGCGCGGTCGATCGTCCACGTGATGCCGCGCGCGTCGCCGTGCGACGGCGTCACGAAGTGATCGACGTCGGCGCCGGCGAGCGAGAGGCGGATGCGATGGCCGCGCCGGAAGAGCATCGCGAGCGGCAGGAGCTCGATTGCGTGCGTCGCCATCTCACCCGGCGCGAGCGCCAGCGCGTCCTTGCGTAGGAACGTGGCCTTCACGCGGGCGAAGCGCGCGTCATCTGCGCCGTCTTCGAGCAGCGTCGTGCGATGGATGGTCCGCAGCTCGCCCTCGCTGACGAGCCGCGGGTTGCCGTCGCGATCGACGTCGTCGAGGTACGCGAAGATCGCGCCGTCGGGCTGCGACGAAGCGAGGCGCAGGACGAGGACGGGATTTCCCGCCACCTCGAGGTCCTCCTCGAGCGTGTCGCTCTCGTAGACGAGGAGCCCGCGCCGCGAGCGACCGGCGCCGTCGGCGTGGACGAACGGCGAGATCGTCGTCCGCCACCGCGTGCGACGTCCGCTCGTGGTCGTGAGGTCGACGTCGTGGACGTCCTGACCCTCGATGCCGCCCTCGGTCCCGCGACGCAGTCGTCGCTCGGGGGCGAAGTGGAGAGCAAGCGAGCGCGTCCCTTCCGGCGGCCAGGTCCCCGACGAACGCCACGTCCCGGAGCCCATCACGTAATAACGAACGGTCGGCGTGTCCTCGATCCCGATCCCCCCGAGCGGCATGTTGGGCTGCAAATGCCGATCGAAGAATCGCAGCAGCTCCACCGAATGATCGAAGGCCGCCGCGTGCTCCGTCGTGTCGGGATCCATGTCCAGTGTCCCGCCGTGCACCCACGGCCCGAGCAGCAGCCGGTGCTTCTCGCCCGTGCCCGTGCCGGTGCCCGCTCTCCTCTCCGTGAGCACACGATGCCTCTTCACGGCGGCATTCCCGTACGCCCCGTCGAACCACCCTCCGTACCCGAGCACCGCGGCATCGCCCACCTGCCCCGGGTAGCTCGCCGGGCTGAAGTAGTCGACGGTGAAGCCGGGCAGCGGCGCGCCGGGCGGAGCGTCGTCGCGGAAGGTCATGTGCACCGCGCCGTCGTGCACGTTGTAGTTGCCGACGTGTGACGCGATCGCCGCCGCGAGCTGCGCGCCGCCGATGTCGGCGTCGACGGGCGGCACGCCCGCGAGCGCGAACGACAGCACGCTCTCCATCGCGCGCTGCGTGACGTCGTGATCGATCAGGTGTGCGACGCGGTTCGCGACCTTCCGCCGATCGGCGACGCTCGCCGAGCGCGCGCCGTGCACTCCGAACGACAGCGCAGTGCCGATGAACGCGCCCGGCGCATTCCGATCGAGCGCCGCGTTGGCGAGCTCCCACGTCTCGGTGAACCACGCTTGATGGAGGCCGCCCGGAAACGCGATGTCGGCATACGAGTCGTAGAGCGAGAACCGCGGCGAGACGGCGCGCACCGCGGGATGCGCGTTCCACGCGAGCATCTCCGCGGTCGTGCCGTCGTACGAAACGCCCGTCGATCCCACGCGGCCGTTCGACCACGGCTGCTTCACGATGAAGTCGACGATCTCCGCGCCGTCCTTCACCTCGCCTTCGAGCCACCACGGACACGGCCGCTCACCGAACGACGCGCCCGAGCCGCGCACGTCGACGTCGACCCACGCATAGCCGCGCGACGTGAACAGCGCGCGCATGGGCGCGTTCATCGGATCGAGGGCGCTCTCGTCGAGCAGGAGCCGCGCGCGCTTACGAACGAGGAAACGCCTGAAATACCGGGTCTGCCGCACGATGGTGGGCACCCGAGTCCCTGCTGGCAGCCCTCGCGGCAAGCAGATGTCGATCGCGATCTTCGTCCCGTCGCGCATGACGAGGTACCGCGACGTGCGCTCGAACCCGCGATACTGCTCGGGCCGCCGCGCGATGTACGTGCGATGCGAAGGGTCGGCGTCGCGAGAGCCCGTGCTCATTCGTAATTCCCCTCCCCCTCTCCCGCTTCGGGAGAGGGGGCCGGGGGGTGAGGCTCAGCTCTTCTTCACGACGTCGACGATGCCCTGAACGCTCGCCGCGCTCTTCGTGAGCATGCCCTTCTCTTCTTCGGTGAGCGGGATCTCGACGATCTTCTCGACGCCCTTGCCGCCGACGATGCAGGGGACGCCCATGAAGAGGTCCTTGTAGCCGTACTCGCCGTCGAGGAACGCCGCGCACGGAAGCAGGCGCTTCTGATCGAGGAGGAATGCCTCGGCCATCGCGACGGCAGCGCTCGCCGGCGCGTAGTACGCGCTCGTGCCCATGAGCGTGACGATCTCGCCGCCGCCCTTGCGCGTGCGCTCGATGATCGACTGGATCTTGTCCTTGGCGATCAGCGTGCTCGCGGGGACGCCGTTGATGGTGGTCATGGAGAGCACCGGGACCATGTCGTCGCCGTGGCCGCCGAGGACCATCGCGCGCACGTCCTTGATGCTGACGCCGGCCTCGCGCGCGAGGAACAGCTCGAAGCGCGCGGAGTCGAGGACACCGGCCATGCCGGCGACCATGCCCTTGTCGCAGCCGGTCACGCGCTTGTACTCGTAGACCATCGCGTCCAGCGGGTTCGAGATGACGATGACGAACGCGTTCGGGCAGTGCTTCTTCGCGTTGTTCGCGACGTCGCGGATGATCGGGAGGTTCGTCGCGACGAGGTCGTCGCGCGACTGGCCCGGCTTGCGCGGGATGCCGGCGGTGACGATGAGGACGTCGGCGCCCGCCATGTCTTCCCACTTCGACGTGCCGGTGACGCGCGAGTCGTAGCCGAGGATGGCGCTGTTCTGCTCGAGGTCGAGCGCCTTGCCCTTCGCGAAGTTCTCCTTCGCGGGAATGTCGAACAGAACGACGTCGCCGAGCTGTGCGTTCGCGCAGAGGCGCGCGAGCTCGCCGCCGATGTTGCCTGCGCCAATCAGTCCGATCTTCTTCCGGGTGGGCATGTTCGAAGTCCTTTCGGTTTCGCGAGCCTTCTACCACAAGGGCAGCGGGCGGGAACCGGCCGCGTTTTCCGCGGCCTACCGCCTCTGCTGAGCTCTACCGAACGTGCGCGGCCCGGAGGGGTACAGTAGCCGCATGGACCCTGCCTCGTTTGCCGTGTTCGTCGTCCTGATGCTCTTCGCGCTGATCACCGCGATGCGCTCCGTCCGGCAGGTGAACCAGTGGGAGACGGGCCTGAAGTTCACGCTCGGCAAGTTCACGGGCCTCGCAAAGCCCGGCTTGAACCTCGTCATCCCCGGTGTCCAACGGCTCGTGAAGATAGACACGCGTGTCCGGAACCGTGATTTGCCACAACAGGCGGTGATCACCGCCGACAACGTCACCGCGTGGATCGACGCGGTCATCTACTTCAAGGTCATCGACGTCGAGCGCGCCACGCTCAACGTCCAGGACTACGAGAACGCGGTGCGCGATCGCGCGAAGGTGGTGCTTCGCGACGTGGTCGGCGAGACGAAGCTCGACGAGCTCCTCTCTCATCGCGAAGAGGTCGCGGCGAAGGTCCGCGCCGCCGTCGAGCAGTTCGTCTCGCAGTGGGGCCTCCACGTCGAGCTCATCGCGCTCCAGGACATCCAGCTCCCGCCGCAGATGCAGGAGGTGATCGCGCGCAAGGCGATCGCCGAGCGCGATCGGCAGTACGTCATCATCAAGAGCCAGGCCGACCTCGAGAGCGCGAAGAACTTCGCCGAGGCTGCGCGCATCCTCCACTCCTCTCCGGGCGGCATGGAGCTGCGTCGCCTCGAGGCGCTCCAGAACCTGTCCGGCGCCACGACCAAGGTGATCTTCGATCTCGCGAAGCCCTTCAGCGAGACGCAGGGCGCCGCGGTGGCGATGGCGATGGGCTCGAACGTCCGCGTCGCCGACGAGAAGGGAACCCCGCAGGACGGCGTCGCCGAGCACATCGGCGTTCGCGGCCGCGACGACGAGCCTGCGTCGATCGGGGGCGCTCCCGCGCGTCCTGCCAAGCGCTGAGCGCCGTGCGCGTCGTCGACGAGCTGCTCCGCATCCGCGCCCTCGAGATGCTGGGTCCGCTCGGCGATCCGCTGGCGCGATCGGCGCTCGAGTCGGGCGTCGTCGCCGTCGAGCACGAGGTGCGCACATGGGAGGGCTCGCACGGCACCGTGCACGCGCATCGCGTGGTGGTGGTCTTGGGCGAAGACCTGCACGCGCGTTTCGTCGTGAAGGAGCCGTCGAGCCACGCGGCCAGAGACGCGCTCTCTGCTGCGCTCTCCGCTGCCATGGCCGAACGCGCAGGCAACGCGGTCGATGATGTCGCCCTCGAGGTGGGCCGCGTCGACCGCCCCTCCTCGCCGTATCGCGGGTGATGTGCGCGCCGCGCGAGATGAAAACGGCGTGAATCGTGGCTCGAGCTGCGCCGGCCGAGGAACATGCCGGCGCACGTCGGGGTTCCCTTCTCCGTGGAGAACGGTGTCTATCGAACCCCGGGGCGCGCGCCGGATCCGACGGTGTTGCCGCTTCCACACTGGCGCACGCTGTCGGCGCCGCTCGTTCACGGCGTCATGGTGGTCATCGCGCTCGTCGCGGCGGTCGCCGCGTTCAACGTGCTCGCGCCCGCCTACCCGTCCGCCGCCGACACGCGCTTCATTCCGCTCTTCGACCAGCTGCAAGACGTCGCCATGCTGCTCGTACCGGGATCGCTGCTCTTGCTCCTGTTCACGCTCGTGAAGCGCGTCGTGCCTTCGTGGGCCGGCATGCGCGGCCGCGTGAAGGTGCTCTACGTCGCGAGCCTTCTCGTCGTGCAGCTGATGGTCGCGGCCGGCGGCATGGTCGGCGTCGTCATGCTGCGCGGTGGGATCCATCTCTTCGAGCCGACCTGGAAGGCGTCCTTCTCCGGTCCCGGCGGGAGAACGGCGCATCTCTATCGCGAGGGCTTCGGCTGTGGATACGAGGTCTACGTCTCGGACGCGTTCGCCTGGACGGCCAAGAAGCAGTCGCACGTCGGCCGCCGATCGTGCGAGGAGCCGTTGCCCACCGTGCGATGGAACCCGAGCGGCGCCGTCGATCTCGTCGATCGCGACGGCAAGCCTCTCGAGTCACAATCGTCGCCGCCCTTCTTCTTGTGGGGCGGCGGCTGCTGAGCGAACGCGGAGTCGCGGTTCAGTCGGCGATCGGGAAGCGATAGTTCGCGCCGGACTGCGAGTCGTACTGCATGCAGCCGCCGAGGCTCGTGACCTGGAACCACAGCGAGAGGTCTCCCGAGTGCGGGAGATCGACGAGCGCCTCGATCTCCTGGCGATCGCCGTTCTCGGGACGCGCGGTGTCGAACATGTGCACGCTCTCGTGATCGACCTGCGCGAAGCCGGTGATCGTCCAGACCGGATTGCCCTGCTCGACACGCCGGCACTGAGGCAACCGATCCTGCGCGTACGTGATCTTCACCTTGCCGCCGGCCTTGAGCTCGCCGTCCACGGTGGGCGTGCCGTCCTTCGCGAACGCGATGCTCGCGCTTGCGACCGGTGACGGCCCCTTCACCGCGAGGTGGAAGTTCTGTCCGTACTGCGAGTCGAACTGCTGGCAGCCGAATGCGCTCGTGACCTGGAACCAGATCGCGATGTCGCCGCCCGCGCTCGGAACGATGTGCGCGGGCTTCGCGACGCGATCCTTTCCGTCGGGCGTGAGCGCGGTCACCTCGAACGACTTCGCGACGCCGCCGTTCTCGCTGTAGAAGCCGCTGATGTTCCAGCCGGGGCCGCCACCGCCGACGTTGCCGCGGCACTGCGGAAGACGCTCGAGCGCATACTCGATGCGAAGGCCCTGACCCGCGGCCGCTTGGCCGATGACGGTGGTCTGGAAATCCGACGTCAGCTTCAGCGTCGCTGCGTCGGACGTCTGATCTTGCTCGTCACCGGACGCGGCGTTGCCGGCGGCGGAGGACGGATCGGCCGCGCAGCCAGTCGCGGAGAACGCGGATGACGCGAAGAGAGCGACGGTGAGAACGGCGAACGACGAACGGACGAAGCGCATGCGGCAGGTCTCCTGCCGGCCACCCTCGCAAGGTGCGAGCCAGACTTACCCTTGCGCACATTGCGCAAGGAACCCCAGAAAACCCCGCAATTGCGAGCGCTTTGCGGTGATCCGTCGGCTGTGCGCGGATCCGCCGTGGATCGCCGCGGCCCCAGAGCGCGCGTGCCGGGCGCGCCCCTCAGAACGTTCCTGCGATGCCCGCACCGCCGGCGGAGATCGTCGGCGTCACGGAGGGCCCACGCCCCGTCTGCGTCGGCGCGCTGCGACCGAGCGCGAGCCCGATACCGGCGAGGACCAAGCCCGCGCCGCCCGCGGCGAATCCGATCGTCGAGACCGTCGCCCAGGTGCGCGCTCCATCGAGCGCATCGTAGGCGGCGGGAGGGCACTTGCCGTCGCGACAGCCCGCGTCGACATCGCTCTTCTTGCTCAGCGTGATGAGACCCCCGGTGACGCCCACGCCCACGCCGACGACCGCGAGACCGAGGCCCGTCCACACGAGAGGGCTACGCGACCCTGACGTCTGCGGCTCGGCCGCCGGCGCGACGGGCGGAGGCACCGTCGCCGGCGCATTCTTGGCGAGCTCCGCGACGTCGAACGTCAACGACGTCGTCTGCCGCTCGACGAGGTCGACCTCCTTCTTC
>OUNM010891149.1_pt1 | contig 17083 bp, 16 predicted proteins | sample 1769961 | NCBI WGS metagenome assembly OUNM01 (sample SAMEA3914820, study PRJEB12502) | metagenome | biome: forest; material: soil | place: USA | collected 2012-03-12 | depth 0.3 m
CTGCGATAGTCGGTCGTGTAGTTGGCGCCGGTCGCGCCGCCGAGGATGTCGACGGTGTAGTCGTGGCGGCGCATCAGGCCGTCGGGTCCGAAATGCGTGATCTGCGTGCGCGTGTGGCTCTTGATAGGGTCCGGAAAGGTCACCTTCAGCCGGCGCCAGGTCTCGCCATTTTCCTGCCAGGGCTCGATCTCTTCGCTCTCGAAGCCGGGGTAGGTGTAGAGGAACGGCGAGGTCAGATAGGTCCACAGCGCTTCGCTGACGAAATAGGCGACGTGCAGCGGCTCCCACGGCGTCTCGCGGACCTGGCCGGCGAAGGCGGTTTCGGGATGATCCCAGCTCTCGATCGCATTTCCGTCGGCGTCTTCCAGAGCGAGACGGTCGGGCACGAAGGTCGACCGAAGATCCGGTCGAACGAAGGGCACGATCGCCAGCCGCTCTGCGTGCGTGTCGATGTCGAGCACTGTGTTCTGGAGCAGATCGGGCTGCTGTTTCAGATGCCAGATAGCGCCTCCGATGGAGACTTCGGCCTGAAGTCTCGTAAAGGCGTTCCAACGGTCCAGACCACCATGGGCGTCGACGGCGAAGGCGAGTAGGTCGTTCATCACATACTGTCCTTGGAAGTTGACGACCGCGCCGCTCGATCTTTTCCGCGCCGTCCATGCACAGCAGATGCCCGTGGCAGCGGACGCGCTATAGCCGTCCATTGCCGCCATCTTCTATGCATGAACCACATCAAAGGCGGGCGGACGTCGGGATGGTCAGCCGGGGAAATGATCGCCGAACATGGGGTGGCCGCCCTGCGAGCCTTCGCGGGTCGCCTCGTCTTGAATGACGTCCCAATGCTCGACCATCACGCCGGCCTCGAGGCGGAGGATGTCAACGACCACCCAATTTGCCGGCAGGCCGAGCCCGGAAAAGCGGCCGTGTAGCATGACATGATCGCCTTCCGCGACGGCGAGCTGGCATTCGTAATGGAGATCGGCCGGCCCGCTGGCGACGAGCCCGAACAGTCCTTCGCGGCCGGCAGGGACATGGGCGCTATGCTGGATATAAGCGGGCGACCAGAAGCGTTCGGCGGCCGCCAGATCCTTGCGGTTGAACAGCGTCTCAAACGCTTTGAGGACGATGGCCTTGTTCTCGGCCGGAGTGCGTGCGGTCATGATGACGGTTCTTTCCGAAGGGAGTTCAGGCGGCGTAGCGCGGATAGTCGGTGTAACCCTGCGCGCCCGACGCATAGACCGTGCTCCAGTCGATCTCGGCCAGGGGCGCTCCAGCCTTGAGGCGCTCAACGAGGTCCGGATTGGCGATGAAGGGTCGCCCGAACGCAATCAGATCGGCGCTGTCTTCCGCAATAAGCTGATTGCCCCGTTTGGCGTCCATCCCGACATTGGCGATCAGCGCGCCCTTGAAGATGGGGCGGAAGTGCCGGAACATCGCGTCGCCGGCGAGATGTTCCAGTGGCGTGCCGGTGAAGTCGGTGGTCGCGCCCATGATCATGAGGTGGGCCAGGCCGTAGCCGTTGAGTTCGCGGATGGCATATTCGGCCATGGGCAGGGTTTCGTCATGGGCTGCGAAGGCGCCGACCTCGTTCATCGGCCCGATCCGCACGCCGACCCGGCCGGGACCGACCTCCTGCAACACCGCTTCGACCACTTCGAACAGGAAGCGCGCGCGGTTTTCCAGGCTGCCGCCGTAGTCGTCTGTGCGGCGGTTGGTCGCGCGGTTCAGGAACTGGGAGATGAGATAGAGATAATTCGCCTGAATCTGGACGCCGTCGAAGCCCGCGCTCATCGCGTTGCGCGCGGCTGTTGCGTAATCGGAGACGGTGCGGCGAATGTCCTCCTGCGTCATCGGCCGGGGGGCAACCGTCGGCTTGCGGCCGAGCGGGGTGGTACTTTCATGGCCGATATCGACATCGGACGCGGACATTGGCGCGGCACCGAAATCGGGGTGCGAGATCGCGCCCGTGTGCCAGAGCTGCGCCACCATGCGGCCACCCCTGGCGTGTACCGCGTCGAGCACCCGCGACCAGCCATGCAGTTGCTCCTTGCTCCACAGGCCGGGCGTGTCCGCCCAGCCGACCGCCTCAGGGCTGATCGCCGCGCCTTCGGAGATGATGAGACCGGCCGATGCGCGCTGCGCATAATATTCGGCGTGGAGTTCGGTCGGCGCCAGCTCGAAATTTGCGGCGCGCATCCGGGTCAGCGGCGACATGATGATGCGATTGGCAAGCGCGATGTCGCCCATGCGGGCGGGTTGGAACAGCGGCGTGCCGGCGTTTGAAGCGATCTCTGTCATCGAAGGGAGCCCTCGTCGGAAAGAAGTGATGCCGAGAACATCACCCTTTCGGCGGAGCGCCGGTAGCCGGTCTTACCCGCTAATAATTATGCATCGTTCGCATCAATTGCAGCGAGTTCAGCCCGCCGACCCCGTCGCATCTCGACGGTGAGGTATTCGACGATCGCCCGGCCCGCGGCGCGGGTGGCCCGTCCCATCGGGAAATAGGCGTAGACCGGGATCTGCTCCATCTTCCAGTCAGGAAAGAGGCGAACGAGCAAAGCTTGTTCGATCTCCCGCTCGCACGATAGCAGCGTGGTCGTCGTGACGCCGAGACCGGCGACGGCAGCGGCGACGGCGCCTTCATTCTCGTTCGTCGAGAAATGCGCATCGACATCCGCCCGCACCTTCTCGCCGTCACGCTCGAAAACCCAGGCGTTCGAGGTGATCGACGCAGGCCCGCCGACGATGCGGTGTCCGGTCAGCGCGGCGGGTGTTTCGGGCATTCCGGCAGCGGCCAGATAGGCTGGAGAGGCAATCGCGACGCGGGGGACGGTGTTGATGAGCTGCGCCGTCGCCGAGGAATCCAGCTGATGGCCAACTCGGATGGCGACATCGACGGCATCGCGCACCAGATCCTGCCGATGGTCGCCCATCTGAATTTCGATCTGTAGACGCGGATGCCTTGCCGCGAAGGCTGGGAGGCAGGGGATCACCTCACGTAGGCCGACGCTTGCGGTCATGCTCATCCGTATCAGACCGCGCAGCTCGCCGCCCTCGCGCACACTGTGCTCCGCCTCGTCCAGCGCGGACAGGATGGGCTCGAGCCGCGCGAGAAACTCGATGCCCGCCTCGGTCGGCACGACGGCGCGTGTCGTGCGGGACAGAAGGCGGGCGCCGAGACTGGCCTCGAGATCGGCGATGATCCGGGAGGCTTGCGACTGGGACAGCCCGCATTCGCGCGCCGCGGCCGAAAAGCTGCCGAGGCGCGCGACACGGGTATAGAGCCGGAGGGCAAAAATATCTTTCACTCTCCTGGCATATGGAGTCGGCGGGGGCTTCGCCAGTGCCCACGCCGACACGGAAGGCAGGGTCAGCCGAGCGCGGGGCCGGACGCGACCATGTCGTTGAACTGGTTGACCCAGCCATGCTCGTTGGGGCCGGGGTTGGCGCGCATCGCTTCGGCGGGCGCGACGAGGATTTCATCCGCGCCGCTCTCTAACTGCTTCATGGCTTCGGCTATGAACTGGTCGAGCGGAATGGCGCGCTCCTGCTCGGTGCTGTTCAGAAGCTCGGTGCGGACCCACGGCGGCGCGATCTCGACCAACTGGATGCCGTGCGAGCGCAGCAGGTAGCGCTGCGACAGCGTGTAAGAGTGGAGCGCGGCCTTGGTCGACGAATAGACCGCCGCCACCGCCATCGGCACGAAGCCAAGCACGGAGGAGACGTGGGCGATCACCGCGTCCGGCTTCGATTTCAGATGTTCGACCAGCGCCGATGTCATCCGGATGGGGCCGAGCAGGTTGGTGGTGACGGTCGACAGTGCGATCTCGTCGTCCACAGGGCCTTCGGCCTGATCCAGCATCATGATGCCGGCGTTGTTGATCAGCACGTTGAGACCGGGATGCTCGTCGATCAGCGTCGCGGCGGCCGCCTGGATGCTGGCCGGATCGGTGATGTCGAGCTCGATCGCCACCATGCCGGGATTGGCGTCGAGCGTTGCCTGCAAGCGCTCCTTGCGGCGGCCCGAGATGATGACTGTGTTCCCAAGCTTGTGGAAGGCTTCGGCCAGCCCGCGGCCGATGCCCGAGCCGCCGCCGGTGATGAAGATGGTGTTGCCGGTCATCCGCATGATGCTTCTCCTTGATTCACGCCGGGGTTCGGCGGCCTCCGGCTGCACGTGGCACCGGGGTGGAAGCATCAACTTGGTCGCAGCGGCGGGACGGCAGTAGCCGCTCTTGTCCGCTATCTTCTATGTATAGAATGCATAGGTTTGGGGCGTGCTACCCGAACAGCTGCGTTCCCCAGCGACTGTTTTCGCATTCAGACGATCCCACATAGCTGCGGCATCGCTCAATCGAGTCTGTGAAGTTCCCGGGCCCAGTCGCAGTGATCGCCCAAGTTGAGAGACTTTGGCCTCGTGGCGCCACAACGTTCCATCAACGGTACCGAGCATTGGCCCAACCCGGCCATCATTCAGTGGCGATCGTGGCCTCGGCCGGCTCATGGCGATCGGCGAACAATGGGTCTTGGGACACGCGGTGACTGACAGGCGCATTTCCGACCGGAATAAAGAGGTGCTGCCGGGCTTCGAGAGAATGGATCTGTGATCCGGAAATCGATGAGAGATAGAGACGCGTTTCACGCGGGAGGAGACCCCGGCCTTGCTGGCAAGCCGTAACCCGGCCCGGCCCGGCATTATAAGCCGCAAATAACAGCGGGTAGCCAAACTGCTCGTACATGAGCCGCAGATAGGCGGTCCCGGCCAGGATATTGTCGCGCGGATCATCGGGATCCGGGCCGAGCGAATAACGCTGGCGGATCTCCGTCCAGGTTCCCGGCAGCACCTGCATGAGCCCCATAGCGCCTGCCGGGCTTCGGATCGGCAGACCGTGGAGGATCGTCGCGCCGCCACTTTCGAGCCGGATCACGCGTTTGATCCAGTCAGCCGGAATGGCGAAGCGGCGGGACGCCTCGATCACATAGGGATCCCAGCGATTGACGGGGTCGCGAGCTACCGGTGGCGCTGCAGCGAGCGCGATGGCGAGGAGCGAGATCAACGTCGCCACAGCAGGACGACCCGTCCGAGGATATCCGACCGGCGGCTCGGACCGAAATAGCGTCCGTCGAACGAGGCATCGCTTTCGCGCGTCACCAGCAGGACCTCGTCACTGCGGAGCATCCGGCACCCGTCCCAAGAGGGCAAGGGTTGGCCTGCTCCATCCCGGGGACGCCGGAGGACCAGCACATGGCCTCGCGTGACGATTCGCCGACCGATGGCGCAGGTGACCTCGCCCGAGGCGGCTGCGATGCGCTTGATCAAGGGAGTGTCGGGGGGAATATAGCGTCGCTGAGCCGCGAGCGCGCGAACCTGCTGGGGCAGGCGGGCGGCCACCATGTCGCCGGCGCGCACATGCTCGCCCGGCATGAGCAGATAGAGCCCGATCGGCGCGCTCGACGTCGCGTTCCAGAGAAGCGTTGGGAGGGGATGCCAAAAGAGGGACGTGACAGACGCCAGGACGGCTAAGGCCGTGACGATGAGGACCGGTGGGCCGGCTTGCGACCGGCTGCTAATGGCGCATGACCCATTGGCCTGTCTCCCCGTGTCGCTCTGTTTCGGGCTAGTCACGGTCGTGACTCCCGCCGGGGCGGGCGTACGCATTGAGATCGCGGATATGATAGCGCACCTGACGTCCCATCCGGACGAAGCGTGGGCCAGTGCCGCGCCGCCGCATGTCCGCCAGGGTGCGATCGGAAAAGCCGAGGAAATAGGCGGCCTGCTTGCTCGTGAGAAAGGGAGAGCCTCGCGCCGCGCGCCTGGCTTCCCGGGCCTCGTCGTTTTCATCGATACTGAGGGGATGATCCCGGCCCGGCGAGGATGGCAAGGGTGACTCAGGGGTGAGTGGATATTCGCTTTCTCCCGCGAGACCGCGTTGGGGGTGGACGAAATCATGCATGGCCGCTTCTCCTGACCGGAAGCGCTGGCGAGGTGGACCTCCGGCGAAAGGCTTGGGGGCTTCGGGGGTCGGGCCGTGCCTGCCTTCGTCAACCAGCGCGAAATCCGGCTGATGCGATCCTCGATGGGATGGTTGCAACCACCAGGGTATTGGGATGCCGGTTTAGGAAACATGACGCCGAAATCGGCATTGGCATGCCGGAAATTCGGCACGTTCGCCCCGCTGTGGCGACTTTCCCGTCTGAGCCCATCCGGGACCAGACGGGAGACCGGAATGACGAAACGCGCGCGGACCTACAAATTGCGCCTGGCGACGGACGGTATCGATCTCTTTTACGCCTGCCATGCGCGCGTCGGTCGGCAGGCTCGCCGCTTCATTCCCTATGGCGCCACGCTCTTCACCGCATTGAGCATTTTGGCGGCTCGGGAGGACGAGGACATCGGCGACATGCTGCAGTCGCCCGAAACAGCCAGGCTGGCAGGCGGATATAGCTGTTTCGTCGGCTATTCGTCCGAACTCTCGGATCTGGCTGCCCGCACCCTGGAAAGGATTCGGCAATCGCAGGAGATTGGGGAGGCGGTAACGGTATCTCGCCTCTATCTCGTGGCTTTGCGATTTCTCGCCGAGGCGGAACCGCCAGAAATCATGGCCGCCTTGCGCTGACATGTTGCCAGTTCGTCGCGGATGGAATGGCGTGAGCGCCTTGGTGACTTGGAGAAAGTGGCGGATCTGCCGATCTTCATGCTCGAAAGAACTGAACAGAGCATGTCGTTGCTCAGACAAATTCCATATTGGGAACGAATTATTTTGACCACGGACGTGTTACACACCACGTCCTCATCGTCGGACTGTGCCTGGGAGCTTCGAGCCACTGTCAGGGAGACCTGGGAATGTTGCTTGCGAGCCTGCACGCATCGGTTGGAGTGTCGATCATGACGGAGATCAAGACGATCTCGGGTTGGTGTATCGAAGCGCGTAGGAAACGCAGCGGGATGACGCAGGAACGGCTGGCGTCGCGGGTTGGCATCGCCGTCCGCTGGTTGCGCGAAATCGAAGGCGGAAATCCCAAATCCTCGATCGACGACCATATGCGGTGCGCGTCCGGCGTCGGACTTTCACCCTCCTATCTTCTCATCCCTTGGATGTTCCTAGAACGCGACATGAGCTTCCCGCGCGAACTCCTGCTGGATCATCTGCCTGAACTGGAGGCGCGCTGCATCGACGCGATGGCGGACTATTCACTCGATAGTCTTGCGCGTCGGTTTCGCCCTGCGCCCCAGAACCCCTGAAGCGGTGGAGAAGGGGTCATGTCGCCTGAAGCGATCACCGCCGAACGGGCTTATGCGGAACTGAAGCGGACGATAATGAGCGGCCGCTATCCGCCGGGCGCAACGCTCAATATCCCCGATCTTGCGGAGTTCGTTGGAACCAGCATCACGCCTGTGCGCGACGCGTTGCAGCGGCTTGTGGCGCAACGTCTCGTCCGGTTCAATCGCGGGGGCGGATATCTGGTCGCGCCGATCAATGAGCCGATGCTCCGCGACCTCTATGCCTGGCATGGCCGCCTTGTACGCGACGCGGTCCGCGCGGGCGGCTCCTTCAGAAACGACGGCGAGTTTGTTCAGACACTCGTTCGGCCGGACATGGAGGATCCGTTGGTATTGGCCAGCGCCTCGGCCGAATTCTTTGGGCGGCTTGGGGAGTGGTCCGGTAGCGCGGAACATGTCCATGCGATCCGGGCGGCGGGTGACAGGCTTCACGCGGCGCGGGTCCATGAAGCGGATATCAAGCACCCGATCGATGAACTTCGGTCTCTTTGGCGACTGGCCAATTCCGACGATCATTCCGCGCTGCGTGCGGCGTTATCATCCTATCATCGGCGGAGGGTTCGCAATGCCGGCAAGACACTTGTCAGAATGGCGTTGCTGGGATGATCATTTGATGTAGCGAAATGTTTGTTGAGGCACGACTCGACTTCCGGTGTGCGAGCTTATTCGCCACGGGAATGAGGCCTAATAAGCTCGTTTATATGAGGTCGTGTCCATAGCCTTCATCGAGCCGCGATCTTGCGGCGACAATGGAGGTTGAAATGGATGTGATCCAGGAAACCGGTCTGGTCGATCTCGGCTCTGTGATCGAGGAGACCAAGGGCGCTCCGATCGGCAAGGAGCCCGATACGCTCGGCCTGCATCAGCGGGTCGGTGACGGCATCTCCGACGACTGAGAGGGGGAGGGGGATTCGCATTTCATGCGACATCCCCCTTTTCTCCAGGAGAGGATCATGGGCCTCGTCTTTCGCCAAGGCATATTCTGCAGCGTCGTGGACGGTTGTGCGATCCTTCTCGATCTTTGCGAGGGGCGCTATTTCACTCCGCCGCCGGACGCCAATCGCCTGCTTCGCGAGATGGAGGCGGAAGGGTCGGATAGTCTCCCGTGCGATGATGCGTGGCGGCCAATGATCGCGCGGGGCTGGCTCGTCGAGCGAACAGAGGCGGAGGATGGCGGCGTGCTGACCCGCTGGCCGAAGCCGGACGGGGCCTTCGTGAGCGACGACCATCAGGCGCCTCGGATGTCGGACATGTTTTTAGCCTTTCTTCGTCAGGCCGTAGCGGCGCGGGAACTGCGCCGCTTCACGCTTGCGACGCGCGTCGACCGGCTTCGGACAGCCAGACACATCGGCAAGAGCGCCATGGACCACAGACGGGCGAGCCAAATCGCTCGGGCGTTCGATACAGTCGATCGCATCCTCTCCCCGCATGACCGCTGCCTTCCCCGATCGATCGCGCTCTTCCGCGCCCTGCTGAGTGCGGACTATTCGCCTTCTCTCGTGCTGGGAGTCCGCGTTCGTCCCTTCGCAGCCCACGCCTGGGTCCAGCTTCAGGACGCGGTCGTCGGCGACGAGCTCGATCGCGTACGAGCCTATCGTCCGATCCTGGTGCTGTGATGGCTGCGCGCTTTCTCGTTGTGCTGGACGGCAACGCAACCCGCCTGGCCGCGACCGCGGCGCTCGTCGAGAGACGCATGAGTCTTGCGCGCGCCGCGACCTGGCCGGAGATGGTCGTCTTCACCAACGAGCCGGGCGCTCCTGTTGGAACGAGGGACAGAAACCTGCTCGTCCTCGGGCACCTCTACGCGCGTCCCTCCGACCCCGGGTCGCATTCGATCGATGTGGAAAGCATACCAGGGACCGGATCGCTTTGCTCCGCGAGCGAACTCCTCGCGCGATATTGGGGCAGCTATGTCGCGATCATCCGCCGTCCTGGAGCCGCGGGCGGCGTTGAGATCCTGCGTGATCCGAGCGGCGGCCTGCCTTGCTACAGGGTCGAGAAAGACGGGCAGACGATCGTCTGCTCGGACGTCGATCTCGCGGCTCGGTCAGGTCTCTACGAACCGTCGGTCGACCGGGATCAGCTGATCCGCCATCTGTGGACGATCGCATTTCGCTCGAGCGAGACGGCACTGACGCGATTTCGCGAAATACCCAATGGTCAGAGCCTGTTGTGGCGACCGGAGGGGAGCACATTGGTCGAGCGCTGGTCGCCCTGGGATCATGTCGGGCGACATGCGCGCTGCTCCGACGAGGAGCTTGCCGAGCGGTTGAGGACAGTGATCCAGGATTGCGTGGTGCGGATGGCGTCCCGCTTCGGGCACGTGCTCCACTGTCTCTCGGGCGGTCTCGACTCCTCCATCGTCGCGGCCTGCCTGGACCACGGCGACACGCCCTTCACGGCCCTCAATCTGATCGCTCGCGGCGACCGAGGCGACGAACGAATTTATGCCGCGGAGGTCGCCCGGCATTGTCAGATCGGGCTCGTAGAGCGGCGTTATACCCTCGACGCGGTTGATCTCGGCCGGTCGAGCGCGGCCCACCTGCCGCGCCCGGTCGGTGAAGCGGTGCGTCTCGCCTTCGACCGCGCATGCGATGAAGAGGCCCTGAGAGTGGGCGCGGGCGCACAGTTCAGCGGCAACGGGGGCGACAATGTCTTTTGCTTCCTCCAATCCTCAACGCCGGTCGTCGACCGTCTGCTGCGTCAGGGACCGGGACCCGGCACCTGGGCCACCCTCGGTGACATGTCCAGGCTGACAGGTACCAGCGTCTGGACTATGATGAAGCACGCCGCCCAAAGGCTCAGCACTGGTGATCGGTCCTATCGGTGGAAGCCGGTGGCGACCTTTCTCGACACCGACGCTGTCCGATCGGTTGCGACGCCGATCGATCACCCCTGGCTCGAGGTGCCACGCGATGCCCTGCCGGGCGAGGCGGTCCATGTCGCACTGCTGCTCCGCCCACAAAACTATATGGAAGGCCATTCCCGCGACGCCCCGGCGGAACTCGTGACGCCGCTCATGGCGCAGCCGATCATGGAATTGTGCCTTGGAATACCGAGCTGGCGGTGGTGCGCGGGCGGCCGCGACCGATCACTGGCGCGGAGGGCCTTTGCAAAGCTGCTGCCCGCCCGCGTGATCGATCGCCGATCCAAGGGCGGGCCGGCAGGCTTTTATCATGAGATCATCGAGAAGAAGGGGGCAGCCCTGCGTGCGCATCTGCTCGATGGCGTGCTGGCCAAACAGGGGGTGCTCGACCGCGCCGCGATCAATGCCTATTTTCGACAGAGCGAGGGAATGGCCGGAGACGAATTCGTCCGCATCCTTTCGCTTTCGGACGCTGAGAGCTGGACGCGGCACTGGCTTGCGCGTTCCTCAGGGACCACGGCCGCCGTCCGGACCGGCTGACGCCTTCATCGCCTCCCAGCGCCGATATTGGCCGGCCTTCAGCGGGTCCGGATCCTCATGTCCGTTGAGCCAGAAATCGAACCAGTCGAGATTGCGGTTATAGACCGCGAGGCGGTGCGCCGGCTGCCATTTCATGTGGTGCTCGTCGGGGAAGACATAAAGGTCGACCGGCTTGTGACGCTCGGCGAGCGAGGTCATGGTTTCGAGGGCGGCCAGATACTCGTCATCCGCCATCTGGAGAAGCAGCGGTGCGGTGATGCGATCGGCGTTGGCCGCGATTGAATAGGGGGACCAGAAACGATCCGCCGGATCCGTGTAACGGGGATAGCGCCACGAGGAGAGGTCCCGATCGCCGAACGGCCCCATGAGCGGTATGAGCGTCTTCGGATCCTCGCAGCAGGCGACCAGCGAGGCCGCATGGAAGAGCGAAGTGTTGACGAGCGCGAACTGGGCGGTAGTCGCCCCGTCGCTGAGACCCGTGATGCCAAGACGGGTGGGGTCGATCAGGCCACGACGATCGAGCAACGCAAAGCCACTGGTAATCGCGGAGAGGATGCTCCGCTTGTCATTCCAGCCGTCCCGGTCGATCCGCACCTTCTCCTCATGGCTGCGGACGGGCGTCAGCGAGGAGATGTTGCGGGGGCGCTGGAGGCTGAGAACCGCAAATCCGTGTGCGGCGAACAGCTGGATGGGGAATTCGTCGTCGGTGCCGCCGCGCAGGAAGCCCTGGGTCTGATACTGGACGAGGATGGCGGGCAGGCGTTGATCGCCGCGGTAGCCGGGCGGGAGGATGAGGTCGGCGAAGACGGGAAGGCCGCGGTCATTACTCCAGTGGAGGCGCTCGACCGATCCGAGCCTGATGTGCTCGTATTCGGGGTTCGGATCGAGGAGCAGCCTGCGGCGTCCGTTGTGCGGGTCTAGCCAGACCAGGTGCCGCGGCGCCGTCGAGCTCTCCTCCGCGCAGAGCAGGCGGCCGCCGACAGGCTGGCAACCGAGCAGCAGGTCGGGGGTCAGCAGCGTGCGCCGCGGCGCGCCATATCCGGGCTTCCAGACATAGAGCCCAAATTCGCTGCGCGCCCACCCTTCCACGCGCAGGAACAGCAGCTCGTCGCCGTTCCACCAAAGATCGCGAAATGTGCCCCGACAGGCAGCGTCCGGGCAGGGAATATCCCGATCTGCGATCCGCACATGGAGACGCTCATCGGAAGGGATGAGCGTCGGATCATCGGGCGCGGTCCAGGCCTGAGCGTTGCCCCGGACGAGTGGAACATCCCGTGACGTGCCGGGAGCCGCATCGAGCGGCAGTCGGACCAGCCGGCTCTCCGCCTCGGTCGCCGGCCGGTCGACGCCGCTCAAAATGTCGGTGGTCCGATAATCGATCGACAGGGGTTCGGAGGGCCAGGGGTGGTTGCTGGCGACGGGAGACCAGCGATCATCATAATGCCAGCCGCCGAGCGCTTCCCGCTCGATCGCCTCACGCTGCGCGACGAGATCGGGGCGGCTTGCCGCGACGATGCCGCGACCGTCGGCGGTCCATGCGAACTCCTCAACATCCACGACCGAATGGGTCAGGACATGAGCGTCCGAGCCGTCGGCCCTGGCCAGCCAGACCTGAACGGGGCCGCCGATCGACTTCAGAGTGGCGATCCACTGGCCGTCGGGCGACCAGCGGGGCACGATGAGCTTCGCATCACCACTGGGATAATCGGCGAGCGGTCCCCGCGTGAAATTGAAGCGGACGAGTTCGCCACCACGGTCGATCGCCCGGGGTGGCCGACCCGATTCCAGGTCGAGCACATAAAGGCCGAGGCAGGTGCGGTTATGATCGGGATCGGCCTGCTGGAGCTCAAAGGCTATGCGACGGCCATCAGGCGACACGCCGATCGGGCTTTGATCGAGGAACATGGTCGCGTCAGGCCCGATGTCGCGCAGCGTCACCAGATCCCGGGCCGTGATCGCCCGATCCGCCCCGGCTTTGATGGAGACGGGGGGATCCAGATTGTGGCAGGGGGAGGGCGCCGCGAGTGCTGGCGTCGCTCGCGCGAACAGGACGGGCAGTGCCAGCAGGACAAGGGAAAGCGTCCGCATCGCCTCACCATTTCCTGCTGACGGTCAGCCCGACGAAACGCCCGACCGGCGAGTAATTGGTGGAGTCGTAGGTCGGATCGATCTCGAACTCCGGCACGATGGTCGGCGGCTTCGTGTTGAAGAGGTTGGTGACGGAAATGGAGAAGGAGAGCCCTCGAAGCGCGCCAAAGGCCGAGCCCAGCGTCGTACCGACCGCGAGGTCGACCGTGTTCATTCCGGGTAGCGCGGTACTCTGCCCCAGCCGGTTGTCCTTTTCTCCGTCGGTGCGATTGACGTGAAGCGAGGCCGAGGTAGCGCCCCGGTTCCAATCGATGCCCGCCCGGGCGCGCCAGTGGGGCGGGTTGAAGATGATGCCGGCCAGCGGACGGCTCGGCAGCCCCGCGACCAGAAGCTGTCTGCTGTTCAGATAGCTCGCGGACGCATCGAGAAGGAATTCGCCAAGGCGGCTGTCGCTGATCTTGTAGTGCGCATCGATATCGACGCCATGTGCCGTTTCGCGCGCCGAATTGTGCTGCCGGTTGTCGACGATCGCGACCACGCGAGCCGGATCGAACGGATCCGACGTGTTGTTCGTCACACCGCCCGGCGCCCCCGCTATCGCGGCGGCGATCTGGGCCTGCGTCGGGTTTAGCGTGAGGATGTTGCCGTAGATGGGATTGGTGAGCGCGCCGCGGGATGACTGAAGCGGCGAGATGACGCGGTCCCGGTAGGACACATGAAAATAGCTGACCTCGATCTCCGCTCTGGGAACCCAGTGCGGATGGAGCGCGATCGTCGCTGTCCATGTCCGGGCCTTCTCGGGGCGCAGGCCATCCGGATTGCCGCCCGACAGCTGCAGGACCGTCGACCCGGCCGGATAGCCGGTGGCCTGGTAGTCCGTGGCGAGATTCAAGGAGACGAACTTGTAAGTGAACTGCTGATTGAGGGTCGGGGCCTTGAACGAACTTCCCCATGACGCCTTGAGATCGAGATCGGGAAGGGGCGCATAGACCAGCCCGATCTTCGGTGTCGCGATACTGTCGATGTGCGGATAACGCTCATAGCGCCCCGCCGCATTGACGGACAGGCGATAGACGCCCGGAACCTGCAGGGCCGGCGACACGAGCGGCGCGTTCACCTCGGCAAAAGCGTAATAGCTGTCCCGGCTCGCGCTGAAGTCGGACAGGACGGTCGTGGCGCCGCCCATGTCCGTGCGGGTGGTCTGGTCGAGGATATTGTCGCGATAGCCGATACCAGCCGCGACGCGCACGTCGCCGGCGGGAAGGGGGAAGATATGTCCCTCGGTGCCGGCTTCGACGCTCCCCAGCCGGTTTCGGAAATGGACGATCGCGGTGAGGAGAGCTTCGCCGCCGAAGAAGACCGGGCTGGCGGCATCGGTGGTGCTGCTGCCATAGGTCCCGGTCAGATAGGCCTGCCACTCCGGTGACATGGTCCAGGTCAGCCGCGGAGAGACGGAAAAGCTCTCGACGTGGGATAATGTGAGCACGCCGGACGCGCGATAATCGGCGTCGGTCGTGCCGGGGCTCTGGATGCGTGACGAGCGCTTGTTGAAGGTCGCATCGATGTCGAAGCGCATCGCATCACCGATGGCCTGATGCCCCACCAGGATCGCGCTGGTCTGGCGAATGGACGGGATCAGCGTGGAGGATGGATCGAGGGCGCGCGTATAGTCGCGGTTGCCGGCTAGCAGCGCCGTCGCGTGACTGTAATCGAAGACGCCGATGACGCCGCCGCCCTGCCACTTGGTGCCCGCGACGCCGTCATATTGCTGCTGGAAATCGCCGCCGCTGGTGGCACCTCCGACCCGGGCTGAGGTGAGGAGGCCGTCATAGTCGGTGCGTAGAATTACATTGGCGACGCCGCCTACAGCGTCGGAGCCGTAGATGGCTGATGCGCCGTCCGCGACGACCTCGATCCGATCGAGTGCCGCGAGCGGGATCGCCGCGATGTCGATGCCCTGGACGACGCCGTCATAAGGCATGCGGTGGCCATTCAGCAGGGTGAGGGTCGCGTCGGCACCGAGACCGCGGAGGTTGATGGTCGAAGACGAGGTCACATTCTGATTACTGTCACCCTGCAGTCCACCGCCGGCCACGCCGGGATTCTGTCCACCAGAGAAATTCTGCGGGATGGAGCGAACCGCATCGCCAAGGTTGGAGAAGCCCGCATCCTCCAACTCCTTGCGACCGAGACGAACGACCGGCGATGAAGGAGTGGCGCCATGGATGCGGGATCCAGTCACCACGATCTCGCTGGCGGCGGTCGCCGGACGAGCGCGCGTCTCGTCCGGCGCAGCGGTTCGCCCCCGGATGAAGACCGTCTGCCCGGAAATCTCGGCGACAAGGCCGCTGTCCTTCAACAGGGCATCCAGAGCCTCCTGGGCCGTCAGATGGCCATGGAGCGCGGGTGCGCTCCTGTCGTCGAGGGCAGGGGAGGGTGCCAGCAATTCGAGATGCGCGGTGTGTGTGACGCTGCGCAGCGCATATTTCAGCGGCTGTGCTTCCAGATCGAATTCAAATCGCGGAGCGTCTGCCGCCCGCGCTATGCTTGTGATGGAGGCGCACGCCATCATCGCCGCCAATAAGGCGGTTTGCCGTTTCAACATCTCTCTTGCCCCCAGAAGGCTTCGGCCCGAGTGATTTCGGGTCCGGTTGAGAGCTAGACGGGAGAGCGAGAAATATGGGGCGTGAGAAAAGACACAGGTCGCCCGACATCAACTGCAGAATGATGATCAGCAGTATCTAGCGACGCAAATCCGCCGCCATGAAAACAGCTAAACTGGAGCTCTTGGTTCACGGAAGATACCGGAAACTGTTCTGAGAATGGAAGTCTGCCGGATGAGAACGTGACTTCATTCGCACCGAGCCGGCCCCGCAGTTTGCGGGCACGCAGAGTTGCTTTCATTCGCGCCTGGCGAGAACGATAGCCCCAGCCTCGTCTTCACGCGCGTCCAGTTGGAACAACGTGGCGAGCTTTTGAGCGGCAGCTCGGCCGTCGGACGCATCCAGAACCACAAAAGCACGCTGGCGTCCGACGGCGGGATCGTCGATTCGGATCTGGGTGCCAGAGGCCTGATTGACCTGCGCTACGATGGTATCGAGCGTCATGTCATCGAAGGTTCTGAGGGTCTTGGTTCCAGGGGCGCCCGACAGCGGCGCAGCGATCATGGCGTTGGACGAGGCGTCCGCCGTGAGAGGTGAGGACAGCGCGAAGCTCGTCACGCCGCCCGCTGTTAGCCGCACCATGCGCGCCCGCGACGTTACGCTTGGTGAGGAGGGCGAGGCCACATCGATCACGCCCCGCAGGAGATGGACCTTCACGATGGCGCCGACCTCGACGTCGAACAATGTTCCAACGGCTGTGATCCGGCCGCCGCCGGCGAATACGTTGAACGGACGTGTGGTGTCATGGGCGACATCGAAACGTGCTCGTCCGCGACCTAGTTCGATGTCGCGCGCGTTCGGAGCGAAGCGCACCTCGATCCGGCTCTGCGGCGCGAGAATGACAGACGATTGGTCCGGAAGTTCGACCAGACGCGGCCGGTCGGCAGGATTGTCGTAGGCGACCTCGGCCGCGGCGACCGCTGCCTCGGATCGAGCCGTGTCGGTGGAATGCGGGAACCATGTCTTCATGCACCAGAAGATCAAACCGGCGCAGACTATGGCGGCGAATACCACGCCGATGGGGCGAGAGCGGGATCGCCGCGCCCAGGGCCTATGGCGGGAGGGAAAGGAGGTACGCGCCGCGCTCAGGGTCGCGGCATTCAGATTGGTGGCGACGCGATTATAGAGCTCGAGCCGCGCGGGATGGCGCGCGATCCAGCGCGCGAGGGCCGGACCGTAGCGCTTCGGGTCGTCGATCATGTTCGCGACCCACCGATAAGCGGCTTTTTCGTCGCGCGTCGGCTTCCCGCGAACGGGAGGCTTGAGGGGTGTCACGGCAGGCCGCTCCGATGCTGGTCCATATGGCCGATCGCCTTTGCCATGTGTCGTTTCACGCTCCACACGCTGATCCCGAGGTGGTCGGCGATCTCGTTATAGGTGAAGCCATCGACGCGACTGAGCAGAAAAGCTTCCAAAGTGAGAGAAGGAAGCCGGCGCAGGATGGCAGTCCACAGACCGAGTTCCTCGCGGGCTTCGAGCGTGCGGTGCGGATCGTCGCTATCGATCGCATCCAGCCCCTCGATGAGCGGCATGGTGATTGCCGAGAGGCGGGTCGATCCGCGCTCGGCGCGGTCGCGCAACAGATTGGCGGCGACACGCCGGAGATAAGCCTGTGGGCTGCTGATCGCCGCGGAGGGCGCGGCC
>OUNM010789094.1_pt1 | contig 17082 bp, 12 predicted proteins | sample 1769961 | NCBI WGS metagenome assembly OUNM01 (sample SAMEA3914820, study PRJEB12502) | metagenome | biome: forest; material: soil | place: USA | collected 2012-03-12 | depth 0.3 m
GCAGGAACGTGTCGCCATCGCCGGCGTCGACGGCCTGATCATCCGCTCGCTGCTCGACAAGCAGCAGTTCTCCGACCCGCAGGGCGACGCCGAACGGCTGGGCATCTCGTCGTCGCTGTGGCCGCTGTTCGGGCTGCTGTGGCCGTCGGGCAGCCACCTGGCCGCGCGGCTGGGGGCGCGCACGCTCGTCAAGGCCGAGCGCATCCTGGAGATCGGCTGCGGGCTGGGGCTCGCGAGCCTGGTCGGGCACCGCGCCGGGGCCGACGTCACGGCCAGCGACTGCCACCCGCTGGCCGGCCGCTTCCTCGCGCACAACCTGCTGCTGAACGACCTCGGGCCGATGAAGTACCGGCACGGCCAATGGTCGGGCGTGCTGCTGCCGCGCGACGCCATCGACGAGCGCGCGCCGCTGGTCGTGCACGGCGAGTTCGACCTCATCATCGGCAGCGACGTGCTGTACGAGCGCGACGAGCGCGGCACGCTGGCCGACTTCATCGCGCGCCTGGCCGCGCCGGTGGCCGAGGTGTGGATCGTCGACCCCAACCGCGGCAACCGCTCGCCGTTCCACAAGAACATGGCGCGCCACGGCTTTCGCATGGAGGAAAGCCGGCTCGACCACGAAGAGCGGGATGGCGTGGACGCCTACAAGGGGCGGATGCTCACGTATCGGCGGCGGTAGGCGCGTGCCTTGCCCCGTGGATGGGAGCCGCCGCGCGCGGCCAAGGAGTCCGCATGAACCCGCTCGTCAATCGCAACACCGCCACGGCCGACATCGGCCGCCCGCCGCCCGCCGACGCGCCGATGCAGGTGCTGCCATGGGCCGAGGACTCGGCACGCTCGATCGGCGCCGAGGATGCCAACACGCGCTACCAGGGCGAGCTGTTCCTGCCGGGCTGGCTCAAGATCGAGCTGCAGCCGACGGCCGAGCAGGGGCCGGGCGGTTAGCCGAGGCTGTCGACTTCGCACGGCGTGACTGCGTGATCTAGACGACCATCACGTCGACGCCGCGATCGCGGATCGCGTTGACCACCGACGGATGCGCATGAACGTCGGTGATCAGCATGTCGAGGCAGTCGAGCGCGCCGATCACCGACAGGTTGCGGCGCTGCAGCTTGGACGAGTCGGCCACCGCGATCACCTCGCGCGCCACGCGGATCATCTTCGCGTTGAGCTGGGCCTCCATCAGGTGCGGCGTCATGAGGCCGCGCTCGGGGTCGAGGCTGTCGACGCCCAGGAACAGCCGGTCGGCCGACAGCGTGGCCAGCGCGGCCTCCGATTGCGGGCCCGACAACGTGAACGAGTTGGCGCGCAGCACGCCACCCAGCATCACCAGGTGCACGTGCGGCGCGTGCGCCAGCGACATCGCCACGTTCAGCGCGTTGGTGATGACGTTGACGCTGGTGAGCGGCTTGAGCGCGAGCTGCTTGGCGAGCTCGTGCGTAGTGGAGCCCGAATCCAGCAGGATGGTGTCGCCGTCGCGGATCATGGCCACGGCCGCCTGCGCGATGCGCACCTTCTCGCCATGGTGATGGCCGGCGCGGATCGCCAGCGGCACCTCGTCGCCCTCGCGGTGCGACACCGCGCCGCCGTGCGTGCGCAGCAGCGCGCCGCTGGCGGCGAGCGCGCGCAGGTCGGAGCGGATGGTGACCGCGGACGTGTTGAAGCGCAGCGCCAGCTCGTCGCTGCTGACGCGGCCCGTCACCTCGACGAGCGCGCGGATCTGGCGCCGGCGTTCCTCCATGGCCAGGGCGTCGGCGACCAGCGTCATGTCAATCGAGGCCGGTTCGCGCCAGCGCCGCGACGGCGTCCGGCGACAGCTCGCACCCGGCCGTGCGGGCAGCGAGCGTCACCGCGCCCAGCGCGGGCGACATCCGCGGCGCGCGCAGCTCGACGTGGCTGCCGGCGTCCGACAGCAGGCGCCGCAGCTCGGGCAGCACGAGGCCGTCGTCGCGCAGCACGCTGCCCGACGTCGACGCGACGATGGTGGCGCCGGCGGGCACGCCCAGGATGCGGCGCGTGGCGCGCACGAGATTCGCCAGTTCGCGCGCGGCTCGGTGGAGGATCTCGCGCGCGTCGACGTCGCCCGCCATCGCGGCCTCGTGCACCGAGGTCGCGTATGCCGCGAAGCCGCTGCGCGCGGCGTCGCTGACGACCTGGCCCGAGAGGTCGAGGTCGGCGGCGAGGTTCGCGCGGCGGCGCACGATGTCGTACAGGATGCCGCGCTCGGCGCGGCCGTCGCTCATGCGCGAGAACAGCGCCAGGCCTTCGCGCGCGATCCAGTAGGCCGAGCCCTCGTCGCCGAACACCTCGCCCCAGCCCCCGCAGCGCATCGAGCGGCCCTGCCAGGTGCCCCAGGTCATCGACCCGGTGCCGGCCACCAGCGAGATGCCGTCCTGCCCGGCCAGCGCGCCCGCGTGGCTGCATTCGAGGTCGTTGCCGCGGCCCACCGCGATGCCCGGGAACGCCTCGGCCGGCAGGGCCTGCAGGCGTTCCTGCACGCGGCTGTCCTCGCCGAACGCGGGCAGGCCCACCCAAGCGCCCGCCAGCGCGTCAGGCGCGACCCCGCACGCGCGCGCGACCGCGGCGGCCCCGCGCCGCAACGTGGCGAGCACGCCGTCCAGGCCCACCTCGGGGTGGTACAGCGAGCCCTCCTGGTGCGTGGCCAGCACATGGCCGTGGTCATCGGCCAGCACGAATGCGGTCTTGGTGCCGCCCCCATCGACGCCCAGGTACATGTCAGCTCCCGGCCGCGAGGCGGTGGATCACGACGCCCTGCACCACGCGGTTGACGGTGCCGCTGCGCGACGGCCGGTCGGGCGTCAGCTGCAGCGAGGCGGAGCGGCGCAGCGCGAGCAGCTGGGCCACGGCGACGAACGGCGCGATGGTGGCGAACTCGTCGGCGTACTCCAGGCCGGCGATGACCAGGTCGACGCCCGCGGCGGCGTCGTCCGCCTTGCCGCCGATGGCGAACACGCGCCGCGCGCAGCCGTCGGCGCGCAGCTCGCGCAGCAGGTCGAGGTCGTAGGCGCGCACCAGCGGGTCGTTGGAGATGAACATGACCACGAGTGTCGCGTCGTTGACGATGGTCTTGGGGCCGTGGCGAAAACCCAGCGGCGTCTCGTGCGCGGCCACCACCTGGCCGTCGGTGAGCTCCAGCATCTTCAGCGCGGATTCGCGGGCGAGGCCGCGCAAGCCGTTGCCGCCCAGGTAGACGATGCGTTCGAAGCCGGCGTCGACCAGCTCGCGCGCCACGTCGGCGCCGCGCACGATGGCGTCGGCGCTCGCGGCCGACGGCGCGGCATCGAGCACGCCGAACAGGCGCGCGGCCACCAGCAGCATCGTGGTGAAGCTGGACGTCATCGCGAACGCGCGGTCGTTGGTCCGATCGGGCAGCACCAGCAGCTTGGCGTTGGCGCGCGCGGCGGCCGCGGCCGCGAGCGCGCCTTCGCCGTTGCACGTGATGACCAGGTGGCGGCATTGCGGCAGCACGGCGTCGGCCAGGTCGACCGCGGCCACGCTCTCGGGGCTGTTGCCCGAGCGGGCGAACGACACCAGCAGCGTGGGCACGTCGGCGGGGAACACGAAGCGCGGCGCGGCCACGAGGTCGGTGGTGGGCACCGCTTCGACGGTGCGGCCCCAGCGGCGCGAGACCACCGGCACCAGGCTGTCGCCGATGTAGGCCGAGGTGCCGGCGCCGGTGAACACGACGCGGGTGCGCGGGTCGGCCAGCGCGTCGGCGATCCACGCCGCGACGTCGCCACCGGCCGCCTGCGCCAGGGCCTCCTCCCACACCGCGGGCTGGTGCGCGATCTCGCGGGCCGTCCACTCGCCGCCTTCGACGAGGAACGCGGACGGATCGATCTCAAGACTCTTCATGCCAATTCCTTGGAAACTTCGAGGGCCGCGCCGCCTCGGGGCGCGGCCGATGGATTGCAGGCTTGCGCGTAGTCGCGCAGCACGTGGGCCACGCCTTCGCGCAGCAGCGCGCGGGCGTCGCTTGCGACGGCGCCCGAACGCACGCCGTCGTACAGGCGCGGCAGGTATTGGCTCAGCAGCGTCAGCGGCAGCGGCTGGGCGCGCGAGTCCAGGTGCGCCAGCAGCCGCTCGCACGCCTGCGCCACGCGCGGCGTGGCCCAGTAGTAGCGGATGCGGTCGCTGAGGCCGAACTGCAGGTCCAGCGACAGCCGCGCGGGCTCGGCGTAGTACTTCTGCCAGTAGCCGGGGTGCTCGCGCATCTCGGCCAGCACCTGCTGCTTGAAGCCGCTGCCGCCGTCCTCGCCCAGCCACTCGCGCTCGATCTCGGCCAGGCCCCACAGCGTCTCGCGCAGCGCGAACGTGGCGCCGGGGCCCACCTTCAGGATCGCGAAGTGGTCGCGCACGAGCTGCGCCAGCGCGCGCGGCGTCTGGTAGTCGGTGGAGTGCGCCTCGTAGACGATGCCGGGCACCGACTCGATGAAGGCCGACAGCGCGGCCGCCTTCGCGGGCACGTAGTCGACGACCTTGTGGTGGTCGAACTCCACGCCCGGCTGCACCACCAGGCCGATCACGCGCCGCCAGGCGGCGTGCAGGCCGAGGCGATGGAAGGCCTCCTCGTGCACGGCGAGGGTGTCGGCGGCATCGGCCGGACGCGTCAGCTCGAGCTCGCCCAGGTCCTCGTGCGCGCCACCCGGCACGGGCACCTCGGTGCCGACCACGTAGACCGGCGGCTCGCCGCCCGCCTCGCCCCACGCGTGCTCGCACGCGAGCGCGAGGCGCGCGGCACGCGCGGCCACCAGCGACGGCGGCAGCGGCACGCCGTCGTCGGCGCAGGCCATCGAGCAATCGAGGTGGATCTTGCGGAAGCCGGCGCGCACGTAGTCGGCCACCAGCGTCTCCGACTTGCCCATCGCCACTTCCGACGGCTCGCCCTGCCACGCGTTGGGGCCGAGATGATCGCCGCCGAGCAGCAGTCGCGACGCCGGCAGGCCGCAGCTGGCCGCGATGCCGGAGACGAAGCGGTGGAAGTCGGCCGGCCGCATGCCCGTGTAGCCGCCGAACTGGTTGACCTGGTTGGACGTGGCTTCGACGAGCACCGTCGTGCCGGTGCGCGCGCCTTCGAGCAGCGCGGCCTCGAGGACGACCGGATGCGCCGAGCACACGGCGGTGATCCCGACGGGATCGCCGGCCTTGTGGCGGCTCGTGAAATCGAGAAGGGCTTGCATCAGGATTCCGCCGGCGTCTCGGGTTGCAGCGCGAGCAGGATGGCGGCGACGGTGGCCAGCGCCACGCCGGCCAGCTTCACCGGGCCGGGCAGGCCGCCCGACATGCACATCGCGATCACCGCGGTGAGCAGCGGCGCGCCGGCGTTGATCAACGGCGAGACGACGATGGCCTTGCCGTAGCGGAACGCGTAGACCAGCGTCAGCGCCCCGATCGCGTTGAGCACCTGGATGATCGCCGCCAGGCCCGGGCCGCTCCAGCCCCAGTGGATCGGCTGGCTGAAGTCGGTGAGCAGCAGCGCGAACGGAATCGACACCACCGCCGACAGCGCCATCCAGCCGAAGATGCTCTCGGCGTTCATGCTGCCGTTCGCCAGCTTGATGACGTAGGCCTGGATGCCCCAGGCCGCGAGCACGCCCAGCGCCAGCCAGAACCACAGGCCGTAGTTGGACGCGCCGCCGCTGCCGTAGTCGAACAGCGGCAGGCTGCACAGCGCCAGCACCACGCCCAGGATGCCCAGCTTGCCGGTGCGCTCGCCCAGCAGCGAGTACGACAGGAAGATGGTGAGCGCGGGCGACAGCGCGATGATCGGGAAGATCAGGTACGTCGGCCCGATGCGCACGTCGTAGAACAGCACCAGCTGCCCGCCGGCGCCCAGCATGCCGGCCGCCAGGCCCAGCATCACGCTGCGGCGGTCGGTCTGCAGCTTCACGCCGGCGCGACGCAGCGCGATCCACGCGGGCGGGATCATCGTGAGGCACCACACCACGTAGTTGAGCGTCTCGGGGAACCCGTGCTCCGCCGGCAGGCCGGCGAACACGCCCCACACGCCCCAGGTCACGGTGGTGATGAGCGCGTACATCAGCCAGCGCGATTTCGCGCCGGCGGCGCCTGCGGGCAAGGTCATGGTGAGGTCGTTGTTCATGCTTGGCGCGCCAGGATGAGGAGGTTGTTCTTGAAGCTCACGTCGAGAGTCGGACGTTGCGAGCTGACGGTGCCCAGCGCGCGGCCTTCCACGTAGTCCTCGACGATCCAGTTGCCGGCGGACAGGCCGCGCAGCGTCACCGGGCCGCTCCACGAGTCGGCGAAGAAGGCGTAGTGCAGGACGCCGTGCTTCTCGACGACGTGGGTCTCGGGCTTGTCGAAGGCGATGTCGTAGAGCTCGCCGCGGTAGGTGCCCTGCGCGAGCCGGCGCGCGTTGTAGGCGCCGATCCACTTCTTCCAGTGCGCCTCGTGCTCGGGCGTCAGCAGGAACGAGTCCTTGGGCTTGGGGTCGACGGGCCACGTGAACTTGGTGGACACGACGCCGCCGACGCCCACCGCCGACGCGAAGTCCTGCCCGCCGGTGCTCAGCTCCACGTGGTCGCCGGCGTACGCGGCCGACGCGCCCATCAGCGCCTTGAGCGTCTTGCCCTTGTGGCGCACCTGCCAGCTGGACGTCGGGTCGGAGGCCGGCGCCGAGTCGATCCACGGCATGTTGTGATACGCATACCCCGTACCGCATGGGCACACCTCGACTACCGCTTCGGGCTTGACCGCCTTCACCGCGTCGTACAGCGCCTTGTAGAAGTCGCCCAGGTGCTGCGCCGAGTCCTCGGGATGCGCGTGGTGGTGCGCCGGGTTGTGGCAAGGCGCCACGCCGTTCAGGTGCTGGCCGTCCACCTTGAAGCCGTCGAAGCCCCAGTCGCCGATGATCTTCCTGGCGATCGCGGCCATGCGCTGCTGCGTCTTGGCGTACGCGGGGCACAGGCAGAACGAGTTCCACCAGCTGACCATCTGCGGCGCGCCGTCCTGGTCCAGCAAGAGCTCGTCGGTGTCGTCGTGCAGCTCGTCGCTGCCTGGCGCAGCCTGCAGCGGCGCGATCCAGATGCGGGCCAGCAGGCCGCGCGAATGGATCTCGTCGGTGAACGCGCGCATGTCGGCGTCGCCGTTCGGGTACTTGGCCGGATCGGGGCGCCAGTCGCCGGTGCGCACCTGCCAGCCGTCGTCCAGCACCACCCACTTCAGGCCCAGCTCCTGCATCTTGGGGATGGTGGCGCGCACCAGCGGGAACGAGAACTCTCGCTCGTAGCCCCACGCGCACCACACGGGCTCGTAGGCGGACGCTGGCGGCACGGGCGCGTGGATGCCCTGCAGCGTCATCAGCTGGCGGTAGCGATCGAGCGGCGCGTAGTAGTCGCCGGTGTGCACGGTGACGAAGGACAGCGGCAGGCGCACCGTCTCGCCCGGCGCGAGCGTGCGCGGGGTGTTGTCGACCAGGCCGATGTCCACCTCGTCGCCGGCGGCGCGCACCGGCAGCGAGACGAGCTGCGGCAGCTTGTCGAGATGGCCGACGGCCAGGCCGACGTCGCGGCGCCAGACGTCGGAGACGGGCGTGCCGCCGCCGTAGTCGGTGGCGTCCATGCCCATGAAGTTGCGCTGGTCGAAGCCGCGCGCGACGGGTTGCACCCAGTCGCGGCGGTCACGGTGCGTCGAGCCGGAATACGTCCACCAGCCGCCGCCGTGGCGCGGCGACGCGAGCAGGCGGTGCGAGACCGCGCTGGTCGATTCGAGTTCCAGCGGCGCCTTGCCCGCGTTCGTGTACGCGACGTCCAGCAGCGCGGTGCCGGGGAACGCGTCGAGCAGCGTGACGGTGACCGTCTTGACGATGCCATCGCTCGAACGCCCGGTGAGCATCAGCGACTGCCCGGCCCCGAACGGCGTGGCGCCGGCATGCGGCTCGGCCGACGCCAGCACGAAGCGCTCGATGCGCCGCCCCTTCAGCGCGAGGCCGCTCGCGTCGAAGCGCGTGAGCGCCTGCGTGCGCGGGCCGCTCTTGCTGACGACGCGGCAGCGCAGCGCGTCGTCGAAGTGCAGGCCGATGCGCTCGTCCTCGACGCGCACGTGGCCGCGACCGGAGTCGACCAGCGCGGCGCGGCTCGCGGTGGGCAGCAGCGTGGCGGCGCCCAGCCATTTCAGGAAGGCTCGTCGAGCGGTCATGGCTTCGGGCTCCAGGCACCGGGGAAGGTGCGTTCGGCGTTCAGGTGGTACAGCTTGTCGATGACGCCGCGCGGCAGCGCGAGGCCTTGCACGGGCTTGTCGAGGTCGGCCACCTTGAACGTGTCGGCGCTCGTGAAGTAGCGCCATTGCTCGCGCCAGGCCTTCTCGCTTTCGCGCGCCATCTCGGCGCCCGGCTGCTTCGGTTCCTGCTCGATGTCGGAGCCGTACAGCAGGCGATCCTGGTACTTGACGAAGAAGCGGCGCACCTTCTCGCGGTCGGCCTGGCTCTGCGACTGGATCTGGCCGATGCGCGCGGCGATGTCGACCGTGGCGCCGGGGTACTTGTCGAGGAACGCGGCGAGCTCGTCGACGTTGCGCTCCAGCGAGGCCATGTGCATGCCCACGAAGTGCAACCCGGGATGCGCGTCGAGCAGGCGGTTGCGCGCGGCCATCTGGTCTTCCCAGCTGGGCATCTCCGGATGCAGGTACATGTGGTACTGCGGATGCGCCTTGAAGTAGTCGCGGTCGTTGTTGACCGACATCTTCTCGAGCGGCAGCCAACAGTTGTACGGCTCGCCCTGGTGGTCGAGCAGCGTGATGCCCTTGGCCTCCATGTAGTCGAACACCGGCTTCAGGCGCGCGTCGTCGAGCATCAGCAGCCTGCCCTGCGCGTCGCGCTGCGACATGCCCACGTTCTTCCACACCTTGATGCCCACCGCGCCCGCGGCCATCGCCGCGTCGATGCGGCGCTCGGTGCGCTCGACCCAACCGGGCGACTCGAAGTCGGCCACCGGGAACGTGCCGGCGAAGGCCACCGCCGACGGGAACACCGTGTGCAGCGCGACGGCGACGCGGAACTGCTCGTCGATGGGCGGAAAGTCGGGGTAGTCGACGTTGATCGTCAGCACCTTGAAGTTCTGCGACCGCGCGGCCTCGAGGAACGAGCCCTCGGGGTTGTGCAGGTGCATGTGCGTGTCGATCTTGGGCACCTTGGCGTAGTCGGCGAGCGAGTAGCGCCCGCCGTCCTGCGCGGCGGCCGTGCCGAACCCGACGGCCGCGACGCAGGCCAGGAGGACTTTGGACAGGGCGGTCATCGGCTTACAGCGTCAGGCTCAGGCCGAGGGTGAACGCGCGGCCGTAGCGGTCGTAGCCGTTGGGCAGCGACACGGTGCCGTTGGTGATGACGTACTCCTCGCGCGTGTTGAGCAGGTTGCGTCCTTCCAGCGACAGGCGCACGTGGTCGTTGATGTTGTAGGCCACCTGGCCAGTCAGCCACGTGATGGCCTTGGCCTCGGCGTTCCAGCCCTGCCCCAGCACGCTGTTGGTGGTGACGTACTGCGCGGTGTGGTCGCCCGTGACGCTGGTGCTCCACGCGCCCTTCTCGTACAGCAGGCCCAGCGACGACGTGGCCGGCGCGATGCCCTCGAGCGGCTGCTCGAAGCCGCCCACCCAGCTCTTGGAGTTGTTGTGCGTGTACTGCGCGCGCACGCCAAAGCCGTTGGCCCACAGCTGCGTCAGGCCGAACTCGATGCCGCGCACCTTGGCGCGGTCGCCGTTGATCGGCATCTGCACCGCGAACAGGTGGCCCGGCACGCCGATGTCGACGCCGTTGTTGGTGACGGTGGTGATCTGGTTCTTGATGTTCTTCTGGTACACCGCCACGTTGAAGATGGAATCCTTGGCGTAGTAGTACTCGAGCGATGCATCGACCTGCAGCGCGCTGTACGGCTTGAGCTTGGCGTTTCCGCTGAAGACATCGGTGAAGTCGCCGTACGACACGCTCTGCGTGGTGCTGGACGGCGCGAGCTTGTCCACCGACGGGCGCGCCATCGTCTTGGCCGCGCCCAGGCGAAGCTGCAGCGGCTTGGTGATGTGCCACACGAAGTTGCCGGCCGGCAGCGCGTAGGTGTAGTCGCCGTCCTGCGTCAACGGCGTGACCGGGCCGTACTGCACGGCGTAGTTGAACGGGTTGAACTCGGTCAGGCCGGTGATGTTCGCGTTGTAGGCGAGCGCGGTCGTCTTCGTGTTGACCAGGCGCACGCCGGCATCCGCGTTCCAGTCGTCGCCCGACATGTCGGCCTCGATCCAGCCGGCCGTCGTGCGCTCGGTCACGCGGTAGCTCTGCAGCGGATCCCACGCCGGCGCCGCGTTCGCGTAGTCGAAGATGCTGCCGTCGTTCATCACGTGGCCGTTGTAGGCCTTGAGCTGGTTGACGTACGTGTTGATGTCGAACCCGAGGAACGTGCGCGGGAAGTTGCCGCTCACGCCTTCCATGAAGTTGGGCGGCGTGAACGACTTGTTGATGATGTTGCCGCCCAGCGCGGCGATGTTGATGGCCTGCGTGTCGGAGAAGTAGTTCGCGCCATTGTTGAAGTCGTTGTCGATCAGGTTGCGCGTCTTCTTGCGCGAGGTGAGCGACACGCCGAACTTGAGCTGGTCGACGTGGAACTTGTCGATCTGCAGCACCGCCGCCTCGGAGGCGCCCAGGATGCGGTCGTCGACGTTGTCGCCCGACAGCTCGAAGTAGTGGGTGTTGAAATCGGACGGCCCGAACTGCCCGTTGGCCAGGCCGCCAGCCAGCGTGCGGCCGTCGTCGAAGTTGACCGAGATCTCCGGCACCTGCCCGCCGTCCAGCGTGATCTGCGTGGTGTTGGGCTGGTTCATGCGAAGCACCACGTACGAGTCGTGGCCGCCCGAGTGCCGGCTCGACGTCGACGCATACAGGTCGCTCGTGAGCACCAGGTCGCGCGTCGCATGCCACTCCACGTTCAGCCCGTACAGGCCGGTGTTGACGATGCGGTCGGAGGTCTTGTTCAGCAGCTCCGGATTGAGGCGCAGCTCGGGATCGGGGTTGTCCATCGTGAAGCTGGTGACCACGCCGTTCTTGACGACCATGTTGTCCCAGCGGCCCGGCGAATACAGCGGGTAGTACGACTGCATGTAGCCGATCTGCGGCGAATCGAGCTTGGTCCAGATGCCGTCCGCCACGATCTTCAGGTCGGCATTGGGCCGCCATTCGGCCTTGCCGGACAGCGCGATGCGCTTGGCGTTCTCATAGATCGCGCCGACGCGCGCCTGGCCGACGCCGATCAGGCCTTCCTCGTTCGGGTCGAGCACGCCGTCGTTGTTCAGGTCGATGTTGCCGCCCCACGCGTTGCCGTATTGCCAGTTGGCCGCGGGGTCGGTGATCGGGTTGCGCTCCCAGCCGCCGTCGTTGCCGGCCTCGTCGGTGCGCTCGTGGCGTTGCGAATAGACCAGGCCCACCAGCACGCCGAACGTGTCGCCGAAGGTGTTGCTGTACGTGGCCGACAGCTTGTGGCCGTTCAGCGCCGTCATCGTGTTGTGGTCGCCCTCCAGCCGCAGGATGCCGTGCTGGCCCTTCTGGTCGAACGGGCTGGCCGAGCGCAGGTTGATCAGGCCGCCGATGGCGCCTTCGACCAGCGAGGCCTGCGTCGACTTGACGACGTCGGCGCCGTTGATGATGTCGGACGGCAGGACGTCGAACGCGAAGTCGCGGCCCGCGCCGTCGGTGCCGAGGATGCGGCCGTTGAAGGTGGTGAGCGTGTATTCGGGGCCCAGGCCGCGCACGCTGACGTACTGGCCTTCGCCGCCGGCCGTGCGGCTGATCGACACGCCGGTGATGTGGCTCAGCGAGTCGGCCACGTTGTCGTCGGGGAAGCGCCCCAGTTCGGTGGCGCTGATGCTGTCCTGCACGACGCCGGCGTCGCGCTTGATGGCCAGCGCGCGCTCGACGCTCGCGCGGGTGCCGGTGATCACCACCTGGACGTCGGCGGGCTCGCCCTTGGCGGGTTGGGAGGCCGCAGCGTCGGGCGCGGCGGCCTGGGCATGGGCGGCCGAGTGGGCGAGCAGGCCCAGGGCGGCGAGCGCCAGCAGGGACAGTCGGTGCGGGGCGGATCGCGGGTCGGAACGGAGACTCATCGGGATTCCTTGTGGGGGTCGGCCTGCTGGCGAAGGCCAGCGGGACGCAATCGGGGACGCAAGGGCCGGGGCGGCCTCGGTGGCTACCCTCGAGCTGGCAGATGAAGTCTACGTTTTCTTTCGCAATCTTTCGTTGATAGTTTTCACTTACGGTTTTTGCTTTCGTTGTGAGCATAACGAAAGAAACAACCGAAGACAACAGGGTGTCGCCACGGGCGATCGTGGATCCGGCGGCTGTGCGCAGGATGACGCGGTCCAGCGCGAAGTCGCGCGGCCCCCGATCGCCGGGCCACCGCCGGTCAGACCAGCACGACCTCCACGCCCCGGCGGCGCAGTTCCTCGACGGTCTCGGGGTTCGCCGCCGAATCCGTGATCAGCATGTGGAGCTGGTCGACGCTGGCGATCACCGAGAGGTTGCGGCGCATCAGCTTGGACGAATCGGCCACCGCCACCACCTGGCGCGAGATGCGGATCATCTGGGCGTTGAACTGAGCCTCCTGCAGGTACGGCGTCATCAGGCCGATCTCGGGGTCGAGGCTGTCGACGCCCAGGAACAGGCGGTCAGCGTGCAGGCCGTTGAGCGAGTTCACGGCGATCGGGCCCGACAGCGAGAACGACTGCTGGCGCAGCTGGCCGCCCGGCATGATCAGGTTGACGTGCGGCACCGGCGCCAGCACGGTGGCGATGTTGAGCGCGTTGGTGATGACGTTGATGCCCGCGAGCGGCAGCCCGCGGATCTGGCAAGCCAGCGCGTACGTGGTGGTGCCCGAGTCGAGCAGGATGGTCTCGCCGTCGCGGATGAGCCGCGCCGCGGCGGCGGCGATGCGCTGCTTCTGCTCCTGGTGCAGGGTCTGCTTCACGTCGATCGGCACCTCCTCCTCGTCGCGCAGCGGCAGCGCGCCGCCGCGCGTGCGCACGAGCGCGCCGTCGGCCGCCAGCGCGGCGAGGTCGGCGCGGATCGTCACCAGCGAAGTCTTGAAGCGATCGGCCAGCTCGGCGACGGTGACGCGCCGCTGCTCGCGCACGAGATCCAGGATCAGCCCGCGGCGCTCGTCGATGAGCAGGCCGTCGGTGCGCACCGGCGTCGTTTCGGCTTGGGGATCGGCCATTCCAGGTCTCGGGACATTTGCAACTTTCGAATCATAACGAAAGCACAGCGCCCACCAACGAAGACGCACGACGCCGGGCGGCGCCCGGCACTCGGCCGGCTTCGCTTTCGATGTGTCTAGTACGAAACGGGGAATCCACTTAAACGAAAGTTTTCGCAAATTGATAGTCTTCGCCGACTTCGCATCGCTGTCGCCATCGCGACACCCCGAAGCCCTCCGGCGGCACCCCGGCCGCGCCCTTCCAACGACGTCCCCCGACGGGACACAAGGAGATCCTGGTGAAGAGCTTTCCGCATCCCCGGCTGACCCGCCTCGCGGCCGCCCTGGCCCTGGCGACGAGCGCCGCCGGCGCGAGCGCCGCGACGACCTGGTACGTGGCCACGACCGGCAACGACGCGAGCCCCGGCACGCTGGCCGCGCCCTGGAAGACGATCAACCACGCCGCCCAGGTGGCCACCGCCGGCGACACCGTCGACGTGCGCGGCGGCACGTACAAGGAATACGTGACCGTCGCGAACTCCGGCAACGCGAGCGCGGGCTACATCACGTTCCAGAACTACGCGGGCGAGAGCCCCATCGTCGACGGCACCGGCGTGAGCTGCTGCGGCGGCAACGGCTCCATCCGGGGGCTGTTCAACATCCTGGGCAAGAGCTACGTCAAGGTGAGCGGCTTCGAGATCCGCAACTTCAAGTCCACCACCAACACCAACGAGCCCGCGGGCATCTACGTGACGGGCTCGGGCAGCTACATCCAGATCCTGAACAACAAGGTGCACGACATCGTCACCACCGCCGAGGGCAACAACGGCAACGCGCACGGCATCGGCATCTACGGCACGGCGGCCACGCCCTACTCGTACGTCACGCTCAGCGGCAACGAGGTCTACAACAACAAGACCGGCTGGAGCGAGACGATCACGCTCGACGGCAACGTCACCAACTTCACCGTCACCAACAACCTGGTGCACGACAACGACAACATCGGCATCGATGCCGCGGGCTGGTGGGGAATGGGGCCGTCGGGCCACGACCAGACGATGATCGGCACGATCTCGGGCAACACGGTCTACAACATCACCAGCGTCAACAACGCGGCCTACGCGGGCAGCATGGGCGCGGACGCGATCTACTGCGACGGCTGCACGCAGGTGACCATCGAGCGCAACCTGGTGCACGACGCCGACATCGGCATCGAGGCCGCCAGCGAGGTGAGCGGCCACGTGGCTAGCGCCGTCACCATCCGCGACAACCTCGTCTACGACACCGGCCTGGTGGACATCACCATCGGCGGCTACGACGCCACGGTGGGCGGCTCCGACTCGATCACGGTGGTCGACAACACGCTCTACCAGTCGGCCAGCGCGCAGGGCAACGGCTTCCAGGTGCAGTACAAGGCGACCAACAACGTCTTCAAGAACAACATCGTCTACATGAGCAACGGCGGCTCGTTCCTGTACTACTTCACGAGCCTGAAGACGGCGCCGGTGGCCATGGACTACAACCTGTACTACGCCACCACCAACCCGTCATGGGTGTGGAAGAACAAGGGCTACTCCAGCATCGCGAGCTTCGCGAGCGCGAGCGCGCAGGACGCGCACTCGAAGTACGCCGACCCGCTGTTCCTGAACCTGTCGGGCCACGACTTCCACGTGCTGGGCAACTCGCCGGCCGTCGGCGCCGGCACCAACCTGGGCGCCAGCGTCGTGGGCGCCACCGACTACGCGGGCAACCCGCGCGTGGTGGGCGCGATCGACATCGGCGGCTACGAGCAGTGACCGTTTTGCCCGGGCGGGGAGGCTCACGTCGGGGGGTCTTGCGACGTCCCCGCCCGGGCGCCTCGGTCGGCTAGCTCCCGACCTCGAGCGGATACAGCCGCAGGACCTTCGCCTCGTGGCTCATCACCTCGACGGTGTATGGGATGTCGTACGGCCCGTGGTCCTTGTGCGCCCACAGGTCGCGCACGCGGTAGGTGTTCCACGGCTGCGAGAGATCGCGCCGCGGGTTGACGTTCATCTCCGCGGTCGCGGTGCCGCGATTGAGCAGCGCCACCACCCAGCTGCCGTCGGCCATCTCCTTGGCCCAGACCTGCAGCTCGCCGTGCGCGCCCTGCTCGCCCACCTTCTCGGCGGCGTGGCCCGCGGCGTCCTGGTTGACGGCGATGACCTCGGCGTTGGTGAGCGTGGCCAGCGAGTCGGCATCGAGCGCGCGGACGTCGGCGCCCACCAGCAGCGGCGACTCCAGCATCGCCCACAGGCTGAAGTGCGTGCGGTACTCGACGTTGCTCGCGCCGGTGCCCACCAGCAGCGGGCTGCGGCCGTTCAGGCCCACGATGAGCATGTCGAAGTCGTTCCAGTGGCCCGGGCCGGCGTACTTGGCGAGCTTTTCGCCGCGGTCGAGCATGTCCAGCACGTCGAAGTAGTACTTCTCGCGCAGGCCGGGGTAGTTGAAGTCGTCGGAGATGTCCTGGCCGATGCGCCACTGGTTCACGCCCATGTCGGCGGCCCACTCGGGGATGTCGGCCCAGCCGCAGTGGCACGCGTGGTACACGATGGGCCGCTTCGTGGCGATCAGCGCCGCGGACATGCGGCCGACCACGCGCTGCACCTCGGCCTTGGGCGCGTCCTTGTGCGAGCAGCAGCTGTCGTACTTCAGGTGGTCGACGCCCCACGACGCGAACATCGCGGCGTCCTCGCTCTCGTGGCCCTCGCTGCCGGTGTAGCCCGCGCAGGTGCGCGCGCCGGGGCCCGAGTAGATGCCCAGCTTGAACCCGTGGGCGTGCGCGTAGTCGGCCAGGTAGCGGATGCCGTGCGGGAACTTGGCGGGATCGGCCTCGAGCGGCTTGTCCTTGCGCGCCGCCTTGTAGTGCTGCCAGCCGTCGTCGAGGTTCACGTAGACGTAGCCGGCGTCGCGCAACCCGTGCGCCACCATCGCGTCCATGGTCTCGATGACAACCTGCTCGTTGATCGCCTCGCCGAACTGGTTCCAGCTGCTCCAGCCCATGGGTGGCGTCTTCGCGAGGCCGTTGCTGACAGGCACGGCCGGCGCGGCGGCGCTCGCAGATGCGAGGAGCGCGACAACGGCGGCGATGCGGACGCGATGGGTCATCGAGGCACTCCTGCGGTTTCAGTCGAGCCCGCGATCGTAGACCCGACGACCCCGCCCGCCCGCGATTTCGCTGCGGGCGAGTCGGAAGCCGGCGGGCTTACTTCGTCGCGATGGCCTCGACCTGGATGCGCAGGTCGACGGCCATCGAGAAGCCGTAGGCCTTGCCCGCGTCCATGCCGAACTGCTCGCGGTCGATGGTGGCGTAGATGTCCGCGCCGCAGTCCTCGCGCTTGAACATGGGGTGCTGGATGCACTTGAGCTTCTTTATTTCGAGCGTGACCGGGTTGGTCTTGCCGTGCATCTCCAGCGTGCCCACCGCGCGCGTGGGAACGCCGTCGGTGAAGCCTTCGAGCGTGCCCTTGAAGTGCGCCTTCGGGTACTTGTCGGCTTCGAACAGCTCCTTGCCCTTGGCCACCTTGTCCAGCGCCGGCAGGCCGAAGTTGGCGCTCTTCATGTCGACGACGATGTCGACCGTGCCGGTGCCGGCCTCGCGATCCATCGTGATGTGGCCCGTGGTGTGGTCGAACTTGCCGCGCCACGTGGAGATGCCCATGTGGTCGGCTTCGAAGCTGGGGTAGGTGTGCGTCGGGTCGATGTCGTAGGTGACCGGCGCGGCGTGGGCGGCGGCGATGGCGGCCAGCAGGGCGGCGGCGGCGAGGCGGGTCAGGGTGTTCATCGGGGCTCCGGGGTTGGGGTTGCGGATGGCGAGCGTCGCCACTCCTTCACGACGGGCGAGGCACCGGCTTTTCGA
>OUNM010668924.1_pt1 | contig 17076 bp, 17 predicted proteins | sample 1769961 | NCBI WGS metagenome assembly OUNM01 (sample SAMEA3914820, study PRJEB12502) | metagenome | biome: forest; material: soil | place: USA | collected 2012-03-12 | depth 0.3 m
CTACTAGGCACAGGGGCTATGGGTGGGGAGGGAGTGCAGGATATACAGCCGGAGGGTGGTGGTGTAGGGGGGGTTCGTACAAAGGTTCGGTGCTGTAGTGTGTGTGGCAAGCCTGGCCATAATGCCCGCACTTGCCAGGAGGCTGCAGAAGGGTCTGATTCAGCTGTTTCTGATGTAATTATAGTTAGTTCCTAGTATTGTTGTATTGTAATTGAGGATTGTTGTTCTTGGGTCATAGAGAGGCCACCGCTCGCTTATACCCACCGCTCGCTTATAAAATACGTTATTCTCTCGACCAAGCAACACAATCGAAGACTCTAATATTCAACATCTCAGCTACCATCTAAAAGATTGAAAAAAACAGAAGTACCCCATCTCTTCGTCAACGCTCCTCATCTTCCTCTTCATCGGCCCCATCACCCGACTCAGCCACCTCGTCCAATAACATACCCCCCGCCGCCCTCTCGGAGTGCATCCACCGAGAAACCGACCACTCCATATGCACACGCTCAGGAGTGACCTCCACGCCCGCAAACTCCCCCCTAATCTTTGCCAAGTCGCCCAGCAACGCCTGGTTCCCCGGATCAACCAGGTCAGCCAGCATGTCAAACATCATGGCCGCCAGGTAGAAGTTCCGGCCTTGGTCGTGCAGGCCCTTGGCGCAGAGCAGAAAGGTGGATGCGTCGTGCTGTTGTTTACTGCCTGTCTGCCCGGCGACGACACGCACCGAGACGGAGCCAAGCACGACGAGGAAGATGGTGGTGACGACGTCAAGGGCGTCGAAGCTGTGGCGGAGGTAGTGGAGGCGGATGAGCGTCTCCAGGCGGGCAGCAGCACGAGTGACTATTTGCGCCGGGGTGAGATTGTCGTCGCGTCTTGGGATGTCTGAGTTGGGGTTTGACGGTGTTGTGGTGGCGGTGGCGATGGTGGTGTTGGTCGTGGCCCAGGGTTCAAAAAGGTTGATGACTACCAGGTAGTATTGCATGCTGTGGTTTCGGGTCAGCCACACGACAACGAGCTGCCGAGGCGATGAGCCTGAGTGAATCGTTCTTACTGAAGCTGAAGATGGTGAGGAATGGCAATCCTGCTTGCATGGAGCTCTACCGGCAGCGCCTCGTACCAAGCCTCAAGCCTTCTGTGAAAGTCAAGAGCCTCCGTCAGTGTCGATGGAGCGGGCCCGGGTGGTCCGGCACAATTTATCTCATGCATGATAAGCTGGAGGTCTAGCCAGCCTCGGAACAGAGCGCCGAGGGAGAAAGGTGTGAGGGTGGTCTGGAGCGGATACTTGAGAAAGATTTCGCCCGTCATCTTGTCCAGAGAGGACGACTCGGGTGGGGGGGTGGTCGGCGGTTTCACAACCAGGGGCGGCCTGCGTTGGTAGTAGCAAGACGCGCTACCAGCATCTCGTTAGTTTAGCTAGAGCAGCAACATGGAACAAGCACTAGGCCGGTATGTGGTACGAACGCTTGCCAACAGAAAAGCGCCCATGCAGTAAAGGCCCTGCCGCGACTCATCCTGGAGTTGCCACCTTCAAGCCTAGTAAAGAGCTCCATTCTCTCGGCCAGTTCGACGGCTTTCGTCACAAAAGGCAGTCCAATCTTGTCGGCGCCGTCTGTGGTGTATCGCACAGACAAGGCCAGAGCCGCGTGGATCGTGGTCAGCTTGGGCTCTTGGGAAAGTTCAATATCCCAAAGCCTCTTTGCCTCGGCAAGGAACGCATACGGAAGGGATTGTGGCGTCCAAAACTCCACCCGGTTAGGGTCACTAGAGAGGCCGTGCTATCAGCATTCGAGACCATTGTTAGTGCCGGCCAGCTGTCACGGGTGGTCCTTCAACTCACGGCGGCGTTGGCGAGGATGACGTTCACGAGCAAGGGTGAACAAAAGCTGGACTTTCCGGTGTTGCCTCGGACAAGATCATCGAGGAACAGGTCTTTCTGGAGAAGGCGGGTCCCTGGGTACTCATACTGGAAGTAAATAGCCAACAGCCGTGATACTAGGCCGGAGTCGGCGGTCACCGAAGTCCAGGTGGCTGCTCTGACCGAGGACAAGCGCGGATCAACGACCTGTGCGGCATGGTAGGGCATCTGGTAGACGTGTTCATCCGGAGCTGGAGTGCGCAGAGGCGATGGTACCCGTGACGCAGCATCGCCCAACGGGGTTGGCATTCCTGGTGGGGAGTCCAGGAGCGGTGTCCGAAGATAAGGGTCATCGGGGTCGCGAAAGACGGTGGGCCAACTCGCGAACTCCGGGAATATATACCGCAGCCTCGCTTCGGGGGCCAGGTGCAGCTGGAGAAGGAGGTCGCCGTCCTTCACATAGCGCAGGACGGATTCGACATCCATGCCAGCGCGGATTCGGCGGAGCATCTCGTGCGCTTCTGTCTGGGTCCGCGTCTTGAGCAGCGTGTAGAGCTCCTCGTAGCTGGACGCCCGGCCTTGTGCCTCGTCATATTTCCGTTTCAAGGCCGTCGACCGCAGCTCGCCCGGGTCCAGGCTAAGGAAGACGCAAGCGCGATCATAATAGTGGCATGCAGAGCACGTCGGCCTCTCTCCGCCGCACTGGAGTGGAGTGGCCGGAGGGGATCAGCTTGGCCATCGCCGTTGGATTTCAATGGGGCAGGAGGGAGGAGAAAAGCCACCTTGATCTTCCGCCGCCTGCACTCCTCGCAGGCATTTTTGGTGGGTGGTTTCGAGGGAGCGAGTGACACCGTCTGGCCGGCGCCACCGAGAGGGCCTCGGAAAGGCGTTGTTCGAGGCAGAAGGGTTCGAGGCCCTGGAGGGGGGCTTTGAGTGTTTTGCATGTCGATCTGTGTTGTCCAGAGGAGGGGCGTGGGGCGCCCATGCTGCTTATGTGCCGAGCGCCAGTACTGGGGTAGTTACTAATAGTTCTACTGTGGTACGGCACCAACTCCTTTGAGTTCAAGCTCTTTTTTTTCACGTTCTCCACTCTGTAGATCCTGATGAATGATTCGAATCGAGCCGGGATGGCGGGTGTTAGGCAGCCAGACCAGGGCCACCAGGCCCAACGAGTGGACGGCCGCTCGACCCGGACAAGGGAGCGAATCGGGGTTTATCCAGTCATCTTCGGCAGGCAGATTACTTATGTGGCCCTCCCGCATTCCTCGAGGCCCCTGCTCATGAGGGGTGAACCCCCACCTCGCCAGCCCGAGTCTGGGCAAAACGGCGCGCTGTCCCTGCAGTTATGCAAGTGACCATCCGAGTTCCGGGTCACCAACATGGCGTTGGTTTCACAAGGGGGAATGGAAGGAATGGAAGGGTTCTCGGATTTGCTGATGTCGCTTGACCAACCGTAGACGACTGCAGTCTTGCCCCTGTTCCCGCAACGCCTTTATCTGCGAATCTGGCCGAATTGGTGCCAAATGAGGTGTCTTGCATCAGCATCAGTCACGCCGGCTTTCCTCTTTCACTCATCACAGCGTTAGTGCGGTTTGGACGGGTTGGCGATATCAAGGGGATGTATTCTGTAGTGGAGGGGAGCACCGGAGCGACAAAGTCTACGTCGCCGCTCCTTGCGTGATTAATAAAAGACCCAAGCCAGACATCTGTGCCCTCTACTTAGGTACTTATCAGCTATGTATCGGCGCAAGCATGCTGGTATTGTTGTAGGTGGGTTTTGTTCCCGGTGTGGCTTCTGTTCGGTCACCCCCTATCCATGATATTTATCTGTCTTGCAGTCGACTCACCACCACTTTTTTCTCTCCTTTTCACCAGACATCCGGAGCAATACCATTACGTGTTCCTGTACCGTCCTTCCGTCATGGTTCCGACAAATAATTACTAAGGCGGGCTTAAGTTGGCCGAGTGAAAGCCCTCGCCCATTTGTGGGGAGTTTGGGAGCGCTTCAGTTGTCAATGTCTTTTTGATTGGCGCCACTGAGCGGATATATATCAAATACGTAGTGTTGTCGTCTTACTCTAGTGTCTACTTAATAGAATTAGAGCGCGCGGTGCCTGTCCTCGAGCTCTGGTTATGGAAACACAATGCGTCACTAACAGGCGCATGGTCGGTGATGGTTCGCGGCTCGCACATGATTCCAGGAGGGTGGAGGAGGATCACACTATTGGGCTCAGTATCTCAGGGTATTTGCAGGACTAACACCTCGTAACGGCACTGCTGCCAGGCGTGGTCGCTTTTCGGGCGGCAGATCTAAAATCAGACAAGTTCGCAATACCATTCTACGGCAACTGCCGGCTATGCATGCCGCTGTTCATACATTCCCAAGCCGTCGAGCCCCCAAACCCGTCTATCAACGCCCTACTTCCTTTTTGAGATCCTCTCCGACACTCTCCGGACCTTTGCCGGCCGCCGTGAGTCCTCGCCCTCGCTCTCCTCCTCGTCGTCCTCCACATCGTCATGGTCCACCTCGTCCTCGTCAAGCGACTCGGCGTCTGCCAGGTCCTCGTCCAGCTCCTCCTCAAACTCCTCGTCCGAATCCTCCTCGGAATCTGAAATCACGACCCCGCCCGCCGGGAAGTCGTCGTCCTCATCAACCGCACCCCTGCCAGCCGTGCCGTTCGTGAGCGCTTTGCCGAGACTCTCCTGGCCCTCGACATAGACAATCCCTGGTTCGTCTGCATCCTCCTCCTCTTCCTCGCTAAGTTCCTCCTCGTCTCCTCCACGACTCCGGCTGACGCCGGCCGCCTTGATCGACTTCCGGAACTTCATCTGCGAGTCCAGCATGTCCAGCTTCCCCTTGAGCGCCAACAGGCTGGATAGGCCCCTCGAGCGCTCCTCCAGGACCCGGCTGAGCTCGCCTAACCGGGCGACAAGGTCCGGCTGTGTGACGAGCGCGCCTCCGTGTGCCACCAGGGTCCACTGCATCCACCTCATGAGCCCAAAAGCACGACCCGGCCGGCGGTGCATCCGGGCAGACAGCTTGGAGAGGAGGGTGCTGGCGAGGGATGAGTCCATGCGGTTGATGGTGTTCTCAATGATCTTGACGTCGGTGGTCTGGAGGCAAGACTCGAGCAAGTCGGCGTCGTCGGTCCGAAGGGCTTGGTTCAGAACGGTGCCGAGAGAAGTCGCGCTAATGGGGGCTGTCGGTCGCTGTTGTACCTCGAGCCTGGAAGTCTGAGTAGCAGCTTCTTGGGCGGCAAGCGAAGCCGGCACGTCGATGGTGGAGTTGCCGCGGACGAGGTCGCCAAAGGTTGGCGATGTGGGCTCGCCATCCGAGTTGTCACCCCCATCCTGCATCACCGTGTCCGCATCTGCCTCGTCCTGTCTTTGTTTTGCTCCCGCCATCTTTTGGCTTGTAGGTTTGCTCTCGTCCTCGCTGGCCTCCTCCTCGTTGTCGGAGCCGTTCTGGCTCTCCACGTCGATGTCGGCGGAGCCTTTCGGCACCGGTTTGGACAACCCTGTCAACACCGCGGTTCTGGCCTCATCGATCTTGGTTTTTATCGGGGCCTTGGCGCTCTGCTTCACCACGGGCTTCGCAATCGCCGTCGCGGCTTTTCGTTTCGTTGACATGTTGCAATTGGGTTGGGTGTTTGCGGCAGGCGTCGATCCTGCTACAAAGCAGAAACTGCGACTCGGATGTCGCTTGGTAACTCAATTACAAAAAGTAATGACCTGTATTGTTGACGAACATGTGCTGGGCAGAGATAACCCACGGGCTAGAGTATCGAAAGGAAAGGAAAGTTTGGCGTTGGTCGCATGTGTCGCCTTCAGGTGCCTCCAGGTCCAGCAAAAATTTCGGGATGTCTCCAAACTTTTTTTTGGGCGGGTTCGGCTTGGCATCGATCAAGCCTCGTACTGTGGCTGGTGCGATGGGACCCGCAACGTTGCTGTGGCTGGCGGCTTGCCAGATCATGTGACACTCGGGAGGAAGAAGTGGACCGTGACTCATTTGATCATTGATCACGTGGGGCGACTTCAAAAAGGCAGCGGCACACACGCAACAGATTGATTGGCTGGAGGCAGTGGGTCCTGCCGACGGCTGGGGAGCTCAAGCTCACATCCCTGCCGGGAGCAGTGGCTGTCGCGGTTCTCATTGGCTCATGGAGCTTGCTGCACTTCCTCTCCCATCAGCGCCGGTCCGGCTCGCGATGGTGGAATCCCGCTGCGCCGAACGAAGGGCTGAGCGGCGCTGCATTGGCTTTTTTGACCTCCCTGATTGTGTCCAAGCAGTGCGCAAAACTGCTGGTCAAAGACCTAGCCGCGATCGGACGCGGCAGACGGAGATGTGTATCAGTCCTGGTTGAACAACACCAAGAAACTGCAGCGCGCAGTCGCATTTTCTGATACACAGTAATAAATCAAGCGTTGGGCCCAGCGCTGTCGCGTCATCCTCGCGTGCCCCCTGTGCGTTTAGCGCTGTTTGCGAGGGCCGCCTTGCAGCCCGTCTCACAGCCGTCTGTATCTGGTACGAGCGCCGGTCCCTGGCGCCCGCGTTTGTCCTTCGAGCTGAGACTCTCCAGCGGCGACCTCGGGCGATGGCAAAATCCTGTCATGACTGTTCATGCCATTGCCTCTCGTCGCGACAGCTCCTCGTCCCGATCCCGAGAGTTCCGCGCCGGTGGTGGTTCGGAAACGTCTCCATCCTCGCTCCGAGTCAGCGACTGCGGGTGAAGTACCGGTACAGGACCACGCTCTTTGTGCGAAACTGAGTCGCCGCACACTGCGCGTCGCATCCGGCGGCGGGAAGGCGTTGCTCTGCCATGGCGCGCATTTGACGACCGGGCGCATCAGAAACTGCAACAGACGGTTGCCGGCTGCAGGAGGCAGCACATCTGTCGGCGTCGACCAGCTGCATTGGTATTGTGCTGGAGAGTCGAAGGGCTGCAAGAAGAAAAATCGAAGATGCCCAGTGGTACAGATGACACCTGTGGCCCCCCGTGTTGCTCGCGCACGGCCCCACAGCGTCCGCCTGCGGCCAATGAGCGGCGTCAAAGCCGCCCTCGATAAGCTCAGCGAACCACTCAGAGGCGGAGCCATGGGTTGCGCACTGGGGCTAGGCAGCTGTGATAAATAGCCAGGAGCTTCCGGCCGGGACCGACATGCGTTTTCAACCCAGAATTTTCGAAAACGAGGTCCCGGTACAAAAAAACCGCCGTCCACCCCCCACCCATCGCTCGCTCCCACCCACCGACCAACCAACCACAGCGCAATCCCGGCAGGCATCACATCACCACCTTGCGAGCTCTTCTTTTCTCACGATCCTGCCGCTCCTCCCTCCTCGGCCTCCTCCCCCGGTCACACCAGCCACCAAACAAACGCGACTTGGCCCTCCGGACCAGTTTTTCCATCGCCGAACATCGCCATCCCGCGAGGCTGGCTCCCAACAAGTCTATATTTCTCAGCCTTCCCCCCGGGTCGTTTTTTCTCGCGAATCGGTGAGTGGTTGCCATTTCATTTCCTTCTTTCGCATTTCGCTTCCGAGGTCTCGCGATCCAACGCGTGTGCACGGCCCCCCGGTGTCCACAGCCCACATTCCAAACTCCGACTTCGAGTTCCCCGCCACGCAGCATCGCATTCGCCTCCTCTGCACGAAACGGACGCTATTCCCAAGTTTGCCGTCGCCACTGCACCGTCACACGCGCTGCATTTTACCTTGACAGCCACACCAGGCGCGTCATCACGGCATTTACGATTTATTTCGTGACATCTTAACGGCCGACCTGCCTGCGAATTTTCTTGCGCCGCGCATCTCACTTTTGCGATTATCGATCGTGACATGCATCATCGCTAACTGCTGCCGGCCCTAGCCGATTTGATGTCGCGTCGGATCTAGTTTCTGCGCAGCTACCGAATGGCAGTCATGACCACGCAACAATCAGAAGGCGCGCTTCTCGGAGAGAAGCCGCTCAAGACCACACTCGCAGTCGGCAAGGAAGGCCCTAACGGCAGTCTCGAGGTGAACGGGTAGGTCGCAAGCGCCCTTTGCTTGGTTGCAACTGTGTTGCGTCGCATACTGACTAAATCCGTCGCCAGTCATTCGTCCCCATCTTCCCCGCTGCGAGAATCCAAGTCGGCGAGCGCGCCGAAGTCAAACGGAGCGACGCCCGCCGTTGACGCCAGCCCCAGCAAGACCGGAGGCGCGCCGGCCTCCGACGCAGCGAAGAACGGCGATCACATCGCAAAGCCCAAGGAGGAGTCGGAGCGCGACATCACAAGTGGTTTGGATAAGGTCAAGATGGAGGATACTTCTGCGCCGGCGGACACCGAAATGCCCGACGCGCCGACCGATCGCGCATCCGCCGACCGCATGTCCGACGCCGTTTCGCCAAAGTCGCATCCCAAACCGGCGCCCGAGACGGACGGGAATAATGATACCGCTGCGCCAGCAGACGCAGCGCTGCCCGATAAAGAAGATGATGTTGCAATGGCGGACACACAGGAACAACCCGAGACTGCGGCAACAGGTCCTTCTGAGAGCGCACAGGAGACAGCGGCCGCCGAGGTCACGCCTGCCAGCCCCGGCCTGGGTGCTAGTCTTCCGGGATCCGGTTCCCAGGCCGGCCCCGCCGATGCGAGCGCCGGCACACCGCCCCCTCCGGCCACTGCCGACACGAGCATGTCCGAGGCCGCCCAGCCGTCTGCGAAGGTTTCGCGTGAGCGAGATATCGACAGCGAAGATGAGCCGGTCGCGAAACGCACCAAGGTTGACCGCGCGGAGGAGCAGGTTCAGGTGAGGACCGGCCCGGCGGAGGATCGCATGGAGGTTGAGCAACAAGCCGGTGCTGGCCGGGGACCCCCCCCGGTCGCCAGCAAAGAGCGCATGAAGCTCGACGACGAGTCCCTCAACGACACTCCAATCACAGAGTGGCAGAATAAGCAAATCCGGCAGGTGCTAGCCGGCGTCAAGAAGACAAAGGTTGGGTCATTTTTCCGACTTCCGGTTGAGACTCTCTGGCCAGCCTTGTGGAACGACTACCAGCTCAAGGTTCACAACCCGACAGACATCAGCACCATGGAGAAACGCCTGCGCGGCGATGCGCCTCCCTACGCAACCATGGGCGAGTTCAAGGACGATCTTGAACTGTTGGTCCAGAACGCCGTTTCCTTCAATGGCGAGGTCCATGACGTGACGTCGCAGGCCAGAGCGTGCCGGGATGCCATCCTCGGTCGGCTGGCTTTGCAAAACGCCGCCGAACCCCCGAAACCAGAGCGCAAGGAATCGGCCAAAGCGCACACCACTCGGCATGTCGAACCTCGTGCCCCCGCCGCGCCGCCCCCCGCAGCGGGACCAGGCCGTCCGGCCAAGGCAGCCGTGGCCAGTCCCGCGCCGAAGCCCGCAGTCCCCAAATCGCCCGCATTTGCCCTTCCACCCGGCAGCAACGGCGTCCCGCTCATTCGGCGTGACTCGACCAAACCCGACAGCCGGGCCAAGCGGCCGGTCAAGCCTGCCCACTCCAAGGACTTGGTCTACGACACGAAGCGGAAGAAGAAGCTGCCTCTGGACCTCCGCTTCTGTGACGAAGTCTTGATCGAGCTCCGCAAGACCAAGCATTACGACATCAACGCCGCATTCATGCAGCCTGTCGACCCGGTCGCCCTCAACATCCCGCATTATCACAAGATCATCAAGAAGCCGATGGATCTCCAGAGCATGTCCAACAAGTTAGCCTCGGGGGACTACACGAGCGCGAAGGAGTTTGACAAGGACTTTGAGCTCATCATCAAGAACTGCAAGACTTTCAATGGCGAAGAACATGTAGTCTATGCTCAGGCGCTGCGGTTGCAAGACCTCTACCGCGCGGAAATGTCTAAGAAGGACGAGTGGATGGCCAAGCATGCTCCGGTTGTCGCGGCGGCGTCCCACGCTGCTGTGCGGGACGAATCCGAGTCGGAAGATGCCGACTCCGAGGCTGATCCCGAGCACGACGAGGAGCGCAAGCAGATCGAGAACCGCCTAGCCACGATCCAAAAGCGCCTTGAGCAAGAGCAGAAAAAGGTCAATGAGATGGTCAACTCGGGCACAGCAGAAATGGCCGATGTGGAAATCGCCCAGTCCGTCGTCGCCATGCTGCAGAAGAATCTGATGGGCGAGCGGGCCAAGCTGGCCAATCTGCCGGCGAAGAAGCCTGGCAAACCGAAGCCGACCAAGTCCAAGAAAACGGGCGGCGCCGCGGTCGCGGCCAAGAAGGCTGCTGTTGCCGGCTCGGGGAGCGGCGCGGCTGCAAAGCGGTCCGGCGGCACTAAGAAGGCCGCACCCAAGAAGAAGATCGGCCCGATGGAGAAGGAGGTCATAATAGAATCCCTCGGCAACCTGGACGGTCCTCTTCTCGAGCGCGCTATCGACCTCATCAAGAAGGACACGGGTCAGGGCGAGAATGACGCGGGCGAGCTGGAACTGGACATTGAGACGGTTTCCGAAGAGGCACTCGTCAAACTATACGAGATCGCCATCAAAGCCAATCCCAGCGCCCGCGTCGAGAAGGAGAGGCAGTATGCCTCTCAGCAGGCGCCGGCCGCTCCCGAGCCCGCCGGCAAGCCCAAGCAGCCGTCCAACAAATCCAAGAAGAACAAGCCCATGAGCAAGAGCGAGCAGGAACGCCGCATCCAGCAGCTCAATGAGCTCCGCGCTCAGGCGGGTCGTCAAGGCTCCAACAGCCAGGAGCCGATGGAGTCGATCGAGGGCAACGGCACCGAAGCCGTCCACCACCACCCTGAGCACGAGAGCGAGGATGAGGTTGACTCGGAGGAAGACTAAGCGGGCGCGTTTGGTCGCGAGCTTGGTCTTCCCAGGCCGGATCTCAGTTCAGCAGAGCTTCTCTCCGGCGGCACCGCCGGTCTTGGATTGGCCACCCCTTCCCCGAACAGACTCAAAACAGCGCTATTATCACCAGCCCAGAAAAGATGCCGCTTGGCGTCCTCGTGGCGGAAATTCTCCCTTGACTCGCCGTAGCTGCCGCCACATCGATCCAGGCCGCAAATAACCAAGATCCTTCTGCCCTGCTCTTTTTTCACGCCTTGTAGGAATATTCGTTCTTGTGTACCATATCAACTCCTTTCTGGTATTGCTGCCCGGAAGTGGCCTGCAGCTTTGCGGGCTCTTATCTGGTGCGGCGACCAATCGGGGCAGTCGGGGGGATCATTCATGGGAGGGAAGGGGGAAGGGGTTCTCAAAAAAAAGGAATGGGGAAGGGGGGGGGGAAACGATCCATCACCATCACCTTCACCATCCCCCGTTGACGACCAACCACCAGCCCAGGGCCTGACACACAATGCTCCCAGTTTGCGGCCTCGGGATGGACACGGCGGCTTCTCTGACCGCCGGTTCCGACGTCCGAGTGACTGACTCGGGTGCCGTGAGCCGCCACAAGAAGGGAATCTCGAGAGGGACGGGTGGGAGGGTGGATGGACGGGTCTTTGAGTAGTCAGTCAACCAAGAGCTTGACTTCACGACTGGCGTTTGCGACTGCTTTTTCCTGCTTTCGCTCGGACTCCAGCTCGGCGGGGGCTTCGGTTTGGTTGGGATGGGTTCTTTTTTTTTTCTTTTCGTCGTCTTCTCCTTTGCGAGGTCTTGGGTTCTGCCTGCGTCGTGCCTTGGCTTGCCTTCCTCGTCCTTGCGCTTGCAATCGGGTAGGTTTGGTAAAGTGGACGGGGCGAGGCGGGCGGTTGGTGCGGCTGGCCTGATCTTGATTGAGGATCAGGCGGGGAGGGAGGCCAGCTGATCGATGGACGGGCAGCGGCAGAAGAATTAGTGAATAGGAGCTATGCTTCCCACGTCCTCTCTCGGCCTTGCTTGTGTGTGACGTGTCGCCGTTGCGAGTGATTATCCTATGACGCAACGTCAGCAAGTCTGTTGATGTTGCCCATATGGAATAAACAGCGGTTGTCGACAGATATCCCAGGGCTGGCCATGGCTTCAACCGTGACAGCATCAGAAAACCCCCATCCTCAACGGAGGCAGCACTGGGGAGGCTCCTTGCAGGATATGCAGGTGGAAACTCTTTTCCGGGTTGTCCCCAAACTCTCGTCCCAGAACCCTGACACCTAGTCCGTAGTACCCCGAGCAGCGTGCAAAACTGCCCTCGGTGGTTGGTTGAGGCGGGGCGGGTGTTGAGGCAGATGTGTCTCGGACATGATGCTCCCCGAGAAGATGGCTTGGATGACACCATGGGCCAAGCGTGGGGGTGCGGTTCGGGCATGCATGCGCTGTTGAGACTCAAGTCAGCGGGTCACAGTGGAGGTGCCCATGGTCGACATCCTTTGGTGTGCAGCGACGGCAAGAAAACGGCCGGAACAGAGCAAACTGTTGGAACACAAGAGTCAGCAGGTGTCTGCTAAGGTATCGCCCGTAGTGCGAGAAGAGACCCGGGCTGTCTGAAGTTGGGCCTGCTGCTGTGAAAAGGAGAGGAATTCCGGACAGGCTTGGTCCCAGCGGTGACCGACGCAGGGCTGTCGGTCGGCCAGCCGCGGCAGGCAGAACATTCCGCGGAAATAGCAGGGGCGGGATCGAAAACATACAGGAACAAATAAAAGGCTGGAAAGTATGAGGAGGACACTGAACAAAAACGCAAGCGAATGCATGCGAGTGATGAACTGGATGGGCCGGCCCAGGGCACACCGGGCTGGGACAAGAAGAGACAGGCTGATGGCGAGGAGGATGTTGGGGGGTGCCAGGCCGTGCTTCCAGGTTGTGGGCGGCAAAAGTTTCACTGCTTGCCCGAGGGGCGTCGTTGGTGCTTGGTGTGTGGAGCCTTCAGTTGGTGGCCTGCCTTGGGGCACGCGCCAACCTGGCTCGAGCCTGGAAACCTGAGGCGGCTGCCCTGCAGCCTGGAACCACTGACCCCCACCTCAGACTGGGCCAATTTCACCCTAAATCAACACTGTCCTCATCATTCCTCATTCACTGCGGAATACGAGAAGCCATTCGCTATGCTCTTTGTTGTGGTTCATCCCCCCCTTGTGCTGTTGCCCAATGATTAGACTACTAATATGACAGGTCATCCCAGCTGCTGCTCCTAAGTTGATGTCATGTTGCTTGTTCTTCCGACTGCCCGGTGCCCGGTGCCCGGTCCACTGCGCCGTGTCGCTCGTCATCCATGGCCCACCCGCCATCGTCGTCTTGTCCATCAAGAGTTCTAGCACACCATTGCGGTGCCGTATGTAACACTGTCGGGGCTCGGTCATTCAATTGCACCGAATACTACATTATTCGCCCCAGTAGCACAGGCTTGAGATCGGCACCCGATGTTGTGGGCGGTGCGCTGAGGGGTTGCGAAGTTTCACCGAGAGAGTCTGTGTGACGCCAGCGTTCAGACACGACATGAGATACACAGAGGGAGGTCGGGGTGAACTTGTAGCTCTTTACATATCCGTGCGTGTTTGAGATACTCTCCCAGAGGTCTCATGACATTTTCTCTTGGTCAAAATGCTCGGCAAGCTTCTCCTGACCATCGACGCCATCGGCCTCCTCCTAGGCGCCCCCATCGCCGATTACAACCACACGCACATCTTCAACCCGCGCTGGCCGCCGCATGCTAAGTGCGCGCCGCCCATATACCGGGCGTGATAGTCCCCCGTGCCGACCTGAGCTGACCTAAGCCTCTCACCGACCCAGATTCCACGGCGCCCAGACCATCACCCTCTCCGTCGCTCTCGGCCTCGCCACGCTGTACTACACCTGGCGCGCGGCCTTCCTCCCGCCGTCGACACCGGCCCTCACGGCACGTCAGCTCAAGCAGGAGTCGCTACGGACGGCTGTGTTGGTCGGCACCATCTACTGGCTTGCCGGGTTCGCGGCGATTATGTACCCCGGGACGGACGGCATCGACCCAGAGTTTGGCCCGTCTGGGTTTCCGCAGGCACCGGTCTTCGCCGTCTTTGCGGGATTGGGAGTCTTCGGCTGGTTGCTTGAGAGACGGGCGTGATGGATGAACAGCAAGGTCCGACGTCAACCGGATGCCATCTGCGTGCCATACCGCGAGAGGGCCGGGCCTCCAGGATGATGGTGCTTCATCTTTTGAAGGGAAAGACCGTATTTGAATCGGTTACCAAGGTTGACAGCTAGCAACCTAGAATGACACAATGATAGGATAGTGCTTTCATGTTGACGTTGACGGACTTCAGTGCAAGGACCGACTGAGGGATCCAAGCGGCCATGCTCTCAGCCTGGAACCGCAGCAGAAACCCGCAACTCTGGGATAAGTCTTGAACCCTCTCAGCCTTCCAGGCTGTTGGCGTGTCAACCGGCACGTGAATCGATGCCAAAGCGGATCCGAGCCCGTGTAGTCCGATACGTGGAGAGAGATTATGGTAAAGGTTCAAGTGCTTTCGATGAAAATGTGATAATACACTGGAGTACACGAAACAGAGACATCATACAAGGCGATGCCAGCAACCTTTGTTTTAAATCGTGCTAAATTGCACGAGACAACGGTAGGTATCCATGTCGCTTGACCTCGATGTCGCTTGACCAGCATGTCAACCCCCTTTCCTCGGCACACGGACCTTCATCCCCAACTCGACCAACGTCTAACCATTCGCCGTCCCTGGCGCAGCCGCCTCTAATAGCTTGTCAAACAACGGGGTACCCAACCCCGTCACGGGATCCCACCCGGCCGTGGCATTCCAGGCAGCGCCCTGCCCCCCAAAATCGGATCTCTGCATACACCCAACCCCGGCACCAGTGACGATGTCCTTGAACGCCGCCGTGTTGTTGTACAGCCATGGGTTTAGAAATCCCAAGGGCGGGTGCCCCTGAGCCTTCCTCGCCGCATTCAACAGCGCCACCATGCCCGCAACAACAGGCGAAGAAGCACTTGTCCCACCAATGCTCGACCAAAACCCTTGGTTGCGCACCGCAAACCGGGTCGCCTGCGCCGCCACGTCCGGAAACCCCCTTCCGGTTCGAGTATAGTAGGGGGCGTACGCGTCTCCAATACCCTCTAAATACTCGCACACGGCCTTCTTTTGCCAAACGGGTCGGTCGTGGTAGATGCTGAAGCCGCCGCTCGAAAAGCCCACGGCTCGCTCGTTGGCCATGCTCGTCGTCCCGCCCACGGCCGTCACCCACGGACAGCCGGCCGGGAAGGTCGGCTCGAAGTAGGTGGAGTTGTCTGTGTTGCGGATACAGGCGTTACCCGGTCCCGAGTCGCCCGAGGCGAAGAGTACCGACACGCCGCGGGCCCCGAGGTCGCGGAACATGTCGCAGACCTTGAGGGCATAGTCGCGCGGGACGGATTGTTCTTCCTCGCCGTAGGATGTGGACAGCGTCTGCGGCAGGGCAGAGTCGGGGAGCGAGGCCATGTAGAGGAGGAATTCTAGGTAGGGTTCGTTGCTGCCGGGAGGGGTGGGTTGGTTTGCCGTGGGAACAAGGGGCCCGCGGCCGCCGACGCTGTACTCGACCATGGCGATCGGGTAGCTGATGCCGAGGATGTATTGTGCGTCGAGGTTGGCTTCGCCTGGCGAGATGTCAGGGGCCAAGAGAGCTGCGGAGATTTATGTTACAATACAACGGAAAGATGCTTACTGCTGTCGCTCCCGCTGCCTTGGTCATTCAGACCACCGTTGATGAGCTCGACCGAAAAGTTCACACCCACGGCGCCTGGCACCAAGCGCTTCTCAAAGGCCTGCATGTCATCGTACCGGGCATACTCCTCGAGGAACGAAGCAAAGGCAACCGTATTCTCCCCAGGGGCAGCCGGCTTGTAGTGAATGTTGTACAGCGACCTGAGGCAGTCGGGTGTGACCGTGGAGGTGCACGCGGCGATATCGTCTAGCTCCTCGACGAACTTCTCCCTCGAATCCGGGATGACGGCGTCGTCAAGCTTGAGAGCATGTATGTCAAACAAAGACGACTTCCGGGTTCCGAGGTTGCCGAACCGGGTGGTGGGCTGTACCAGATCGATGTGAGCGGCGACGTGGTCCGGCACGCTGTACGAGAGGGCCCGGAGGGCAGGGGCACCACCGGCTTGGAAACACTGGTACCAGGCAAACCGGGTGCCGAGCAGTTTATTAGCGGTTCCCACCGTGGTTGTAAAGGAGACCCAGTCGTGGTCCACCCGGGGCTCGATGGCATGTTGTCTAAGCCAGCTCGTGACGGCGGAGACGGCGTCGTCGGACGGAGCCGTGTAGGACCTGAGCTCGTCACGCGTCATGTGCATGCCGTAGTTTGCATGGCCCGGCGTGGACAGGTCGAGCACAGCCTGATCCAGGGCCTGGGCACGGCTGGGATGCTGCTTGAAGGCGACACGTAGGAAGATGGTCTCATCGGACCATGCCACGCGGGACTCCTCCCAGCCCTTAGGCACAGCAGCCAGACGGTCCATGACCCGCGCGGACGCCGCTGCCACGAGGAGGAGGAGAAGGAGGAGCATTGAATTCAGAGGCATCGTCGAGAGAGCCATGGTCTGTGTTGCCGCGTGCTGGAGCTGGAGGCGTGGTATGGTGGTCTTGTGGTGCGGCGGCGTGGTTTGGGCTGGGCGTCTGGCGACGCAATAGGAACATCGATCCCATCGTCAGGTCGGGCGCCAGGCGTTTATTATGGCCTTGGGACAAGGACCTGTTTGCGGCTTCCTGGTGACGCTTGTATGCCCCCGTCCCTGCCGGTCGGGAAACACGCAGCCCCCCGAGGGAGGTACGGCAGGACAGGTGAAAGGAATGAGGGCGACAGGCCGTCTCCGGGCCAGGCGGCCCCGCCACTACCCACAGGCCCGGTCCGCACCACGCAGCCCCCTTTCTTCCTGCCTGACTTAGCGTCACAGCGGAGTTGCTCGACAATCATGATCTGATGGCCGTCTTTGCGCCCGTTTCTGCTCGATCCGACTAGGGATTTGGCGAGCGTTTCGCGTTGTTGGTTCCGGCTTCGGGGTTGTCTGACGGACCAGAATGCTGCAACTATCCGCGTGCGTTGGTGTCGTCCCCCCTATCGGCAAAAGACTCGGTGGAACAGCATGACGATGTAAGACGGCCATGTTTGCGAGCGGACGTACACGGGAAGTAGCTAACGTTCGGCTCTGTGAGCGATGTGTTGACTTGATGCCCGTCTCGGAATCGATCCACACCCCGCTTGGCTTCTCCAACGACGACCCCGCATGCAGCCAACGGCACGCACCAACCCCCCCCCCCCCCCCCCCCCCCCCCCCCCCCCCCCCCCCCCCCCCCCC
>OUNM010300937.1_pt1 | contig 17071 bp, 19 predicted proteins | sample 1769961 | NCBI WGS metagenome assembly OUNM01 (sample SAMEA3914820, study PRJEB12502) | metagenome | biome: forest; material: soil | place: USA | collected 2012-03-12 | depth 0.3 m
ACGCCGCCCATCTTGCGGATGTCGGAGGGGATGCGCTCGAGGGCCATGACGGCGACGGCGCCGGCCTCCTCGGCGATGCGGGCCTCGGCGGCGGTGGTGACGTCCATGATCACGCCGCCCTTGAGCATCTGGGCCAGGCCGGCCTTGACGGTGAAGTCATCGGTGGCGCTGCCGTTGACACCGGGGTGGAGGTTGGTGGCCATTTTGTTTTCTCTTTTTTTTTCTTTTTTGAAGATGAGAAGAAAAGGGATGGCGGGGTGGGTGGTGTGATGCGGGTTTTTGGTTTTTGCTGGTGGGATGAAGGGAGTTGTGTGGGGGAGTGTCGGAAAAGAGAGTCGAGAGTCTCAATTCGGATCAGGGGTAATTTCCAGAAAGCAAGGGGATGAAGCTCGAGAAAGCAATGATTGTCTCGCCGCGTGGAGGACTGCAATCCACTTTAACAAGCGTGTCTGTGACTCAGTGGTTGCCCCCTCGATGAGGAGGAGGATAACGCACAGTGCCCTCTGCACTGTGGTCATCAGTGCTGGGATCTTGGAGGGGCAATTGCGCCCATTTGCACGTGCCCCGCCTCCGAATCGGAGCTTGCCTCGACTTGCGGTCGGAAAGCATGGATTACCTAACGGTCCACGGTCCACGACCCAAGTTAGCCGATGGCGGGGTGCCGAATAGTGGGGGTTTGCTGGGGGTTTGTTTCTTTGTGTTGCTCAGTTTTGCTGCAATTCATGAGATCGCAACAGATGGCGAGCTGAGTGAGGATCGCGATCCGAGCATGGAGGCGAGTAGAATATTTTGCACTTCTGATCTGTCCATTGCCACAGCCACAGACCCTGTTCCTGAGAGTTAGTTCTTTCTGTGCAACACGGCGCCCTTGCCGAGACATGGACGAGCTTCCTGTCGCGGTTAAACGGTTATCGAAACTGTCAGATTCTGGAGCCTGTCTCAGCCTCTCGCTGCCAGCCATGTGGGGCGATCGGAGCAGATCCCCTGAACCGGTTGCTAACTTTATTTCCACCGCCCGTGCAACTCCAACGGCGGCGCACAGTGCCGTTTCCGAGCCGGGCAGCTGGGCGAGAACAATTTTCCCAGGTGAAATTGCTGTTGCTGCGCTCCCGGCCGTGCCGATGTCGTTGCCAAGTTCCAATTGAGTGGCGAGGCATTTAATTGAACCGCACCGTGGGCCGCCCTTAACCGGGGCATTCCGAGTTCTTCTCACTTGGCTTTAACGTTACATGACTGACTCGTTCGGGGGCTGATGGCAACTTTGTGAATTTTGTGAGAGTGGCACTGTGAGTCAACAAGAGAAACACATCAGTGAGATTATTGGCCAATTCAGACTTCCCACCACCCCCTCAACACCTACCACCACCACCACCACCACACTACCACCACCACACCACCATACCATCACTGTTAAACCACAAGACCAATCCCCTCCCAAAATGACCAAAAACATCACAATCGGCGTCCTCGCCCTCCAAGGCGGTGTAGTTGAGCACCTCAACCTCCTCCGCAGAGCCGCCGACCACATCCTCACCTCCCCAACATCCGACGCCACCACCTCCGAATTCACATTTGACTTTGCCGAAGTCCGCACCGCCCCACAACTCGCCGTCTGCGACGCCTTGATCATCCCAGGCGGCGAGTCCACCACCATGGCCATCGTGGCCCGCCGCCTCGGTCTCTTGGACCCCCTCCGAGACTTTGTCAAGTCCGTTTCCCTCCCTTGTTTCTAAGATCAAAAACTGACATGACAACCAGAGTCCAACACAAACCCGTCTGGGGCACCTGCGCCGGGCTAGTCATGCTAGCCGAGCAAGCGTCAGCAACAAAACAGGGCGGCCAGGAACTGATCGGCGGGCTGGACGTGCGGGTGCTGCGAAACCGGTTCGGCACGCAGATGCAGAGCTTTGTGGCCGGACTGGATCTCGAGTTTTTGGGCGAGGGGCAGGAGCCGTTCCGGGCTGTGTTTATTCGCGCGCCGGTTGTGGAGGGGTGTAATGTCTCCGGGGGGCAAGGGAAGGGTAAGGATGTGGAGGTGTTGGGGGTGTATAAGCGGGATGGGGACGAGGGGGAGGGGGATGTCGTTGCTGTGAAACAGGGGAATTGCTTTGGGACGAGCTTTCATCCTGAGTTGACTCACGATGTGAGGATACATGTGTGGTGGTTGAGGCAGGTGCTGGAGGCGGTGAGGCATGGGGAGTTGGTTGTTGGTGGTGTTTGAGGTTGGGTTGCTGAGGAGGCGGGACTGCGATAGATTAGAGGTGGAAACGGTGTCTGCAATGGATTCAACACCACGCAGGCATGGTGAGACTGGGCCACTCTTATGTGGCCAACAAGCGGTTCTCATAATAATTCCGATAGACAAAGTTCAGACAGAGAGGAGATAGTTGTCTATCACTCAAGCTTGATCCAACCTCGCACCCCCATCATCTTCGTCATCCTCATCCTCATCTTCATCCTCCTCGTCATCCTCATTGTCATCCTCCTCTTCGCTCTCGACAACCACAGTTCTCTTCCTCCGCCCATCTCCACCTCCCACACTCCTGGGAGTACTTTTAGGAGTCCTCTGAGCAGTGTTTTGAGCAGTGTTTTGGGTAATCTTCTGAGCAGTCCTCGTAGGTGCTCTCTCAGGGGCGCTCTCAGGGGCGCTCTCAGAACTCCTCCCGGGCGTCGTCTCAACACTCCTCCCAGCAGGCTTCTTGGCAACGCTGTTCGGTGTCCTCTTGACAGCCCTCCTAGGAGTCCTTTCAGGTGTCGCATCCCTCGATTCATCGCTCCAATCCCTCGTCGAAACATCATCCCCATCGACTTCCCCTCCCCTCGTCACCAAATCATCACTCCACCCCCTCGTCGAAGCCGAATCCAGATTAACCCGCCCCAACAAACTCGCCAAATCATCCCCACCCCTCACCGTACTCCCCGCAACGGTACTCAACAACGGATTCGACGGCGTATCCCACGAATCATGCTTCTTCCTCGTCGACGACCGCGCCGCAATCGCCCTCCCCGCCTCAGCCCGCACCTTCTTGACCATCCCCTCCAAGATCAGCCTCGCCGCCGCCGCCGCCTCCTCCCCCTCCCCCTCCATCACATCCGGCGCCCGCCAGTTGTAGTACAAGTTCCCGTGCGTCTCGCGACACCCCACCCCGGAAGGGTGTCCCTCAAAGTACAGCCGGCACAGCAGACACGTCGGCTTGCTGCTGCCGATGTACCCGCCGAACTCGGCCTCATTGAAGAAGCGCAAGGGCCCGTCGCCGTCGGCCTCGGCGCGCGCGCGGTCGCGGAGGACCGAGTCGAGGAGGTGCGTCTCGGCGTGCACGATCGGGCGGAAGTGGCCTGCTTTGACGCGCTGCTGCATGTGCTTGTCGAGGCCGAGGGGTTGCAGGCTGGCGGCGTGGCGCTGGTGGGCTGCGAGGGTGTCTTTGGGCCCGCCCATGCGGCGGAGGATGCCCTCTGCGCTGCGGCGGACGGAGGGGGGGTTGGGGAGGGGGGTGCTGGAGGGGAGGGTGGTTACTTCGAAGAGGACGAAGAGTTGGGGCCAGTATTTTCGGGCGGAGAGTACTGACGGCAATGTTAGGTGTGGGGTTACGGTTTGGGGGGGGGTTCGGTTTGACGTACGGACTTTGATGGCGATGTAGTAGGATAGGAGACGGCCGATAGAGTGGCGGACCTCGCCCCAGGGGCTGTCGGTGTCGTCGCCGCGTGTCTTGGCTTTCATGTACTCTTCGAGGGAGGGTCCATAGTCCGAGTGGATGGACTGGAGGAGAGCCTCGGCGTGGCTGGCAACTGCGAGGCCTAGTCAGTAGCTGCTTTTGGGGGATGTTGGAGGAGCACCCGGATTTGGGAGACACTTACACTCATTTTCGTTGCTGAGAGCTGCGCTTCTTGCCGCATGGAGGAGTGGCTGAAGTCGTCTCAGTGCGGCAGCAGCAGATTTCCCTGCAGGGTTAGCAATGGAGAATCAGTTGATGTGAGGAAGATTGCGAGAGTGAGAGTGGGTGCTCCTACCATCGATTGTCTCATCGCCACTCGCCGATGTGATACAGAACTCCAGCCGGTCGTTGGACAAGAGAGACTCCATGTACCCCTTAACCCGGGGACGGTTGAAAGCGAGAACCCTTTGTAGAATCCTGGAGAGAATGAGACGCCTCGACTTTGGGCTGCTAACCTCATCGTCCCTGACACGGCTGAGGATGCTGAGAATGTCTGTCAAATATTTTTTGACCGCGTCCAGCTCATTGTCATCTCGCTGGTTTGATGCAAAACGGTATTCAATGGTGCCCGAGTCAAGCACCACAATGGCGCTGACTGTCTTTCCGAGTGGTTGTTGTGGTTGGTTGTCACAGATCTGGCTCAGCTTGTTGAGGAAGCAGAAATACGTTTGCTGTTTTGATTTGCCCGTTTCGCTTTCCAAGTCGGGTTCCGAGATCTTGCTGTCTTTTCGGTAGACGTATTTCAGGGCGTCGAACAAGATGATGGGCTCATAAAACCGCTTCCGAAGGCCATCTGGTAAGGGAACGGGGTTCGACATGCTGTGGGGGCTACCGTAGCTGGCAGCGCCTCGAGTCTCGATGGAGCAAGAGTGTCTTCAAGTGGGAGCGGTGTTGGATGATGCGGAATTCCGGGACTGACACCCGGGGTTGAAGTGAACAGCTACCGTCATGCGCAGAAGTGAGCTGGAATCACGATAACCGGCATAATCTTGAAGAGGCAACAGGTCTTTGCCTCCAAGTTCATTGTTAATCTTCGTTTCACCCTGGGGTCGCATTTGGGCATTGGCTCAGACTGCCTTGACGCGCACCTGGTACAAAGGCGGCCGCCGGGCTGGCCGGAGGCAGATGAGGCTCTCAATCCTTCTGCGCAGTGGGCGGCCGAGTTAGCCGCCAAGGCAATCGGGCGCAGCCAACTGACCTCTTCAGTGTCCCGGCGTGTTGAACTTTCCGGTTATCGGCGAGCCTGGTGGACTCCGCCCCAGTGTGGATGAGGGGAAAGGCGAGATGTCTGTTGGACCAATCCCAATCCCTGTTCTCGCCGAGTCGCAGACATGCAGCGGGCCTGGCTGTGTTGGCCGCATTCACCCATCATCAGCAAGGAGTGCTAATCGGCCAAAATTTGGTTGTAGGTTTTCCCCTGTGCGGCGTCAGGGGTTGGAGCTGCTTGGCCTGAGGAGGCGACAAGTATGCCGGCTTGAGACTTGAACTTGCAAATGAGTGCATTTCAAGACAGCGCGTTGTGGTTCAGCCTCCAAGTGAGCTAGAGCCACTCGGCAACGGCGGCCTTATGCACGGGTCTTTGACATTTTCTACCTATCTCTTCCAACGGCGAGCGGTGAGTCGATTAAACTAGATCGTGGGAAAGATGAACGTGCCACGTAGTGTTGGATTCGGCTCTCAAGGTCCTAGGTCCGACCACAGCATGCGCGGTTAGGTCTTTCAGTGTCAGTGCGGTCTGTGGTCTAAGTCGAATGCTGCATTACTCGATACCTTCGATGCCGGGAGTTCCATGGAGTGGTGGGTTCGGGGGCGAGGGTCCTAGGTTGGTCATAACTCGTGCGCTGGCTAGGTACCTACCTAGGTCCTTTGGTGCGAGGATGACAGGTGTTGTAACCTCGTGTTGCCTCGAATGATACTTTCTACGAACGCAAGCCACGAGACAGCAATGTACGCCAGTGCAAAGGCCACGAAGATGTGGCCATCAAGGCTTGGTTTTTCTCTATAAAAGGGCTGGCTGGAATCCTGCTTGGAACGCTGCTTGGACACGCATTCACAACTGTTTGACTCCATTTGACGACTCGAACACCCAGGCCATAACTTGTCACCACAGTTTTGAACAGACCCTTCTTCAACCACGCAACCTTCCTGGATTTCAACATGTCGACGTCGGGCAGTAGCGACTCCAAAACGTCGTACACTTCTAGCGGCAGCGACTCCAAGTCGTCGTACGCTTCCGACAGCGGCGGCTCCAAGTCGTCGTACACTTCTAGTGGCGGCGAGTCCGGCTCCTCGTATACTTCTGGTAGCGGCGGCTCCCGCTCGTCGTACACTTCCGATGGCGGAGAGTCCAAGTACTCGTACAGCTCTGGTGGCGATGAGTCCAAGTGGTCGTATAGCAGTGCGACAACCCGAGAGGTAAGCCATTATCAACCTGTTGATCTTCAATTTGAGGGGAACCAGCTCTCTAACATCTCAACCAGACGGCCTCCACAGGCGGATATGACGGGTATGACTACTACCCGTCATACACCACGGAACCGGGCAAAGAGCCGGCCGGGGAGGGCTACAAAGTCAGTCGAGACTGGGGCGCTACCGAATGGGAGAACAGTAACAAGGAGACGCCCTCTGAGCCAGTAAAGAACGTCTACGACTACGGGGCAACGGAATCCAGCCCGTCGAAGAGGAAGTAGACTGGTTGTTTAAGTGATGTTGCAGACTGGAGCAGGGGAGGTCGAAATCCTCTAAGATTGGAAAACTTTTGTATTGATATTGATGCGTTCACTTTACTGTGTTAGTGAGAAGTTGGATTATTCTTGCGGATCCAGAAGTAGATTTGGGCCTTCTCGTCCACGGAGAGAGATATGCTTTTTAAATAACATGGATTTGCTTTGAACTGACTTAAATGTTGACGCCCCTGCAAGAGAGGTGGCGGGACGGGTGTCTACGGACTGTAAGACGCGACTCATGCGGAGCGTGGTAGAGTGCTGGACCAATGGGTGTTGGGAATTTGAAAAGGTGCATGATTGTCTGCACTTTGGGTTTTATTAATTATAAGGTGATCAACTTTCTGCGGAGTGCGGGTAAGCCTGTCTGGAGAACTCGGGTCGGTTCGTGAGTATCGGTCGGGGCCAAGGGTCTTACGACATCAACACCTACCGGAAGTGAAGCCCCCTGATAAACGGCGGAGAGGAGAATGCAGTGCTAACTTCATTTTGGAGACTTGATGTGTTGACCACGTCCTCAACATGACGTTCTCTCTCTAGCACCTGGCTTAGACTTTCCGTGCTACGGACCTAGCTCGTAGCCTCATTCAAGACAGAAAAGCTCCGATTTGACTGTGTCCCTCCGAACGGAGTCTTCTCCTGAGGCGCCATATTCGTCATGGGAGGTGCTCATTGCTTCATCACATGCCGGACGGTCAAGCGTACAGTTGCCGATGAGGTTATACGCCTGGTTTTGGCTAGGTCCTTCCAGGGCCCTGAGAACTACAAGATGGCTGAGGCCGAATAGTGCCACAACCAAGTCTCCACGCCGCGTCCCTTGGGTACAGACGCCGAGATCGCCCTTCGTGCTAAAGAAGAAAGACATGCCTAGGAGTGAACAACCCAGCAGGTTTTTGATGTGAATTGGTGGGTGTTCCTTCATCTGTTCAAAGTGTTCTTGCATTTGTTGGATCAACTCGTTCCGAGTTTCTTGTGATGTTTCGTGGGAGGTAAACTGCGGGTCTTGGTCGTGCCAGAGTCCGATGACTCGAGATAAATTCTTGCTGGGCTGGCCGCAAATCAACGCATTGGCGAACATTGATAAAGTCAGCTTGAAGGGTTTGTGTGACCGAGAGAACGCATCCTGATCCCCCGGGAATGTTTTTGAATAGACCTCGTTCAGGCAGGCCCAAAGGTCCGGCAGCAGCACAGAACCAAGCCCTTGAAGGCCAGGTCCTTGCCGACCCCGGGAACTTAAAAAGGCTTCAACAACCTGTACGCTGACGACCTCAGCTACCCTTGTCTCGTGCAGTCCCTCAACGTGGAGGGCGCGCCAGTTGGTAGAGTTCTTCAATCGAACCTGCTTGCTCCAAGAGATCCGTTTGTCGACAGCGAGAGGTCCTCTCGCGAATCTTGGTGAGACGGAGCTGACCTCGGCCTGGCTAAAGTCTGAAGTCCAACTCGGCAGCTCGTCAGGCCTACGCCATCCAACATTGCCGGGTTGGGCGTCTGAAAGGATGTCCAGATATCCGGTCGAATGAATGACAGCTAACGCAAACTTGGCATATGTCTCGCTCACGGACCACCTGTAATCGGGCATAAACAAGCCGGGTTGGAGGCCTCTGGCAATACCGTATATTGATATGACCTTATCCCTCGGGTCTGTTGCCGAAAATGAAAACAGGTCGTCGAGAAGCTGCGGAATCTCCAGTTCGACTGAATCCCGCCAAGGAGCCAGATCCTTCCAGAGCAGCGGAGCCTGGTCTCGAACCTGGGATCCGCCAATTCCACGAGCCAAGATCTCGGCCGTTTCGAGCTCATGAGTGAACTTTATCAGAGAGCGTAGGATCTCCCAGCTTCCCTCTTCTTCCGCCACTCGAATACGGACCCGTTTGTTGGACGCTACTTCTTGAATCACCCATACGCGCCGGAACCAAGGTGCCTTGGCGATTACCGACATCCGGTCCTGCATGCCCTTTAAGGAAGGGACCGGTGTCTTGATAAGCCCCCAAAGAGCAAGAAGAGAAGCCAGCCACTGCCATACCTCGGAACCAGGACTGTTGATCCGAGAACGATAGTCGCGAAAGGCGTGGCGGAAACTGGAAGGCGCTTTTTTATAGCGACCGATACCATGAAGTCCAACAAGCTCAAAAAACCGCTTGAAGAGGATCGGCGGCACGTCCTCCTCTTCCTGGGTCTGTCTTGGCCGGTCGTCGACGGGGAATTTGTCGAATATTGGCCGGGCTTCCAACAGCAGGCCGGTGAACGTAGAGTGGCAGGGCGGATTATTCCAGGCATGCGCCTCCTCGTTTTCGAAACAGGAGTCTTCAAATCCTTCAAGTTTTCTGTTTTCGGACCGGTGATGATATGCATTCACCGTCTTCCCAACCACCAAGGAGTCCGTGTCGGCCCAGTACGCGTCCTCCAGATCCAGATCTTCACGACTGAGAAGTCCCGGGTTGGTGGACATGACTTGCTGTACCTTCCCGGTCACGAAAGGTAGAAATTGCAAGTCCCCGCTCGTCCAGCCCAACTCCTCAAAAGCCAGATTTGTGAGGGCGAATTCGTAGTTCTCCGGCGCGAAGACACTATCTCGCAATTCTCGATCGGTCCCCAGCCAGACGACAACCGATTCCGCGGATTCGTAGATGGATCTCATGGACCGGACTTGTTCTGACCGCTCATCAACGTCGCCCTGGTTGATACAGAGCATATCGACCCAAAGGTAGCTGTGCTCCTCGGAGCGGCGGAACGAAGCGAGGGCGTCGTGGAGGTTGGCGGTAACCTGAAACATGACGCTACGGGATCTGGTATCGCGAGGTTCGCCGATGGCGCCCGAGGAAATCGGGGCATCGCCGTCGTCTTCAAAGACGACAGTGAGAGGTTTGAGCTCATCGAGGCTCCCCCAGCAATACGACAGAGCACGGTACTGCGGGTGGCTAGACAGTCTGCTCCGCGCCAAAGACACAACGAGATCATCCTGGCCTGGAAGAATGCGAAGGAGTCGAATCTCGCGGTTCTTTGAATGGAGAGGGTGGTACCGGTCGTAGTCGTTGGGGATCGTGCGGTGTGGGGTTTGTGGTTCAGCCATCTTGCAGCGGTAGGTCGCCAGAAGAAACGCTGCAGCTCACACGCAAGTAGTGCGGCTGGCACCACCGTGATGTTTGGCCAAAATTGACGTCCAAGTCACTTTCACAGAGCTTCCTGAGTTCAACTTGATGCGGGCAGCAAGTCTCCAAAGTGCGACTGGCCATCACCCAACCCAGCCCGCTTCAGCCACCCCCTCTTTTCCAACAGGGCTGCATTCTTAAGGGCCGCTGGGCTGGCTGACGTTTGGCAGATTGATACAGACTGCCTGGATGCAGATTCGGAGACCACGCTTGTTGGAAACGAAGGCTCGCAAGGCAGAATCCGTCCAGCCAAACTTGCAGGCGGACACCCATGGCCCCCAAACCCTCCAGGCGGCTGCACTGACGGAAGTGTTATAGAAATATAGGGGAGGGCAGAATAGCTGTCAAACCGTCGGCGGCTCGGGCGGTAACCAGAGCCTCGTGGACTCCGCCCCATCAGCGTGGGGGAGGAGATGATCGTTGAACCAATCGAACCCTGGTCCTTGCCGGGTTGCAAATCTGCAGTGGGCCTCACTGCTGGGTCCTGGTGACGGGCCTCACTGCGTCAGCCCCATCTGGGTTAGCTCAGGCTTTGCTGCTCTTCCCGCAACCTCTGGGGCCGAGGACAGGCATCTCGAGGCAGAGCTCGACCGGTACGTCTCCTGTACGCCTCCTGTACGCCTCCCGTTACTTTCACCCAGGGGGTACTGGAAACAGACGAAACTCAAACAGGCTTAGGATATTTGAGTCGAATTTGCCGCTGTGCTTAACGCATGTGTCTCTCCGCTCCACCCAAGCTGGGGCCCCGATCCAGCTCTCTGTTCCCGTCGCCGAGCACTGCGACACCACCGTCACCCCGTTGGTGATACGACCCAGCCGCCCCAACCTCCTCCATCTCGGACCCCTGAGGTGGAGACGATAGTTCATTTGGCCCGCAGTAGCTCTGCTCCCGCCGGTCGGCTGTCTGGGGGCTCCGCGGAGCCGACGCGTCGTGTCGGGGATGGTGTTGATGCCCACGTAAGTCCGAGTATGGCCCATCTGCTTGCCACCCTCTCCCTCGCTGAACACGGGAACTAACGCGCAATTTGGTAAAGACCCGTAAACTCGCCGGATGCACTGTGGTTGCATCTGGCTGACGGCGATGGTGGAAGCACGGAGCTTCCTGCCGGTTTCCTCTGCTGGGACCAGACGGACTTGTTCCCTTGGTCCAGTCCTGGCCTCGAACACCTGACTTTGCAGTTGGGGTTCTCGGGGGCTCAGGGAGCGCACTCTCCCGCAGTCTTTGGGGCTGCGGGACCCAGCTCACGTTCCCTATTAGCGGATGAACAATCCAACGCTTACACCGTGGATCCTCGGGACCTGGGGCTCTTCGGGCTTGACACACTGGACATGAACTTGCCAGGATATACCCCTGTGGATTTTGGAGTTCCGGCCGCGTTTATTGAAGGTTTGTCAGACCCCGAGTACCAAGGAGAAGACGGACTTTTCGACCTGGCTCTGTCCGAGGAACTCCAGTCTCCTGTGTCTGATTCCGACTGGACCGGTGTGCCTCCCACCGCTTCCATCCCTGATGTCTCCATTTGTGCAGTGGCTGTCCGTCAGGACTGCTACGTCTCGGACAAGTAGGCTCCGTCCCACTTGGAAAACATCACGGATGGCAGCCCGGCGGGCGGCATCTCTTTCGACTCAGTTTTGGACAGCCCTTCACTCCTTAACGGCTTTCTTGGTCTCGCCCTTCAACAGACTCCCTCCAGTGGCGTTGGCACCACCCCATTTCTCGACAGCAGCGCCCTTTCGTCCTTTTCGTCAGATTTCAACTTTGCGGCGCCACTCCCTTCGCCGTCCGACAGCTTTTTCTTCGACTTTGCGTTCCCGTTGTCTCCCACCCCCGACGCCACCACCCCAACGTCCCTCCTGAGCCCGCCCAACTCAGACAGCGACTCTCCATCCAGCCCCAGCAGCCAGAAACCCGAATACCGATGTACGGAACCCGACTGCAAGAGCAAGATCAAGGTCTTCCCAAAACGGTGCCTTCTGACGTGAGGCCCCCAAGCACATCCCCTCTCCCGACCCCCGCCCTCTTTTGTCTAACGCCGCACTAACCTCGCCCTCCCTCCTTCTCCAGCAAGCATCAAAACAACCACACTCGCCCCAACAAATGCGACTTCTGCACCAGCTTCAAAGGTGGGGCCGATTTCAAGGACCTGGCTCGCCACGTGTGCAAGTATCATCCCGAGGAGGCCATCATGGACGCCAGATTCCGAAAGGTCATTGGGCGGTGCGGGGGGTGCTTGAAGGTGATGCGGAGGGATAACCTTAAGAGGCACTTGAAGAAGGTTTGCGTGGGGCACGGGGTGGTTGAGGGGTAAGTCTGGCTGGCTTGGGGGTGGTTGGATTGTTGGGCTGGGGTGTGTGTGTTTCGTATAAGTACCAGTACTCTCGTTGTTTATCCTGTAGCCGGTCGTTTTATTGTTCGTTGGGGTCAATGTTGAATCTCATATTGTCTGGCAAATGGTGGCCACTCTTTGGTTGAAACGAATTGCATTTCAGCGAACAACGCTCGCCATTAAAAGGTTCTATCGTCGTAAAGGGACACATGCAGCCTCCTGTCCCGCACCTTTTCTCTGCTCTTACACTTTACACTTCCCCTCAGGCAAAGAGTGCTCGGCGCATTTTCAGCGTTGCAGTCACAGATCGTCACCGTCGTCGTCCGACTCCATATCCGGATCCGGCACCTGCATGTCCGGAGGCAACTGCGGCAGCCTCTCCACCGCCTGCGGTGTCGGGGGCGGCGGCAGATGGGACTGGGGGATGAGCGTGTAGGGCGCGTTGCTGGGCAGACCCTGCGCGGCAGCAGCGGCGGCAGCCTTGCGCTCCTCCTCGCGCTTGATCTTGGCCAGCATGTTGCGGACGTCGCTCTTCTTGACGTACTGGTACTTGTCGCCAAACGAGATGCGGATGCCGATGGTCAGCTGGCGCAGGTTGAGCTGGGCCTCGCGGTGCATGATCATCAGCCAGCGCATGCCGTCGGCCTCGATCTTGCGGAACTGCGAGGGGGCGTTGGCGCCCGGCCCGCCGGTGAAGGGCTCGTGGTTGTGCTCGGCGCACTGCACGATGACGTGCCACTTGTCGTTGTAGGGCCAGGCCTTTTCCTGGATGGCCTTCATGCGCATCGGGCAGCCCGTCTTGGTGGAGCGCGTGTTGCGCAGTCCCTTGCTGTGGGAGGGGTAGCTCTTGCCGCCCTTGCTGCAGCACATGTTGTAGCGGCGGTACTGGCCCTCGGTGTCGCGGTTGAGCGAGGAGACAATAACCACGGCGTAGCCTTGGGACTTGGCGAAGGACTTGACGTCTTCTCTCAGGTCGTCCCACGTGTTGTAGAGACGGTCCTGGGGTGGGGGCAGCAGGGCCATCTGGAAGTTGGGGCGCTGCTGCGATTGGGAGAGGCCTTGCTGCGGCTGTTGCGGCTCTTGTGGCTGTGGCTGTGGATGTTGTTGGTGCTGTGGTTGGTGCTGTTGATGAGCTTGATGTTGCATCGGGGCGTCGACTTGCTGCGGAGGAGGCGCCATCTGGTGCATCCCGTACTGCATCTGCGGCATTTGCAGGTGAGGTTGGCCTTGTTGCGCCATCTTGGGTTATTCTTGATTTTGATATGATTTCTTGGTGTGGTTTTGGTGCCGTGGCTGATGAGCTGTGTGGTGGCAGCCGATGGTGAAATTGGTTGAAGCCGTGATGCAGCGACGTTGGAATTGGATAATTTGGCACGGTCAAGCTCGCGTTGTGGACGTGGCGCATTGCTATCGGCACACGTCGGAGCGATAAAATGGTGCGGTGCCAGCTGTGGACAGCCGGCAGCAGCTGCTGATTGCTTGACGTGTTCCCTGGCTTGCACCATCGAAGCACCCTCAGCACCCAAGCGGAGAGGAATGCACTTTCCATGGTCAAACAGGACGGGAGCTGAAATGCTGTGAAATATTTGGCTCAAAATCAGTGGTAATTTCAAGTAAAATTTGAACTCCTCACTCGGCAACAAAACACTTCCATCCTGAATGCAGCTCGAGCCTGTCGACAGGATGAACTGGCTTTCCGAGAAACTGGCATGCGCCGTGGGAAAAGTGATAAATCCATTAATCTGCTCACCATTGATGCCAGATTTCTGCAGCAGTTGTTGACACGGGGTGCCGTCACCAGTGTCGAGCTCGTCGACGCCTATCTGGCCCAAATCAAGAAGCACGATGGCTACCTCCACGCCATGATCCGTACCGCACCGCGGAGTATTCTCCACGCTACCGCCAAGGGTCTCGGCGAGGAGAGGACCGCTGAAAAGATTCGCGGGCCCCTGCACGGCATACCCTTTGTTAGAAAGGCACGTATTCATCCCTCTTCACATGTCGCCATAGGTCGACATGTTCTCACACCCATTGACCCTTCTTGCCTCTAAGGACAATATTGCAACTCACCCTGACCTTGGTTTTCCCACTACGGCAGGCAGCCTTGCCCTCTTGGGGTCGAAACCTCGGGAGAACTCGCACGTTGTGGGACTGGTACGTGACGAACCTCTGAGAAAGTCTCGCGCCGCTCTGATCATCGTCATGGTGAGTCCGGCTCGTCAAAGCCGGCGCCATCATCCTTGGCAAGTCGAACTTGAGTGTAATCAAGTCCCGGGAAACGTTGACCGTTTGGTGTGGCGGCCATGGCGAAAAGAAACAAGGGCGCCATGTTAGTCCAGGTCATCAGCGCATGGGAGGCGATGTTCCCTGGAAGAAAGCCCCCACCTTTTCTTTAGAAACAATCACAGGTGAGATCGAGAGTCTGCTCAAGGACGAAGAGGTCGTGGGTGATGTCTGAGAGGGGTGCGTGAAGCTTCCGCACAACGCGGAGGATCGACACTAAGGCAACTGTCTCCTGAAATTTTGAGCTGACCCCTAAGATAGATACCAAGAATGCCGGGCACAAGAAACTCGTCATCGCGTTAAAGTGGTTGTCACAAAAGAAAAGCAGTTCCATCCCCTGAACCTCTGATTACCTACCCGCCTTCTCCTTCCAATCCTCTCCAGCACCCGCTCAGTTGCGGGCATTCACCTTCCTCTCGCCCTGCCCACCACGCCATGTGTCCAGCCTCCCCTCTCCCCCACGCCATTTCTTTACCGCCCAACACCAACAACTCCCCTATACTCCGGCACTGCACCACCATCCAACTCAGCCACAACCGGCTGCTGCTGCTGCTGCTGCTGCGGCAACCCAGCACCACCCCTCGGCGCCTCAAAAGCAGGCAACCGATCCTCCAACTCGGCCCTCTTCCCCTCCACCACGCTCCCACCCCCAACACTCACCCGGCTCCCGGCAGCACTCCCACTGCCACCAGTAGCCTCGCTGGGACTCCGCCCCTTGCGATCCCGAAAGAACGCCCCAAAGTCAAACGCCACGTCATGCTCGCTCTCAAAGTCCAGCTTGGCCTTCTCCTGCGGCGTGTGCTGCATGCCGCCCGCGCTGTCGCGCTCCGGGTCGTACTCGAACCCGCCGTCGCCGGAGCCCGCGCCGCCCGCGCGGCTGCGCCGCTTGCCGCCCATGCGCTTTTTCCAGAGGACGAAGACGACGACCACCACGAGGAGGATGGTGCCTGCGCCCATCCCGACGCCGATACCGATTTTGGTGGGGAGGGGGAGTTCCGTGGAGGACTGGATGCCTTTGTTGTTGGTTGAGGTGGTGCCGCCGGCGCCGGTGGTGGTGGAGTCGTTGGGGGAAGATGAGGAAGAGGAGGAGTTGCTGGAGTCGTCCTCGGTGTCGGCGGAGGGGGGCAGGTTTTGGGTGAAGGGGTCGGTGTTGCTGTTGGCGTTGTTGTTGTTATTGGAGGAGGTCGTGGTGCCGAGGTTGTTGGCTCCGTCGACGGCCGCCACGGCTGCCGTTGGGGAGGGCGGCACAAAGACGGACATGAGGGCTGAGCCGCCTGGGGCGGTGATGAGGACGAGAGAGGACGAGGCGGAGGCGGATTGAGCGGTTTGTTGCTCTTGCTGTGACTGCTGCTGCTGCGGCTGCTGTTGCAGTTGTTGAGCGGGAGAGGAGGATGATTGGGCCGCGGGGGCTTTGGAGGTGGTGGGTGCGGGCGCGGCTGCCGCTGGGGGAGCTTGAGCGGCAGGAGAGGAGGTTGCTGCTGGAGCCGGGACCGCAATCGGGGTGGAAGCGGGAATGACAACCGCCTTTGAGGAGGGAGAGGCAACAACCGGAGCTGGGGCCGCAGAAGTCACCGGCGCAGGTACTGCGACAGGAGCCGTGGATACCTCCGGTGCAGGGACTGGAACCGGAACCGGGACTGGAGCTGCAGCAGAGGAGGATTGTGGCTGCTGCTGGTCGACCGGGGGTGCTTGGTTCGCAGTCGATGCTGGTGCGGCCTGCTCGGTGGTCTGGGCTGGCTCCGGGCTTGATTGAGGACTCGGCTCCGGCGATGCCGTCTGTACAGTGGGTTCCGCCTGAGTTGGCTGCGGGTCGGGTGATGGCGCGGCAGCTGATGTAGCCGGCGGTTCCTGGGCTTCCGCCGATGTGGTCACGGCCGCGGCGTCGCCTTTGCCCAAGAGTCCCGTCGGTCCGAGAAGAGGGTCGAGGATTGGGCCGAGTAGTCCGCCCGTTGCCGCCGCCGCCGCGTCGTTTGCCAGCCCGTTCAGAATCCCCGCTGGGGTGCTCGTCTGAGTTGCTCCTTGTTCCTCAACAGCCGAACTGGTCGAGGCAGCGTCTCCTCCCAAAATCCCATTTAAATTGACAAGCTGGGCCGTCGCCAGGGCGGCCTGCAGCCAGAGAACGCGGATGACCAGCATCTTCACGAACTCAGCAGAAGCAAAAGAAGCGAAAACAAAGGGACAAAGAGGCCGTCGCCAAGGTGCAAAACGCCGTCAAATCGAGGGCATCTTGGCCTGGCTTGAGGAGAAAAGAGAGAGAAAACCCCCGATGGGGGACAACGGCAAAGACATGAACGGCTTTTACTGTCTGATCGGCGATGCATAATGGTCTGTGTCTCGGCAAAAACCTTTGACAAGTCTCCCGAGCCTGGGACAGGAGGGTTCCAGTTTTTCGGGACGGTGTCAGTTTCATCGCTCCGAGCAACCAGGGGTAGCCCATCGAGAGACGTGTCTGTGCTTGAGGATCGACGCCCAAAACGGAAACTGGGTCGTCTCAAAGCACGCTGTAACCGACCCCTGGGCTCCGCAACAGCTCCTTGGGATGACAGTCCGAGCGCCCAAAAGGCTTAACCGATGCCGTTTACAGTTATGCAGCCGTCGTTGGAAACCGGAATTGATGGTTCCTTGGTGTATAACTGGCATGCCACCCCCATCCTGACTCGATGTGATCTAGACAGGAGAGAGCAGGTATTTTCAGATCCCCTTCGTTGCGAGTCTGGATGAGCCTTCCAGGGACAACCTTTCAAGTGAATGCGGGATGGAGGGCGACGCTAAGTTGGTTGATTGAGACCGTGAGACGTGGTGGCTGGGTTGACTCAAGACGAAGTGAGACAAGGAACAGGACGGTCGAGCAAGCACTCCTTGCCCCACCCCCCCAA
>OUNM010261306.1_pt1 | contig 17065 bp, 19 predicted proteins | sample 1769961 | NCBI WGS metagenome assembly OUNM01 (sample SAMEA3914820, study PRJEB12502) | metagenome | biome: forest; material: soil | place: USA | collected 2012-03-12 | depth 0.3 m
CCCTCCCCCACCTCACCCTGCCCGCCAACCACCAACCCGACCCCAACACAGTCCTCCTCCTCATCCCCACCAACAACGCCTTCAAAACCAAGCTCCTCACCACCCACCTCTCGCCCCCGCACACCACCACCACCACCATCCCCCTGACCGTCCCCGCCGACTCGGCCGTCGGCGAGCAGCCGTACGACTCCGCCGGCCCGCAGGGAGCGTTTAACAGGGTTGTCAACGCGGTGCGGCTGCTCGGCGCCGACCGGCCGGGGGAGAACGGGTGGTGGGCGGCCGTGCGGGAGCGCAGGGTCGTGACGGTCGTGGTGGGCGCGGTGGAGAACTTCATCGTGCGGCCTGGGGCGGCTGTAGCGGGTGGAAACCGGTGTGAGGTGCCGGTGGATTACGGGGTGGTTGTGCTGTGTCGGATTCCGCTGGTGTATGATGGGGAGTCTGTGGTGGAGGGGCGTCCGGCGGAGTGGGAGTGGAAGGTGGGTGTTTCGAAGGGGGTGAGGGTGCCGGTGGGGTATTGGAGGGCGGCTGAGGAGGGGTGGGGGTTTGAGGATGCGGAGAGGAGATTTGGGAAGAAGACGGTTGGGGAGGTGCTGGCGGAGAATGTGAAGGGGTTGGATAAGGCGAATTGGCATAAGGATTTGGCGGGCGTTTCAAGGTATGACTTGCTGGAGGAGGCGATGGGGGAGATGGATTGCAAGCCGTGGTTCCGGGCTGCGTAGGACACGTAAGGGGGTGTATGAGTGGGGTGCGGTGAGCTGGTGCGGGAGGTGTCTGACGTAGTTCTGGGCCAACTAGGTAGGTAGGGACGGGTGGCGTTGGTGTATCTCGGTTTTATGAACATATGAGAGAACTAGACGGCGGACTCGGTATGTACGATTGAGATTGGACTACGTTTGAGAGTCCCTCATGATCCTACCTCCTCTCTGTAGACCACACAGGGTGATGGGTGTCCTCTGCAATCATGGCTCCCCGGTCTTTTCCAAAATGTGCTGCCGTGGAGCCTTCATCTGTTTCCACAGGGCACGGGCTCGTCCCGGCCACTCCGCGACAAGCTGCATGATGGAATCATTGTGGGCAAGCCAAGTCCGCCACAGGAACACAGTGATGATGGTGGCCGGAACGCTCGTGACCCAGAAAATCCAGAGCTTGTCCGACACTTGCCACGATCCGTCGTCAGCAAAGTTGAAGAAGGTCGTACTGAAGATAGCCTAATTATCGCAAAGTTAGAAGAACGCCGTCAACCGAGGCTCCTAAGTCTTGGTGCATACCGAAATGAAGGTGGGTGGTAGGAAAATCATGCCGAGGAGTGCGATCGACTTCATGACGTTGTTATCCTGGCGAGCGAGGTTGTTGAAGGCCTGCCACATGTGAGTGATTAGTGTCGGGAACGGGGTCAGTTTCCAAGATATCACTCCTACGCACCAAGTTAATCTCGCTCTTGAGACGTTCTTGGTTGGAGTCGGACCTCAGTCTCAAGTTCTTAAGCATTGAGATCTGAAATTGGGTATAGTCCCGGACCTGATCCTTGTACGTATCGCCCAACTCGTCGTGCAGCCTCCCATGTATTGCCTTCTGGCGCTGCTGCAGCTCCTTGACCGTGTCGATGGTGGCTTCGAGAATCTCCGCGGCGTGGATAGCGTGGCGAGATACCTCATGGATGGGCCCAAAGATGGCACCAGTGCGCAGACGAGACTAACCACGGTACCGTGAGTGAGAATCAAAGTCTCGTTGAAGTGAGATGTAGCTGGGATATGCTCACCTTCTCGAGCTGCCTCACGGGATCTCGCACCCTCCAAACCGAGATATCTGTATAGACAACTATTTGGTCCACCAGATTGGCATGCATGGCAAAAGGGTCCCGAAAGTCGACAGACTGAAGTCGGTTGTCCAGAAGCTTCTTGAGCTCGGCGGGAAAGTCTGGTGGGGTGTCGACGCACAAGGCCTGGGAGGTGGTAGGGGAGTCCCAGCGGGTGAAGAAGGACATCTCAAACCATTTGTAGTCTTTTTTCCCCGTCACATATTCCGGGCCGCGTTCATGAGGATCGTCGACCACCTTCTTGATCATCTTGACCAAGCAGCGGAACCAGGTTGCTATGTCTGTTAGCCCACCTGAATACCGTAGGTACTGACTGGCCACTCCGATACGCCATGGTACTAGAGGAGGACGTCGGGGGCTTACTGTAGCTGGTAACATGTTTCTTGGCGCTTTTGTCATCGTAGGTAGCCTTGCTGCCAAAGAAACCGTTCAATTCGAAGCATGTTCGGTTTGCTACGAATTCGGGCACATTAAAATGGGCGAGAAGCTTCTTGCGCCGGCCGTCGTCTGCGGGTGGGTAGTTCTTCACATCGAGGAAGCTAGGCGGAATCAGTGCCTTGATCCGGGCCGCCAAACATGGGACTCTCCATGAAGAGTGAGACATACACATAGCAGCATCTAGGCAGATCGGCGAGCTGGATGATGGTTAGAAGCTCCTCTGTTGGTATACCAGTGTTGTTTCCACGAGATTCAACTCACCGCGTCTACATTAAACTCGCGAGTGCTCCGCCGCCACTCGTGCCCCCCCTTTTGGGCTGTCTTTGGTCAGCTCAGGCTGTCTGTCGGCCATCGAGACATGTCTCAAAGAAATCAAAGGTGCGGAGACAGGGAACGACCCACGTGGCTCGAGGATAATCATGCGCGGGCTTGACGCCATGCTCGAGGTCTGATAGCAGCGAGATGGGAGAGAAGGGACGGAAGCTTGAAGGAGCAAAGAACAGAGCCCGAAAACCTCAACGTCGGCGACCGAAAGCTTCGAGAAAGCCTTGCCTGGGGCGAAGCATTTACATAATTGCCGCCCTGCTCTGCATGACCCAGGGCTTAAGGCTCGGTCCGGTGAGAGCCCTGCAGGGTCCCTCTGCAGGATGGCTGGCCTGACCAGGGGCCGTTTACCGCTGATTGGTAAATGTCAAGCAGTGCAGCAGCCCCTGTTTGACCATCGCCTGCTTCGGCGCGAACTCGTCATATTCCTCATGACAACCCTGAGAGCTATAAAACGGCGACACTAGGTACCTCTGAGTTCTGTATCCGTAGTAAGCTGTTGTTTATTGGCGGCGTTGTAGACAAGATCTCGGATTCTCACATGCGATGGAAGGGGAAGCGAGAAACGCCACGTTTGACACAACATGGGAGAAGTGGCTGGGTGGCATCCCGCCATGACCGGCCAGCATGCTCATTCGTTTCTTGATGGCGAGAAGCCTGTAACGTACAGACGAGGGCGAGTGAGCTGTGCCAAAGTCCTCTTGAATCTGCGGGCGCCGAAGGTGTCAAATCACCGGCAGTTGCACCATTTGCGGTGAGAAGAACGTGACGGGCAAGGTTGGCATCTCAAGCATCGCGGCCCACGCTGGATCCTGTTTGACACATCTCGGCCCATTGCTCTGAGCCAAAAAGCACACGACTTGGGGGCGGGGCGGAGTCTGCGTGGCTGGCCGCGCCTTGGTGTTGCTGGCCAAGAGGCTGCGCCCCCGCTCAAGTGATGGCACATTGGCACCAATGGCTCACAACGGCTGCGGCGGGCCAGTCCCACTGAGCTGAGGGTTCCATCAGCTGTGGCATCCTGTGTTGGGCTCTTGCGGGGTTGTGGTCGCGAGCAGAAGTGGGGCTGTTGACTCCCTGTGGGGACTTTTGCCGGGGAGCATCAGGCTGGCGGCACGGGTCATCTTTCGACCGTGCGCCCACACACGCACGGCAGCCCTGGTCGAAATTTGCAAATTGGGCGAAAACCTACGAGAGGGACCCGATCGACCGACGACACCGCACGACCACCACCCTCACCACATCACGACCGGATCCAGCCGCCAAAATGGTCAACGTTCCCAAGACCCGGAAGACCTTCTGCAAGGGCCGCGAGTGCGGCAAGCACACCCTGCACAAGGTCACTCAGTACAAGGCCGGCAAGGCCTCGGCGTTCGCGCAGGGCAAGCGCCGTTACGACCGCAAGCAGTCCGGTTACGGTGGTCAGACGAAGCCCGTCTTCCACAAGAAGGCGAAGACCACCAAGAAGATCGTTCTCCGGCTGGTGAGATAGTCCCGTTGGCCGAGGCTTGGATGCGGGGGGAGGGGTTGCTAAATACCGGGTTGGACAGGAATGCTCGTCTTGCAAGACGAAGAAGCAGCTCCCGCTCAAGCGCTGCAAGCACTTCGAGCTTGGGTAAGTCTCCCGCCACCTGCATCGTGCTTCTTGTTGTTTTGGGAGGGACCGCCGAGCCATCCGACGCCACGACTTTCGATTCCATCAACCTGCCTTCCGTGGCGCATCGAGCTCTCGACGGGGACGACATGACCGATTTCGTGTAATCGACGACAGACAGACCGGACACCCGACAGCGACGATTGCTCGGGGCATGGCAACCGCCCGCGTTTGGGGATCAGCATTTGCGAGGAAGGGGAGGTCTGGCAGGCGCCAGGAGCTTGCTAGCTCTGTCCGGTTCGGTGACACGGCATGGACATTTGGCTCCTCTGAGCTCTGCTATTTCTGGCAGCTCCCAGGCGATCTACGTGCTCATGGCGGCGTGCCAGCCTGGCGGGGTGAAGCATATCCTGCGGCGGAATCGACCTGCAGCTTGTCCGGTCTTACAGCTCTTCGCCTCTCGACCACACTGGAACGGCGGCTCTCCCTTGACAAAGTTTAACGCAGCATTTTGACGGACCGATTCTGACACCCGGAACAGTGGTGACAAGAAGACCAAGGGTGCTGCCCTCGTGTTCTAAGCGCTTTGCGGTCGGCGAAGTCGGTGGTGACGGAATGAGGACACGGCTCTGGTTTTTCGGAAGCTGGCCTTGCATGGCCCTGCCCGCCATGCAGAGGGAATCCAGAAAGCGATTTCGACTTTGACATGGGGAAAAACGGGCATAGAGGAACATGTACATGGGCATGGGTGGTTTCGGACGTGGAACAACAAGCACAATACCATCCTCGGGGCGTTTCGTCTGCGCTTTTATTCACGATTAATGCTTCTGGTTCCCGCGCGTCCGGTGTTTGGTGCCCGCAAGCTCTGGTGTCTTGCCTGGCATTTCGTGGGGGAGGAAAATGCCAGTCACAGGTCTCGAGTGCCGAATGCCAAGCCATTTGTCCGTTTTTGCAGGACACAAACATCACGAAGGGGTTCGGGCGCATTTGGGGTATCGCGGGAGAGACTTGGGGTTGATGTCTCCTGGTGACTTGCGCATGTTGTTTTAGTATCGTCATTCTCAGCCAAAGTGCCTGATCCACCAGGTTCCGCGGGCCCCCAACGGCCATCCTGAGCTTGACTGACGAACCTCCAGGAGTCCAGACGCCGGTGTGCAGACCGCAGATCAATGCAAGCCTGGGCCTGTCGGAGAGAACTGCTAGGACAGGGGGGAGCATTAAGGTGCCGCCGGAAACGGTGCTGGACTCCGCCAAAGGTTGCAGCTGCAACGGGAATGTCTGTGTCGTTTGACTGGCGAGACTGGCAGTCCGCCAAGTTGTGTGACCCACCACTCCCGGCTAGCCCTTCAGCCATCACCAATCCCGACGCGGCATCCGAGACGACGGCAACGTTAGGGTCGCTGCCAGCCGGAACTGAGCCTGGTCGCAGCCACCGCCATCAGGCCCATCACCAATAGAGTGCGGCTGTTACGAGATCGCAGCCACGCAACGGCAAGGGACGGTGGGCGTCGGGCCTCAGCCGCACTGCACCCGTTCGGGTCTGGAGGACTCATCCACGCGTCGGGCAGAGCACATGCGCCCAATATGAGTGCCACGATTCCCGGGCTTGCAGACTCACCTGCATTCCCGATTTGGTCGACGCCTCGTGCAGTTTTGTGTGTGGGAGTAAACCGAAAACTCGATGTCGACCTTGGTGAGGTGAGGGAAAGGGAGTCGCCAAACCCGACGCCACGATAACTGAGAACCACCCTCCCATTGCCTCACTCTCAGACCCGAGTAAATCGTGCTGTCCCACGGCGGCGAAGCCGACAAAGACATGCAGCAACCGCCAATCCACCCGCGAGACGACCGTGCCGCATACGAATACACCATCCAGGCCACAGAAGACCACCATGCGGCGCCGAGTCCAACAGAGGTCGGCCCTTGGGGACGGAAATCGCCCGTATGGCGGACGGGAAGCGCGCCAAACTACAAACCAACGCCGCTGCGTTGGCCTTTTATCGGCGCCGTCATAGCACTTCTTCTTGTGGCCATCGCCTTGGTCGTCGTCGCTGAGCAAAAGATGCCAGACTCGGACAACAATGCCGTGATCCTCGGTCTCCATCCAAACGCCACACAGCCGGTTCGACTCGCTCGAGCCCTCACCAACACATCGACCACGACGGTTGAGAGCACCACGACTGCTGTGATCTCTTCATCATCCACCACTCTCGATGCGACAACGACGACCTCAACAAGCCAACAGAGTAGCTCAACCTCTGTGGGGGCAGAGGTGGGAAATACCTTGGCGCAGTCAACATCATCGACCACGGATCAATCATCTGCCGGGACGGCATCAACGACCTCTCAGTCGGGGTCGTCAACATCCCTGTCAACCACCACTTCTAGTTCATCTTCTCGAACTCTCGACCGGGGCGGATTCAATGCACAGGAGGCCGCTGGAAGCACCAACTCCTCCTCAACCACTCTACCGGTCTCTTCGACAACGACAACGTCGTCTTCCAGCACGACGACAATCTCCTCCAGCACGACGACAGTTTCCTCCAACACAACGACCACGACGACAGTCTCCTCTAGCACGACGACGGTCTCTTCGAGTACGAGAACAGTCTCGCCCAGCACCACTCCGGCGGCCATCAGCGTTATCCTCCCGAGCGGTGCACGGCTGGTGCCGATTTCGGTGTCGGTTTCCACGTTCACCACCAGCGTCACCGTCCCCGTTTCCACGGTTATCTTCACCTCGGTGTTCACTGATGTCGAGACCGTCCCGTTCACCAGCTTCTCAACCTTTGTGACAGTCATCATATCCACCTTCATCAGCCTCGAGCCAACCACGATCCACACTCAATTCTCATTCAATGGAACAGCCGCTAGCTCGCCCATCTTTACAGCCACACTTACCCAGACGGCAGTTGGGACAATAACGTCGAGTGTCACTTCGGAAGTCGAAGGCGTGACAACGCGAACCGCGCTCGGAACCATCACTGGAACGAGCACCATTACTGGCGTCGTCATCCCCAGCGTCGGCGAGGTCACCATCACCTACTACAGCACGATCCTCCCCGACAAGCCCAGTGAAGGCGGTGGTCTGGCCGTGACCCAGGGCTCGGACCCAGAGAAGGTGACAAGCATTGTGGTTGACGGTGGCGGCACCGTGGGTGTAGTGCAGAGCCAGGGGCCCGTCATCCTTGCTGTTTCATCGGACGAAGTCAAGACGGTGGTCGTTGGCCAGCAGATCAGCACGGGCGTGGAGAGGGTTGACGGGTCTGTCGTGACAACCGTTGTGGTCCTGACTCCTTCGGTGGCGGATCAAGGCGGGTTTGTTACCACTGTCGGCGCGACACCGGTCACGGTTGTCAGCAACCCGGACCCCGTGACTGTGGTGACGGAGGTGAATGGTGTCCAGCGCACCATCGTTGACACGCCCCCTCCTCAGACTGTTGTGACTGTGGAGGGGGGTGTTGTGAGCACCATCGCCGCCGGGCAGCTTGTTACAAACACGGTTGTCAATACCGTTGGGGGTACTCCAGTCACCCGGGTTGTTGTTACCACCCCCGCTGGTCCGCCCTTTGAGCCCATTTCGTACACCGTTGTTGCAGATGCCGGAGGAGGGACGTTTACCACACAGGTTATTGTCACCACGCCAACGGAGGCAGGCCAGCCCATCACCCTCACTTCCGTTGATATCATCGGAGGAACACCAGTCACGCAAGTCGTAGTGACCACCGCCAATGCAGCTGTGTTCCAGCCGGTGACTTTCACGATCACGACCAATGTTGGCGGCACGCCAACCGTGGTAACCGTGACCCCGGCGCCGACAACCGTCGTGGAAACCATCAACGGAACCCCAGTCACCCGGATCTCTACTCCACCGGTGACCAGCTTCACCACGACTGTAGGGGGCACACTGACGACGCAGATAATTGTCACCACCCCCACCGGGACAGCGCCCATCACCCTCACCATGGTAACCACGCTACCCGACAGCCTCCGCACCTTCACCACCACCTTCGCGCCAAGCACCTTCCTTACCACCATCTCCGGCGTCCTGCGAACCATCACCTCCACCCCATCGCCCAGCACCCTCATCTCCACCCTCCCGCGCACCACCCGCACCTTCGTCTCGACCGCCACCCCAACCGCAGCCACCACCACAAGCGCCGACCCCGGCCCGACCGTCGTTGCCTCAACCCGCGTCTTCCGCTGGACAGAAGCTGACATCTTCGTCGGCACCTTTCTTCCCCCCCTCTTAGGCGTCGCCCTAGTCATCCCGCTGCGCATCATCGACCTCAACGCCAAGCTGTACCAGCCCTTCCAGGCGCTGAACACGGGCCGCTCCCCGGGCGCCGACACCCTGCTGCTGCAGTACACGGGCCTGATGGCCTTCATCACGCCCGTGCTGACCCTGCTGCAGGGCCACCCCGTGCCGTTCCTGACCACGCTGATGGTCGGCTGCGCGTCGTTCATGGTGCCGCTTGCCACCGAGGCGGTCGGGCTGAAGCTGCACGGAGACTGCTACCTCAACACGGCTAGCGCGACGTGCGGGCCTCAGCTGGGGGTGAGTCCCGCCCCGGCGCACGCGTTGATGGGGTTGTTGGGTGCGGTGGTGGTGATGTTGGTGCTGGTGGTGCTGCTGGTCGGGAGGTGGGTCACGGGGTTGTATGCGAATCCGTGGAGTGTGGCGGGGATCGCGTCGCTGGCGAGGAGTCCGCACGTGAGGATTCTGCAGGACGGGGAGAGGGGTATGAAGCGCGCTGTGGCGGATAAACATTATGGGCTGGGGTATTGTCAGAATGCGGCAGGGAGAGAGGAGTATGGTCTTGTGCTGCTGGATGAGGCCGGGAGGGGGCTGCATGATCAAGCAGATTTCCCGGGCGACAGCGACTCGGAAACGTGGGATGCCGCCGCGGGGGGGAAGTGGGATGGTCACAGCAAGCCGCTGCCATTCATGCCGCTGCGGTATCCCTGGCGGATCACCTTCGCCGTTTTGCAGCTGGCCGTTCTCGTCTTCATCATCTATTACCACGCCTACTACACTGGCGGCATCCGCGACGACGGCAAGCTGTGGGTGTTTCTTAACTCCAACACCTTTGGAGTGCGCTTCGTCTCGGCCATCATCGGTGTTCTCATTGCCTTTTGCTGGCAATCATTCTTCCTCAGTAAGTTCCTTCCCGCCACCCCCATGGTTTATTATAACGCTAACCCGAGGGGTATCAATAGGTGTTAGCACGATGACTCCGTTTCTCATCCTCTCCCTCCGTACTCAACCTCCCGGATGCTCGGTCCTCTTCACCCCTTCGACCAACCCCTTTTCGGGCATCTACTCGGCGGTCCGCCACCGCCAACCGTTTCTCTTCGTCGTTTCCCTTGCCGCCATACTCTCCGAGTTCCTCCCCGTCATCCTCTCCAACGTGCCCTTCAACCTCGCGCAGACAGGCACCGCGGCAACCATCTGCGCCATCCTATCATGTCTCTTCCTGGGTTTCATGCTGATCGTCCTTGGCGCATCCTTCTTTGTGCGCTACCCACCTATGCCAGTTGACCCTCGGTGTGTGGGCGGGCTGCTGTGGTATGTCTCAAAGAGCCGGATGTTGGAGGACTTTGAGGGGATGTCGAGGCTAGATGGGAAGGAGAGGGAGCAGAGGGTGAAGGAGCTGGGGAAGCGGTATTTCTATGGCGTTTTGGCCGGGGAAGGACAAGGCACGAGGTTGGGCGTGGATTCTGATGCTGGAGGGTTAGGTGAGGAGGGTATGGGATATCAGGGTGCCCAAGTGGCCCAAGGCCGAGGTGCGTGGGAGTAGTCGTGTTATGCGGCCTCTGGCTTCAGGCGGCGTCCTCTGGTTTTATTCCGTTGTTTACATCCCGATTTGCCTTCATTGTCATTTTCTGCGATTTTATCCAAGCGGTCTTTTCTTGTTTTGAGCATTCGGGACAGGGTTGATGCTTTTCGGAGTGTGTTGCATTTTGTGCTCTCTGAGCGCTATTTTTGCTTGATCTCTGGGTTTGATCGGTGGGTGGTGTTGCATTGCAATGGTTTCATGAGGGGTCTTCTCTAGACATGGGCATATCTGAGGGCAATGAGCACGTCATGCGTGATCTGGAACTGGTTTGGGATGATAGATTGGATTCACTACTGCGGGTTTGGGGGCTTGCTGGTCGAGTCAGGAACTCGGGGCCCGAAAGGTATCGGGGAATTGCACCACGACTGCTCGGACTTGGATGAGTGCAGCTCGGATCTTTGTACTACCAAGGCCAATCGAGACAGGGCTTCGACTCAATCCAAAGCAGCCATGGACTCGCATATGGGGCGGGTGGCGGAGGCGTAGATAGCAGCTTGGTTGAGGTTGACATTTGACAACAGCCCTAATCCAACCATGATAAGACGGGCTTTGCCTGAACTTAGCGGCGTGATTGGGTACGGCCCGTGTTGCGTGAGAACTCTGCTGCTGCTGCGCCTTGCTTGAGTCGGGATGCGGCACAAGTGCCTCTTCAGGAGTTGGGTAAGAAATCTGGCTCGAGCCTGGATTGGTTTAGGTGGTCAGCTGAGGTCACACCCACAGCGCTTGTTGTGCCGTGCCGGATCCAAGTCCATGGATGGCCATTCTTAAATCTGAAAACAAATGCTTGCCGTTTCAGATGAAACCGTCAGCAGCCGTGAGTGATTCATAAGATTTGCAGAAACGTGGGTAGTGGCTTTGTGTTTCCCCTCCCTCCGTTTTCGGGTATCACTCCTGGCCCTCGGCAAACACCATGGTAGACTTGGACGATGTAAGAGACGTCTTGTTGTTGGACTTGAGCTCAAGTCGGGACTGACATGACCTGGGCTACCAGGGCGCAAACCTCCCCATCCCGAACCGGGAGCGCAACGACGGAGGGGAGCTAGAAGTCTACCACTGCCAGCATGAGCCCAACGGGGTCCATCCGTGGCGGAAGCTAACACCGCAGGTTGAAGACGACGCAGCTCATTGGAGTGCCAGTCCCGGAATGAACATCCAGCCGAGCACACAATCTTCAACCTCAGCCTCCCGATATTCAATTCTCTCCTGCGCCCTTGTAGTAGCCACTGCCGCCTTGATTATTTCCGGCGAGCTGTTGGCTTCCAAGATCAATAATCTCGAAAAGTCGATTCCCTCATTCGCCCTCACCGCCGTCAATACTAGCAACGGCAGCAGCACCCTGGCACCGGCAGTCAAAACGAAGCCCATGCCGCCCACAATACTCGTCTCGGGCTGGACCTACCTCGGGTATTACTCCGACTCAGATGTCCGTCTTCTGCCCGACGCGTCGACGAGCCTGGCCAACCTAACCAACGGGATCTGCGGCACCTTCTGCACAGCTAGCGTCGCTGATGCCGCCAGCAAGCCGCGGCACTTTGGCACGCAGCACGGCACGCAGTGCTGTTGCGGGTCGGTTACTGACGCGGTGCTGGCTACCAAGATGGCGCCCGAGTGGTTGTGCAACTACCAGTGTAAGGGTCGTTGGGGGATGTCGGAGACGTGCGGGGGGGATTGGGTGTTGGGTTTGTGGGAGAGAGACGCCAGCCGGTAGTAATAGTCTCCAGGCAGTTAGCTTGGAAGGGTCAACAGCAGCATGTTCTGAATTTTGAAGTGCAGAATGGCGTGGCGTAAGGCGTTGGTCAGGGGCTGGGTTCCAACACCAAACCCGAAACTTAGCATGATATGAATCTACCCATAGCTAGATGATATTACATGGTATTTTGGACCAATACTGGAAGAAGCCACCAAACCCCAAACGTTCCTCCTCCTCCTAAGGTGTTCATGGCTCGGCCCGGCAAGTCAGGGGCTGGGGTGCCGCCGCTGTTCCCAGATAAACCCAGCGACGACCACTTCCACGTACATACGACCATAGGTGCCAGAAAACTCGGGATCCCGTCCGCTCTCCCCTAGATAAACTGGCGACCGCAGGATCAGTACTCAGGTCGGTGACGACTGGGGAATCCCCTGTGTTGTATGTTTTTGGTGTTTTGTCTCGCCTGGGCCCACCCCTATTTGAGCTCCACCTTCGTGCTCTACTCCCACATACGACCATATCCATGAGAAAGCACGGGATCCCGTCCGCTCTCCCCTCGTTAAACTCGTGGCAGAATTAGTACTCAGGTCGGTGACGACTGGGGAATCCTCTGTGTTGTATGTATGTTTTTGTCTCCTTCTTACTCGATTTTTGTGCCTGGAAAGTTGACGGGGCGCTGTCTCCCGACCTCATGCTTGCTGTTTATGGAAGGGCATGCGACAGAGCCAATGGTTTGAGCCCGGCTAAACGGGAGATCTCTCTAGGACAAGGAGAACTCCGCATTATTGGGTCAATGGCCCGAGGATAAGACTCCAGTACTGCTGCTAACACCTGTGAAGTGTCGACAACCCCTCTCCTCCCCTTACCACCAAACTTCACAGACAACACAACTGAAACCCTGTGAAATGGCACCGATCAAAGTTGGTATTGTCGGCTACGGCTTCTCGACCAAATGCTTCCATCTGCCTTATATTCTTCCCAACCCGGATTTGGAAGTCTACGCGTTTCTCCAGCGGGCAGCCCCTCCGAGTGACCCGGCAACGGCACCGCGGTGGGGCCATTGCACCATCGACTTTCCTGAGGCCAAGCATTATCAGACATCTGATGAGTTCTATGCCGACGAGCAGATCGAGCTTGTCGTCGTCTGCACTGCCTCTCACGAGGAGTTCATTGAGAAGGCGTTGCTTGCGGGGAAGCATGGTGGGTGTCCAGCCCACGCACCGCCGGGTCAACCTTGAACGGAACAATACATATACTGAAGCGTTGCCAGTTGTCACCGAGAAGCCTTTTGTCACGACCAGTGCCGAGGCAGATAGACTCATTGCCCTGGCGAACGAAAAGGGCAAGATTTTGACCGTGTTCCACAGTCAGTAGACAGCCCGAGTGCTCCATGTTGACCACTCCCTTCATGCTTACTCAAGGTTCTAGACCGGCGGTTTGACAGCGACTTCCGCACTCTCCACCACCTCGTGAGCCACGACGCGCTTGGTGATGTCCTTGAAGCAGACATCCATTTCGACTACCCCGACCCGGGCTGGATTTCTGGATGGACACAAAAGGAGTACATCGTTGGCGAAGGCATGACCTTTGGACTTGGTAAGTCGCTCCCCCAAGGCTGGACCGAACGTTGTATGGAATCAAAATCTTTGAGTCTAACCGTCGACCCAAGGAACCCACACTCTTGACCAAGCTCTCTACCTGTTTGGGCGCCCGGCCTCGGTGACTGGCTTTTTCAGGTCGAACCGCGGTGTTGACAGCGACATCGACGACACCTTTACCATCATGCTGCAGTATTCCGGAAAGCAAAAGAACCTGTTGGTGACGGTCAAGACAGCCATTGTCACGCACATGAAGGACCAGCTCAGGTTCTTCGTCCGGGGTACAAAGGGAACCTATCTCAAGGTAAAGGACAATCCCTCTCCCTAGTCGCGGTTGGGCTTCTAGACGAAAAGTGATGCTCACAGCAAACAGTTCGGGACTTGCCCACAAGAAAGCCAGGCAATTGCTGCACCGGGACAGCCGGCAACAAGCCCGGAGTTTGGGGTCGAAGATGAAGGCATCTGGGGCACCCTGACCACCACTGGCGAGTTTGCCCCCGAAAGCCAGCGGTTTGACGAGACGAGCAAGAAGTTCATCGGGAAGTACCCCAGCCTTCCTGGATGGTACCGGGGGTACTATGAGAACGTATCGGCAGCCGTTCGCGGACAGGAGGAGGTCCTGGTCAAGGCCGAGACGGCCCGAGACGGGCTGCGGATTATCGAGTTGGCAAGGGAGTCTCACGAAACGGGACGCACCGTTGCTTGGTCGTAGGGCAGGAGTCGAGGCTTTTGGTCAGTGGGGCATGATAGGCCCCCTATTTGCCTGATGGACCTGGAATTGACCACTTTCTTCAATACCTTACGTGCGCTGCGACTTGCTGCCATTGATGATACTGATGCCGTAGACGACGCCGATTTCGTTGACCGATGTTTTGACACAATGCCGCAACATCTCAATGTGAGAAGATGGCGACTTCACGAGCGCGTAGTTCCGCATCGCCCAACCAACCAAAGGGCCCCAATGCAACCGCTCAATAGGTGCATCCGGCTCGCACCGCGCAGCAGGGGAAGGGGAGGGGTCGGGTTTCAGTCGAGGCCTGAAGGCCCTGAACCGGGACTTGGGTGGGGCTTGATTCCGCCACGAGGGACTTGTCGGGCGAAGGGGTGTGAATTGGCTCCTGGTGGAGAGAAATTCTGGTGGGATCCAAGCAGCCAAGGTATGTTGAGCTTCGCACCCAGCTGAGCCAGCATCCCTCGGGACGAGCACAGAAGCAGAGAGCCTGCTGCCTGGACAGGAGGACAGGGAAGGGATGGAAACTTCCGTGAGCTCCACGTCGTCTGCGAGCCTGGACCTGCGGGGAGTGGGGCTCGTGGGTGGAGCCCGCTACCAGAAGCTCACGCTGTGCACCAATCAACGACGCCCGATCTCCATCCGCTGCCAATCACCCGCTCTCCGATTGCTGATCCGATTTCTCGCCCAAGCTCGAGCCAAGCCCCATTGAGCACCACATTCGCCCCCCTCTTGCACTGCACTGCGCCGGAGCGTCTTGGGATGGCTGCAGCAACTGCTTTGGGGATGGCTGTCCCCGTTCGAAGGCAACCCAGAGCCACACGGGATGGATTTGCCTTTTATCAGTTGCCGAGCAGGAGGCCCGTTGGACCATCTTGGTTCCACGTTTTCTCTGGTTTCTGCATTTCCCATTCGAGCTGAGTCGAAGATTCGTCTTGTCCCGGACTGAGAGCTCCCGCGCTCACAACAGCTGTCTTGAACAGCTCAGCGGCCACCCCTCCTTTGCAACTAGTCAGGCAGATCTTCTCCTCTCCGAACGACCCCTAAACGGTCAGGGAACACCAACAGCCACAGTACAGAATACAGAGCGGCTCACTCAACCGGGCCCGCCGTGATGGAGGAAATTGGTCTTGAGCCTGTTTTTGAGCTGCCCGGCTCGCCAGAAGCGGCCCTGCAACTGCAAGCCGCCGAGTCCACCACATCGACCCCGCACCCTCCGTCTCTGAACGCCGCTCAATCACTCGCCAGTTGGAAACTCGAAGCGGACGGGGACGCCGAGTCCATGGTGTCGTTCCATCAAACTCCCATGACAGTTGACTGGGCTCACCCAGTCGCGACCACGACACCAAACCCGCTGGACCCGACAGGTGTCGCCGGTTCCGATCTTTCTGCCTCGGACGGTTGGGTCCAGTTGTCGAGTCTCGAGCCAGGGAGCACCGTGATAGACAGCTTCAAACCCAAGCTGTTCGATCCAGTACTATGGCACCCGAGCACAGCTGCTGCGAGCACCAGCGAGTACATCACCGGTGGCTCCCCTCTTCCCTCCAACGACCCTGCCAGTTATCCTCTCTCGCCCCTCGAATCGAATCTGACAGGTACACTTGCCTGGACGCAGTGGCAGCGTGACAAGCCGGTAGAGCTGTTGGAATACCAGCGCCCGTCGATGGGCGAATACGGCTTGGGATGCAGGAAAAGGAGAAGGGTCCAGCCGCATCCCGGCACTGATCAAGAACCGGCATACAACCCGAACGCGAAGCGCCCCTCTCTAACACAACACCTCGGGCTTGAAGTCCCACGATACGTCCCCCAGCCCATCTTCAGACGAGACTCGACCATCTCCCTTCCCACCAGCACCACAGCCCCGATCTTCGACACCCACGGCAGCGACACAACCCCGGCAACACCCCCAACACCCCAGTCCGACGAGCTCCCTCAACCCAGGCCACCACCACCCGCCAAGCAGCGAAGAAAGTCCACAGCGCAGGCCCGAAACCGCAACCGCGCCGCCGCAAGCCGCTACCGCGCCAAGACGCAGGCCGCCTACGCGCAGCTCGAGGCCGAGGAGCGCCACGCCAGCGAGCGCCACCAGGCCCTGCTCGCCTGTGTGGCACGCCTGCGCGAGGAGGTGTTCCGCCTCAAGAACGAGCTGCTGCGGCATGCCGACTGCGGGTGCCCGCTTGTGCGGGGGTACTTGTCGCGTGCCGCCGAGGAGGCGTGGGCGGGGGGCGGGGCGGTGGGGGCTGGTGTTGTGGGAGGTTGATGGTCTTCTTTCGAAGGCGAGCAAGCCGTGATGGCGCGCATGGCGCTGAAAATGAAGAAGGGTGTTTTCGGGGACCATGTGCGAGAGCTGGTGATATATCTCGACGGAGTTTGAAAGGGTTGGCGACAGGAGTTGGTATGCTAGGAGGCACGTAAGATGATGCGAGATCAATGGCCGCTCAAGTGCGGGTAATACTTTCTCAGGTCGCCGCGGCGACATCCTGATACCAATAATACACAACATAACCCAACGATTGTAACGAGATCCGGGGACTGCATCTTGCAAAGTAAAACTTGGTTTTGGGCTGACGCGGGGTGGTAGGGAGCAACGAAGTTCTCCTTAATCGACAGGATTAGAAGTGTAGGACCCTCCTCTAGAGTCATGTTTAGCCCATATAAAAACGAGGTGAGTGTAAAAGCGGAAATGATCTGCATTAATACACATAACAGTTATGCGGTCGATCTTCATCATTGCTCCGTACTGCGTACATAATCCGCGGTTTGTGAGCACACGAGATCGGCCTCACTAACTTGGTTAAAAATAGGACGGGTTTTGTTTGCAGTTGGTTGAATTGGAAGTGAGACGATTGGCCAGCGAGCAAGTGCCCGCGGCCTCTACGCTTCCGCTGGAGTGAACACCCTCTCAAGAAATGTGCCTTAGGTTCGGTCGCTCCTAGTTTGCGCCGGCTCGTGACCGCCAGTTGTTGGAGGTCATGATCGTTCGTTGCTTTTCCGTCGGCTCTCTCCGCTCTTGGACAGCCTCTCCGTCTTGCCCCTCC
>OUNM011278934.1_pt1 | contig 17065 bp, 10 predicted proteins | sample 1769961 | NCBI WGS metagenome assembly OUNM01 (sample SAMEA3914820, study PRJEB12502) | metagenome | biome: forest; material: soil | place: USA | collected 2012-03-12 | depth 0.3 m
GTACATACCAGAGTAATCCCGGAAAATACCCCTGACAATACTCTCCAACCCATCTAACCCGACGGCAAACCCGACCAGGTTTGCCGAGATCATCATCAACACATTCAAAACCCCGCCAGCGCCGCACAACATGCGGTACGCGGTCGGGCGGCCCCCCCACTTCCTCGCGGGGAAGATGGACCGCGCGGCGATCTCGGGCAGAAAAAACACGACGATCAGCCAGCCCCAGATCAGCAGGTTCAGCTTGATGTCGTGCCACAGCGCGACAAACGTAAACACGACCAGGTACGTGAGCACGGTACGGGCCGTGTCGCGCGCGGTGCGGAAGCTGGAGCCGCCGAGCGGGATGTAGATGTAGCGCAGCAGCCAGCGGTAGTAGCTGCGGTGCCAGCCGCGCCAGAAGGACAGCGTGCTGTAGTTGTCGCTGACGCAGCGGAGCATGTTCTCGGGCGGGTCGACGCCGTCGGCCAGGCTCCACAGGCGGAAGAAGCGCCAGGGGAGGAGGAGCTTGAGCCAGATGATGTGCAGGTTGAAGTAGGAGAGGAGCGAGATCTGCGCGGGCGAGTACGTCGACCACTCGGGCCGGCTCTTGGAGATGGCGCCCACGTAGTCGTAGTGCAGCACCAGCTCCATGACGAGGAGCGTGAGGGCAAACCTGATGGCGTACTTGACCGTGCGCGACGTGGCAAGCGTGGCGGGCTGGTAACGCTGCTGCGAGATGTAGTCATTGAAGGTGATGATCGGGCCGGTGAGGTAGAGCGGCGCGTAGATGGTGTAGCCGATGTAAGTGCGGAAGGAGAAGTCTTGGGGAGAAGCCGGGGTGGCGATGCGATCGCGCTCGGAGAGGTTGGCCGGGTCGAGTTGTTTCTTCTTGGGGGCATCAGAGAGAGTGCTTCAAGGAAGTTAATGGGGAAAAGAAGGCGTACCTCGATGGGGCTGGAGCCTCGCCTGTCGAGGCTCCAGTAGTAGTCCAGATTGAAGCTAACCAGGCGGAGGACGGTGATGTTGAAGAGGATCTCCCACCGCCGCATGATCCCGCCGTAGCTGTCCAGCCACTCTCCAATCCTGACCAAGGTAGACGCATCCGACACCAGATCCTTTGCTGGAGTCCCGGTCAGGGACAAGGCCATGTTACGGAACTGGTACCCATCGCCGAGCTCGTTGGCAAACAGAATGCAGATGTTGAACAGCCAGCTCGCGGCCGGGATGTACTTCCTCGGCAGGCTGGTGGCAAGCCTGTAGTTCATGGCCAAAATCACGAGGATCTTGACGGCCGAGAAGCCATGCAGAACGACGAGGAAGAAGAGCGCAAAGGCAAAGTCATACGACGTGCGCTGTCGCAACCTCGCCTCTGCCGCCTCAGGGGTATTCGCCCTCGCAGCCTTTGCCTCCTGCGGAATGGGATACACGGCGTTCCAGACCCTGCGCAGCAGCGGGTGGAAAACCAGTAAAAGGGCCATGTACGGCAGGTTGTACCGGAAGGTGCGGTACTGCGCATCCGATATGTCCTGGAACCAAGTTTCAGCATGCGTCCCCAACTCCGCCCTCCAGGACACCCAGGCAGCTTACGATCTTGCGCCCCGGAATCCAGCCATCTACAAGATAGTACTGGAACTTGGAGTATCTCGGATCCGACGCTACCCCGTGTCAGCAACCTTCTGCCCCCTTCCCGCCTCCCACCCTCGTCTGGCAAGAGAGAAGACCTACGTCGTGACACATCATAGGCAACCCAGAACATGTACGGCACCACGACCAAGAACACCAGGTAATACAGATAGAACTCGGGGGTGTTCCATTTCGGCCGCTCGACCCGTTTGTCGGGGACCTTGGCATCGTCCTCCCTCTTGTCCAGCGAAGCCCGGTATGGCACCGACGATGGCGTGGTGAAGCGCGTGTCGAGCGTGTCGAGGTCGTAGAGGCTGCGGAGGAACGGGAGCGGGCCAGAGGGGCGGCCGGCATCGCTGCGGGACGCCATTGTTGGGCTGGGCGATTGCTGGGGATTGGGCTTGCCAAGTCTATAACATCTTGGGGGTATGTGTTCGGTCGGCACTTGCGGCTCGGATCGGCTGTCGTGTGAGGAGTGCAAAGGCGTATTCGTCGCGTGGAGCAAAGGAGAGAGAAAAGGGAAAGGAGTGGCAGCCCAACTTCGTGGCAATTCCGTCCCGTCTCGTATCGACTCTAGCGGTTCAGGTACGCGCAAGCAGGATGGAGTATTGGTGGCAGTGCACCTCGTTGCATCTCCAGAAGCGTCGTCGAATGCGTGTTCCAGAAGCCGTTCCTTGCGGGCTTCCCATCCAAAACGGCCAGGGTTCAGGGTCCAATTGGGTGGGGTGTGATTCGCGGTAGACCATGGCGGCCAGCTGTTAGCGGCTGGCCCAGAACCTCCTGCCAAGGCCCCCTGAACCCCTTTTCACCCAAGCTTGAACAGCAGCAATCAATAAGTTGACGGATCCGAACATTTCAATGGATCACATTCTTAACATTCTAGACCCGGATGTTCCACAGTCATTGACGCTCCGTAATCTTCAAGACATAGAAATCCATCATCGCTCATGCAAAGTCCCAGACTCTGTCGTAACTCGTGAGTCTCAAAACCACCACCTGCTTTACCATGCTTACGCCCCCTTGACGCCGTAGCTCCGCACCCGACTGAAAAAGAAGGGCTTGCTGTTCCGCATCGTAAACTCGGCCCAGTCACCCGTCAGCGGGTTGTAGCTATAAAACCCCTTCCACGCCAGCTTGTTGTTCCTCGCGCCCTTGCCGGCCGTGCCCATGGCGAGGTCCAGCCGGTAGATGTACTTGCTCACCCCCTCCGTCTCGATCATGACGTCGCCCTCGATCTCGCTGAGCGATGCGCCAGGGTTGTCGGCCGCCCGTGCCAGCCTCCACCGGCCCTTCAGCACCGACTGCGCCACCGCGCTGGGCAGGTGCGCGTTGGCGCCGCCCGCGTGCAGGGCGATGGTGTCGCGGGTCAGGTGGTGGACGGTGTCGGCGGGCTCGGCCGTCGTGAGCAGGCTCATGACTGTACCATCGCGGAAGAAGCGCAGATAGCGGTAGTAGGTGACGATGTGCACGGGCGAGCTCCAGGTGACCTGGTTGGCGCTTGCCTGGCCCGAGCGCATGTAATTGACGGTGCTGATGTAACAGCCGTTGAACCGGATGCGCGGGCGCAGTCGGAACATGCGCTGCCATGAGTTGGAGTAGAGCGAGCTGTAGAAGGCGGCGGTGTCGGCGGTCCTCTCTTGGGCGTGCCGGTGGGCGCGCTCCGAGAGGGTTAGGGGCGGTGGCGGTGGTGGTGTTGGAGCGGTTGCCTCTGAGGCGGCAGGCGCAGCGGTGGGAGATGATTCTGCCTCGTCGGCCTCCCGGAGGAGGTCCTCGGTGGTAAGAGGTCCCCAGGCAACCTGGCGTTGCCAATAATAATGCATCCCACCAAAACCGAATTCGGTACCCAGGCAAATGTGACGCCAGATGCGATCTTCGGTGGCGACCAGGTAGGCGAGCCGCTTGCAGACTTGGGCGAGCCTCACAAAGTCCCCGACGTCTAGTATCGCCACGTCACGGAGAATGTGCACCAAGATCTCCTCTGGGATGGCGGCAAGCGGGCATGGGGGAGGCGGCATGCCTTCGACCGGGGGTGGCGCTGGCGCGATGGACATGATTGAAAAGCTAGCGATGAGATCTTTTATCGACTGTGGCTGTTCGGGTTTCGGTGAAGAGCCTGTGACGACCTTGGCATCCTGAGTTGCCGGTGTTTGAGAAGGCTTGGGAGGTGGCTTCGGGAAATGCTTGTTCTTGTACTTCTGGTCCACCGCGTCGTCCATCTGGGTTGTGTCAGTCCTGCAAGTCGCCGTCCTTTGGACGTCACAACTCTCCATCACGTACCCTGAAGGCCTTCCTGTACAATCTCAAACTGTCACCCAGGCTGCCCGCAGCCTCTTTTTCCACCGCTCTCTCATAGTGGTCAAGGGCCGAAACGGGCTCGCCTTTCTCTGGCGCTTTGAGTTGCGTAGTCGTCAGCGTCGGTGCTGGCGAAGCAGCCGCAAGCTCATCAAACGACCGTGACAGGACGTCATCGTCGCCTAGTTCTTGGGGAGGCAATTTTTGAGAGGGCTGTGGGGGTTTCCCTTGAGGCCCTGTGGTCGTTCTCGCATGAGGGCCAGTGGTAGGTCCGGCAGCCGTCTGCTGCAGCTGCTGCGGTTGACGAGATAAGCCCGGGACGGCATGCTTGGCCTGGACCTCGGCCCTCCACTGAGCTCGAAAGGACTCGAGTTCCGGGTTGGAATCCTCGGGGTTCATGTTGGCCAAGTTGCTGTGGGTTCTTCTGTCCATGCGGTGAGAGAGGTGCAATGGCTCGGCTGGTATTCGAAAGACTGGATGGAGGATGGAATACCAGCAGAATCGGGGCGTGTCCGAACCAAGGTCTAATATGACGTTTTCCGGGTGCGAGTCGCGGGTCTTACACGATTGGATTGAGAGTCCCGGCGCTCGTCAGTGTGTCATCCGGCATCCGGCGACCGCATTGCGATAAGTGCTTATCGGATGGCGACGGCAGTGTGGGGCGTTGCTCGATGGCGTCGCACCGTTGCGGGATCGCGGGATGCGGGAACGCGGGAAGGGTCCAGACTCCACGCGGGGTCCGACCAACCAGAGCCGACCTTCAACTCGAAGCCAATCCGGGACGACGCTCAAGTAGGATTACAGACATCAACTCCTATCTCATGGGACTAGAAGGATATGCCGTCCAATAGTGCGATTTGCCAGGGTTGAACAAAGTGAAACTGTCGAAGACTGTCAAATGCCCAGTCGGTTCAGAAACAAGCGGAAAGAAGCGGTAGGATATTCGGAATCAGCAAGAGAAAACACCAAAAAGCTCGCCGACTAGCCCCATTCGCCGGTCGAATGGAGGGAGTCGGGTACGAAAATCCTTTTTTGTCTTTAAAGACTGGATTTTACGTCGCCAGGGGGGAGTCGAACCCACGGCCTGTTTCGGTTGGCGTTCCACCCGTTGACCCCCTCCCAAAGCCGCTTGACCACTCGAGCGGTCCGTTGATTGGGAGGGGCGGTGCTTGTTTGCGTGCGGGAAGTTCTATATCTAGCACTAGCGGTGGTGCGGGAAGGAACACGGACAAGTTGGGATGGAATATGCGAGGTGGCCAGCCAGGCATGATCCCCCGGGCGCCTCGAGGAAGTGTGCTCAGCATTTAACTCTCCCGCTGTTGCCCACACCTTTTCTCTGAAAACTTAGGTTGAGCCTCGGAATAATAATCACAGAAAGAACATGCTTCTTAGTCTGGATCAAGGTTCTGGCCGCAGTGTGGTCTAGGATTTCTTTGCTTGTGAGCCGGAATTGATCACAAGTTCTGCGAGCTGCTAAAAGTACTACACAATCCGCCTCCAATCACTGCGCCATTGCCGCCTTCACCGACTCCCTCGCCTGCAACTTGCCAATCCACTCCTTGACCAGCGGAAACTCGGCGTCGTCGAACTGCCCGCTCTCCCCACCAAAGACCTTCACAGCCACAATCTGCCACGGGACGAAGGCAAAGTCGGCAAACGAGAGCTTGTTGCCCACAAGCCACGGCCCATCAAACCCGGCCTTGCCCCCGAATGCCTCCTTCTGCTTCGCGAGATGGCCCTCCAACACGCCCGTGACTCGCTTGATCTCGTTCACGTACCGGTCGATGGCGCTCTGCAGCTTCTCCGGGTGGAATTTTGTGAACCAAACACCTTGGCCATAGTAGGGGCCTTGGCCCGTCGTCTGGAAGTACAGCCACTGCTTGGCGTGATAGGCCTCCTTGGAGCCTGGCGCGAAGCTCAGCTTGTGGTCCTTGTCGTACTGCTCGATGAGGTACTCGAGGATGGCGCCCGACTCCCACAGCGTGATGTCCGTGTTGGGATCGTGGATGGCGGGGAGACGGCCGTTGGGGTTGATGGCGAGGTACTCGGGCTTTTTGACGTCGCTGAAGGCGATGACCTGCTCCTCCTTCGGAATGTTCAACTCGTCGAGGATCATGTGCACTTTCGGGGGGTTGGGGCCCGCATGGCCGTACACCTTGACAGGTTTGAGGTTGCTTTGGGAAGACATGGTGATTTGGGGCCGCTTTGATGCACTCCCTCAAGTTTTGGAGGGATGAGGTTTGCTTGATGTCTTGGCTGATGGCGAGAGGAGGGACTGGAGAGCTCAGGCTTGGAGGGATAGGAGACCCCCAATTCATCTCAAGGGCTCTTGCCAAATATACACCTCCCCAGGGCCAACGGACAGTCCCACCGGCCCCGGGCCACGCCGTCATGGTTGCACCTTCGTACCGCTTCGAGGTTCGTATAACCGCGCGCGATTGCATTTATAATCAATGCTTTCGAATCATTAGGCAGCATGCCCATTTTCCCCTGAAACACCGCGTTCTGGGGTTGACAGATCCTCGCATCGGCCAAATCGGTGTCCGGCAGGTCCACTGCGCGTCTGGCAGGCTGACAAATGCCCCCGGCCGGAGACCGACTGCAGGCTATCCGTATCCTAGACCACTTTGACTTCCTTCAAGATCTCGCTTATTCTCGAACAAGTAGCTCCGACCAATGATGAAGGTGTTGCAAATGCACCTTTTCAGTAATGAGTTCAGTCGCATGCATCCTGCGTTGAGATTGGGAATAACCCTCATAGCACACCGTCGGCGAGGGGCCATGGGGCAGTGACAGCCTGGGACTGTGGGCGGTGGAGCCTGCAACCTGGAGGAGTTGAGACTCCTCGGCCGCGCTCATTCTCGGTGAACGCGACAGGCTATCCTCTTTTACCAATCATGACACATCGTTTTAGCGAGTTGGGCAGAAAGGGCAGCTTAGCATCAGTGGGTCGGCTCCGAGGCATCTCGAGAGGTAAGGCCGGGGTGAAAGGAAAAGCCACTTGGCCTCTGGCCTTACCATATCCTCTGGATTCTCATTCCAAGTGGAGTAAAAGAACCTGAGGCAATGATATTGACTACCGAATCGTTGCAAAGACTGAAACGGCCCAGAACCGTGAGAGATCACATCGGAAATTGCCGGCAAGAGCCGGCATTGTCCTGGCTTGTGTCTCGGTTGCGAACGAAGAGCCCAAACAAAAGGAGTGGTCATGCTATTTAACGTTAACTCCAGCGTTGAGTAGTTGGCGTGACGTTGTGACAAGCTCATAGGGAAGCTGAGGCGGGATTGGCTCGACAACTGCCCGAGGCTGACCTGCGGTTTTCTGCGGTGGCTGGTGGACTCGAGTTTATGGCACCTGGCGCAAAAGCTTTCTAGGCGTCGTCCTGATTCATGTCCTCTTGACAAAAAGACAAAAGAAGAAGATTAGAAGAATAGAAGAATAGAAGAATAAGAGATCAAAGCACCGGTTTGAGCACTCGCCGAGTTCTCGAGCTTCAAACACTCCAGCCTGGTCGTTTCGCGGGACCGAGGCCGGACATGCACAGCGCATTGTATCAACCACAAGGCAGGTTCGCCGAGTCCCGGCGACTATTATTTTCGGATCCGGAATCGAAGCCGCGCAGTAAATCGTGAACTTCAGTGTCAGTGCCTCCGAGTCTCCGACGGAATTAAGAGTTCAGAGGAAGAAGATCGACGGCCTCAGTCCGCTGCAAATCGAGAAATGTGGGGTAAAGGAATGAAGTGGGTCATACTGCAGCCAGTGCCAGCCACTGAGGCGGCTCGTTCCCATCTGATGTCACCGGATGCGGAACTTACCGTTTCGGCAGCGGTTGCGCCATGCATCCTCCGCATCCACTGACGCGCGGAGTCGAGAGATGCTGGTCGCCCTGCGTTTCGAGATCGGACACGACCTCGATTGCTACATTTCCACCGCAGAGCGCCGTAGCTGGCTGACCTCGTGTGCTTGCCGAATAATTCATTCTTCCAAGTCGCAGTTTTCTGTTGCTCTTCTAGCGCTGGCTGATAGCTGAGCGCGTGAGACAGGGGATCAGCTGCTTCGACCTTGCGCCCTTCCGCCAAGCCGAGGGCGAGGGGCGATTCCAAGCCCCCAATTTCGAAGGGTCCAGCCGCGCCGCAAACACAACGACGAACCCAACACCTTTCTTTCGAGCTTGTCATACACAACCAGCCCCCTTCGCATCGTTCGACCTTTTAATCTTTCTTCTTCCCTTTTCCCTCTTCATAACTCTACATTCTAGAATACGCGCGGGAAAGGACCCGGTCTCTCGCCCGGCATGGGGTGGTCCAAGTCGACGCGCATCAAGGTGATGCTCGTCATCGACGTCATGTTCTTCCTGCTCGAGTTGGGTGTTGGATTTGCCGTCCACTCCCTGGCGCTCATGGCCGATGCGTTTCACATGGTGAGACCTCTTGAGCATTAGGCAGAATGCTACCGGCGCTGACTTTTTTCTTTAGCTCAACGACATCATCTCGTTGCTCGTCGGCCTGTGGGCCGTCTCGGTGGCGAGGAAGGCCACTACGGACAAGTTCTCCTATGGGGTGAGTGAAACTCCGTATCCTGCACATCGAGTCGCATTTTAAAGATGCTTGCTGACACGACCCCTCTCAGTGGCTCCGCGCTGAGATTCTAGGCGCCTTCTTCAACGCCGTCTTCCTCATCGCGCTTTGCGTATCCATCGTGCTCGAAGCGCTCACTCGATTTATCGACCCCCCCGAAATTGGAAACGCTCAGCTCATCTTGATTGTCGGCTGCCTCGGACTTACTTCGAACCTGGCTGGATTTGCTGTTCTAGGAGGGCACGGGCACTCGCATGGCCCAGGGGGACACGATCACGAACACAGCCACGAAGAGGGACACGGTCACGTCCATGGCTCTGATCGTGCCGCAGAGGAAGGGCGGTCTGGTCAACTCGCCGATCAGGATATCGTGGCAGATGACGGCGGGCCTGACCTCTTCCCCGAGGCAGCCGTCGCGAGGTATAAGGCTTCGGCGACAGCGGCACCAACGAGGACTCCGAGCCGCAGAGGGCGGCGTACCACAGGATCTTCCCGACACGGTCGCCTTACGAGCATTGGCGACATGAGCATCCATCCTGCTAGTTTCCGACAGGACATTATCGATGCCAGTCGGCCTCAACCTGACGCCGAGTTTAGCAGTGACAGCGGCACCGAGGACGAGACGGTGGTTCTCGACGACCGGGAGCCGCGTGAAGACACTCCCCTGCTTAAGAGCACTGGCGAGTCACAGACGGGCAGCAGCTCACAATCATCCCCGAAACGGGCTCGACGGGGGTCGGGCATTCACCATGAGCACAACCACAACAAACCCAAGTCGAGCAAATCGCACGGCCACAGCCACGGCGACATGGGGATGAACGCCATGGTGCTGCATGTCCTAGGCGACGCGCTGGGCAACGTGGGAGTCATCGTCACAGCCCTCATCATCTGGCTGACTGACTGGCCAGGACGCTTCTACGCCGACCCGGCTGTTTCCCTCTTCATCACGCTCATCATCCTCCGCTCCGCCATCCCACTCACCGTGGCCGCCTCGAAGATTCTCCTGCAGGCAACGCCCGAACACATCGACCTCAACGACGTCAGGCAAGACATCCAGGCGCTGCCCGGGGTCATTAGCTGCCACCACGTGCATATCTGGCAGCTGTCGGACACCAAGGTCGTCGCCTCGATGCACATCCAGGTCGCCTTCCCGCTCTCGGAGGCCAACGGCGAGAAGTACATGGAGCTCTCTAAGATGGCGCGCAAGTGCCTGCACGCGTACGGCATCCACAGCGCCACCATCCAGCCCGAGTTCTGTCTCGACCGCGCGCATGCCCACGGCGCAGAGGCCGGCGCCGCCATGCGCATGGACGGGGCGTCAACGGCCGCCCCGCCGGCGCGGTGCGGCAGCGTCGATGGGGATGTGTGCCTGCTGGACTGCGTGGACGATTGCGTTGGGCAGGGGTGCTGCTCGCCGGGCGCGTCGAGGCCTGCGAGCAGGCAGTCGGAGGGAAGCGGGCACTCGCATGGGCACGATCACGGACATGATCATGTTGACCATGATCATGACCATGGCCACGACCACAACCACTAGGAGGTGTTTGAGGACGTGATCACCCGGGGGTATTCTGTGTTTTTGTTTATTGTATAGATTTGCATGGTCACATTACGAGCAGGCCGTTTTCTTCGAGTCTTGGATTGCGACAGCTTGTAGCGGACTTTAGGAGTTGCGAATGGGCGGCATGGCTTGCGGTACTGCGTTGGGAAGGCTCACGGGGTTTAGAAAAGGACACTAGGAGGAGACCTGGATCTCGCTCAGCGTTTTCTTTGTCATATGCTTTCAACACGGCAGGCTGGAAGAGGACCGCCTTCGCCGTTGGTTGTTGGCTGGATTCTGTACTAATATCGTCATCCTGGCGTTGAGGAGAAGAGGGTTTATAAGCATTAATCCTGCTGGACAGTCACGACACTGTTGGCCTTCTGTACACAACTCGTAAACTAGCAGGAAGCGAAGGTTTCTGGTGGCGCGTTGTCCTTCCTGCCATCCTGCCAGGACTTCCCCGAGACCCCGGGCCGGTTTCGGCAGCGCAGACTTGGAGAAGCCGTTCGGCACGGGCCGTCACCAAGCAGAATGGGCGTCGAGGTCTGAGCGGAGAGATTCTGGCCGCCTCTGACCTCAGGCGGACACCGAACCCAGCGGATCCCGGCGAGTCAAAATAGAAGCGACCAAAAAAAGACCAAAAAGAGCCGCTTCTCTGTTATATATAGTCGCGATCGCCGTCGCGGGCCCAGTCCTGTCTTTCGAGACGAACTTGGGACGAAGAGCTGACATGGGACGGTGATGAGGTCGGACGAAACAACCTCCATTTCCCCCACCTCGCGCAGCAAGCGAGCTGTGACGATGACAGGAGACTCGACACAATTCATTCTGCACTAATTCGCATCTTGCAGCGATCCTGCATCACGTTGCACAACCCGACTCCTCGTTTACCAGAATGCAACCACGAGCCAACAGCATTTTGTCGAACATGCACGGATCTTACTCCGTACGGAGCCGTCTTAGCGCTATCAACCCACCCGCCTCCCGCCCACAGACAGCACAGGGCTCCTTCGCTTCTCGGCTTCTCCCAGGGCAAAGCTCAATCAGTCTGCTGCCCCACTCTGCCGTGCGTTTCATCCCCGTTTGTGATGCAACTGCAGCCCGCCTCCTCAGGCAGCAGCATTTCCTGGCCTGCGATTCGACAGCCTCTCGTCGCTCACATCGGTCCCTTGGGTGCCCTTTCCAAGATCAACCAGTCCGCCACCATCTTGCCCAGCTGAACAAAGGCGCCCGGCAACCGCTGCTTTCCGATCATTGGCACACGGGATTTGTCTCGTTCGAGTCACGGCCATGTCTGTACGAGCGCAGATGAATCCGGTCTAATATGTATCGACTAGTCCGATCTATCTCTCGCGAATGTGCGGCACGGAGTCAGCAGGTCTGGGCAATGGCGAAGAACAGACTTGATGCGGCAGAATTGCCCAAAGCGCATGTGCTGCTGCTCGCTGCTGTCGTCGCTCTGCGGGCGTGATGTGATCCTCGACGAAAAGAAAAGTAAATGTAAATGGAAGTGGCAGGTAACGTTGGCAAACACACGGGCAGCACGGGTCAGGACGGGTCGCGTCATATCCCGCTGAGTGAAGTTCACCCAGGTTGGTTCGGTTCCCTCGAGAACACCCACGCGCACGCCACGCCGGTGTGGGTGATCGCTCGCTGTCCGGGCGGGATACGGCACCACGGCGGCAGGGTACCTTGGGGTAGCGTGCTTCCCGGGTTCGACAGACAGGGTCCAAGGGTCGACTGAAGTGCTTACTGGGACCTTCAACATCTGCTGAGTTAGTTGCTTGGTTGCTTGGCCGCTTAGCTTCTTCTTTTCCAATCCTTCTCCCCTCGTCGCGGTGGAACTCCGCTCGCTGCTCACGCTCACGGGCTGGGCGAGTACGCGAGCGCCGAGCACTAATCTGAAATCTTCACCTCTCCTTTGGGCTGCCGCCGAGCTCATCCCTGTCCGGGGTAGGGCTGGTAGTGCCACTACGTACTTCTGTAGGGGCAATAAGGTCAAGCGGAGCTGCACCTTTCTCTGATCTCCTACCTTATGCGCCTGATATCAATGGGAGCGTGTGTTCTCGTCTGGGAACCCACCCCTCGCCATGTCCGGTCCGGGTCCGGGCCCGGGTCCCGATGACCGCTTCCACAGCCAGCGCGATGCCCCCTACGCACTGCCGACCAGGGCTCCCCACCGGAGACCAGGAGCTGCCGCCGTAGACCCGGCAGATGTCTCGTCACCCGAGCTCGGCTACCACGTACAACCAGCGCGCGGAAACAGCTCCCGACCCGGGCAGCACCGCCAAAGCACCATGAACAGCGGCGGCAAGTACACAGTCTCGCCGGCAAGCTCGATCCACGAGGACGACGAGGAGGCGTACGGGTACGGGGAACCGGCCGGGTTATCGCCATCGCCGCCCCATCGACACCAGGATGCGGCGCCGGGGCAAGCGCAGATCAGCAGAAGTCGGGATGGACCCACGGAAGCATGGCTCGGTCACGGCCACCAACCACACGCGGCCGGCATCGCCATGACCAGCTATAACAACAGCAACACAGGGACCCAGCTCCCGTCCCTCTGGCCAACTCACCCCCCAAACGACGACGACGACGACGATGGCATCCCCTATCCTGCGCAGCAGCACTGGCGCGGAAGCCGTGATCTCCAGGCTCTCACCGAGGCGCGAGCCCGCGAGGCCGAGTCAGGTCACGGACCCATCCGCACCTCCTACGGGCCGGCGCCGGCGCCGGTCCGAGTAACATCAACATCAGCAGCAGCAGTCCCCGTCCACACCGCGACGAGCGAACCCACGCCAGCACCACCATCACCACCACCACCACTGGCACCACCCTCCACACAATGGCACCCAAGCCAAAGCCCAAGCCAAAGCCCCGGCCCCTTCATGCACTACGAAGACATAGCCTACCTAACACCAACCCCGGCCTCGCCAGGCTCCGGCCCGACCTCGGAGCAGCAGCAGTTTCCGCCGCCTCCGGAATCCCCAAAAGACGAAGCCCAGATCGACGCCGGCCTTCCGCGCGCCGACACCTTCCCAGAGGAGATGATGATGCACAATCGGCCTCGAGCGCGTCGCTCGTGGGATCGGCAGCGGCAGCGGCAGCGGCGGCGGCAGGTGGCTTCGTCGTCTCAGGCTGGAGAGGTGGGCAGTCGGGAGGGGTTGGGACGGGGTCGAGGTCAGGGGTTGGGGGCCGTGCGGAGCTGGCTGCCGGAGATATTGTGCTGTGTCGTTGGGGTTGCGGGGTTGGTTGGGGTGGTGGTGGTGTTGAAGGTTTTTGAGGGGCGGGCGGTGCGGGACTGGCCGCTTGGGGTGTCGATCAATACCGTGGTTGCGTTTGTCGTGGCCGTGTGCCAGGTTGTGTTGGCGGTGCCGCTGGGCGAGGGGCTGGCGCAGCTCAAGTGGAATTCGTTTGCCCGCGGGGCGAGACCGCTGGGTGACTTTGAGGCGTTTGAGGACGCGAGGCGCGGGCCGGTGGGGAGCGCGCGGCTGCTGTGGAAGAGGAAGGGGAGGTACGTGTGGATGAGTGGTTTGTTTTGTTTGTTTGACTGTTGTGGGTGCTGTTTTGTTGGTTCGGTTCTGGGGGCTGATCGATCTGTGATAGGGCACTCGGCATGGCGGCCGCGACAGGACTGTTGACGAGCTTTCTCCTCTCCCCGCTTACCCAGGGCGCCATAACCTATCCAACCCGCAGCTTCGAAGCGGGCAGCGGCGGGGCCACTGTCGCGAGGAGCGAGTCGTACTCCCACTCAAAGCCGTATGGTAGGCAAGACCCCCATGTTATCTACTTACCCCCTTACCCCTTATCCTCTTACCCCGTAAGCTCCCCCCCACCGTCAAGGGTGCTAACGTGTCGTCCACCTACCAGTTCTCCTAGACACCCGGGAGAAGCAAGCGATCCAGTCGGGCATCTATCATGGCGTCGACACGCAGGTGCCGCACCTGCAACCCCTTTGCAGCTCTGGCGACTGCCAATGGCAGAACTTCAGCTCGTTGGCCGTGTGCGGCACCGTGGCCGACGTATCCGACAGGCTCACTGTTTCCGGCCAGGCGACCACACCAGGGAACCTGGGGGTCTCTCTTGGCAGCGCCAATAACGAGACGGTCCACGAGGCCTGCCTACCAAACGGCCTGTTCCTCGTCGGCAGCACCACCAGCTGCAACCTCAATATCTCTTGGCCGCACGCCGTCGCGGCCAACAGCAGCGCGGGGTTCCTCCCCACGCAGACGAGCCTCGCCTTCTCGGACCAGGACGGCCGGGTGGCGAGCGCCATCGCCAACTTCTTCCTCGTCTACACCAGCCAGGCGTCGTCTGATTCGCAGCAGGCGACCGTGTTCCGCGCCGCCGAGGTCCTGCTACATTTCTGCGTCAACACGTACCAGGCATCGACCTCCCGCGGCGTGTCGACGAGCTCGGTGGTTCACTCATCCACCCTAGCGGCGCAGGACGGGTCGTCGTCGAGCTCAGTCGTCACGGCCCGCGATGTGGAGGCGGCGCCGGGGTCGTCACGGCGCGTGCTTCTCCGGGCGACTGCCGCCGGCGGCCAGGCCGTGTACTCGGTGGAGAGAGACGACGTGAAGCTGCTCAACAGCTACGTGCTGTCGCTGTTTTCCGGCACATATTCGTATCGGTATGGGAAGGCGATCGGCGGCGAGACGGCGACCAGCGAGGCTCTGGGGCTTGCCATGTTTGGGGGCGAGCCGTGTGATGACAGCCAGATGCGGGCTATGGTTAGCAACCTGACCAGCAATGTGGCCACCAGCTTGACGAACACGCAAGTGAATTTCCTTGGACGTCTAGCTCTCCCTCTCGCGCTCTCTCTCTCTCTCTCTTCCTTTTCTGTTTTGTTTTGTTTCAGTTAGTTCCTCCGTCCCCGAGGGTTGTACCAGCCATAAGTTGACGACGGGGCGTGTCAACTGCGTGGTTTACGAGAGCCCAGCGGCGAAAACGGGAAAGGACATCGCGCTGACTTCAGACAATCTCCAGAATCCGCGCCATGAGCTCAGCCTCGGCGAGCGGAACCGTCTTCGCGACGGAGAGCTATGTCCACATTGAGTGGGTTTGGTTGACATTCCTGGCGATTCAGGTAGCCCTCGCGATCAGCTTCCTGCTGGGAATCATAGTCCAGACAGCCGTCTGGAACGTAAAAGTCCTTAAGGGGTCGCCCACGGCGGCATTGTTTGCCCTTTCTGCCGAGAGCAAGGCATATCTGGAGGAAGAGCAAGCGCCCATCGACAGCTCCGGCGGGAGTGGCCAGGGGGCTCGCAGGTTGCAAAACACAACCTGCAGATTCAGGCCCGGCGAAAGGGGCTGGACTCTAGAAGTAGAGAACAGGGGTGACGCGTGACCCAGTCGTGTGGTTGGAGCGATCTGTAGCTCGCCAGTCTATCTGTGCAATGCGAGGGGATTCCAATGGGCCGTGATGTGTTCAAGCTCTCCTGCAGTCCTCGCTGACTGCATGAGCGCTGCAGTGTTTGCGAGACAGAAGGCGTGTTGTGAGTTGTGATGGGCCAACAGAGCGTTGGTCGAGCGCATAGTCAGTCCCGTGCAGCGGCTTGCTCGCCGTGCCGGATTCGGCATCCCACCACGGCATGGACATGGAAGTCTTGCCAAGTCTCGCCGACGATCATCGACTGGCTGGTCGGCGAGTTGTCCAAAAGTGCTGTTTTGGGTTCTCGTCGTCCACACCCGGCCGGGCCGGGGCATGTCGGCGGATTGGGACACGGGCTGGCCCCTGGCCAATGGCAACGGCATCAACCAGCAGATGCAGCAATGCAGCAAGACGCCGCAGATGGCGGGGGAGATGCCCTCCCCCGCGATTCTCCGTGTGCCGTGGTGTGCTGTCTCTTCCTGATGTTGCCATGGTCGGGCGCCCACCGGCGGCATGCGAGGTGAGACCCCTGGGCAGACACAATGCAACAGCGGCTCGACAGCCCTCGTTCTCCATCCCCTCCACCCCATCCATCTCTCCTCGCGGGCCGCACCGGAGGGGGAGGGTGTCGTGTGGATGGATGAGAGAGGCTCCATCCTGTTGTTCTCGGCACGAATTGAGGCGCGAGGGTGATCAAGAAGCAATCAGCGGCCCTTGTTAGATGCTATGGCAGGGCTGATTGGGCCGCTCGGGAGGACTGGTTGCACGGGTATCAATGCATGAGGGGGGGCACGACGTGGGGAACAAGTGCACTGCAGGTGAGGCTGGCCAGCAGCTGTTGTTCCAATTCCGTCGGTTGTCCATTGTCGTCGTCGACTCCTCCTTCGCTTCTCGACTACCCTCCCTCTCCGCGCTCCTCACGCCTCTCCATGCCCGAGTCGGAGGGCGTGCATGGCCGATGGCTGGCGGATGCAGCTGGCGCACTGTGATAGGGCGGGAAAAGAGCACGAGTATGGATCCCCGGCCTCCGAGATGCGGGCAATCAGCCAAGTGGACAATGTCCCACGGTTTCGGCGGTTCACGCAGGCCAGTGGGGATGGAAGCGCGGATTGCGCAGCTGGGTGAGCTGCAGGGGGTGTTGTGGTGGAAGTGGCTAACGTCAACGGGGGCTACGTGTCGGTGAGCTATCGGGGGTGGCGTGGCTGCACATCATCCCTCATCGCAGCAGCGAGAGCGACAAGCGGCCAAACCGATGCAGGCATGCCGGGAGGGCGGCGTGTTTTGGGGTGTTTTGGGGGGACGGTGGCTTTCCCGTCATCTTGACGTCTCCGAGGCGGAAAGCCACCGGGCGGGGAATGGATGCCAGCGCGCTGGCGTGTTGTCTTTGAGTGGTGGTGCACCAGGTTTTCTTGTGCTGTGTACTGTGTACATACCATAGCGCGCTAGGGGGGGGTGGGAAAACGGCCACCAGGAGCATTTTGAAGGCCTAAAATCCATACAACTGCAAGAGCGTTGCCTGACGGTTGCGGATCTGAAATGGCCTTCCATGCAAAATGGTCCTAGCCCCACAAAATGACTTTTTTTAAAAATGAATTTTTTTTATAAATAAAAAAAATTCTTTTATTTAATATTCTACTTATTCTAATATACAATTTAGGAATTTTATAATTTTATAA
>OUNM010632452.1_pt1 | contig 17058 bp, 15 predicted proteins | sample 1769961 | NCBI WGS metagenome assembly OUNM01 (sample SAMEA3914820, study PRJEB12502) | metagenome | biome: forest; material: soil | place: USA | collected 2012-03-12 | depth 0.3 m
ACTACGGACGAGACCCAAAATGATAGCAAGCACGAAGACCATGATGGTCGCCGCCGCCCTGGTGATGGGCGGCCTGTCGGTCAGCGGCTGCGCGACCAAAGGCTACGTCAACAAGCAGGTCGGCGCGGTCGACTCGCGTGTCAGCGAGCACGACAACCGACTTGGCCAGCAACAGCAGCAGCTGGGCGAGCTGGACAAGACCGCCAAGGACGCCCTGGATCGCGCCACCGCCGCCGGCAAGCTGGCCGAGGGAAAGTTCCAGTACGCCCTGGTGCTCAGCGATGACTCGGTGAAGTTCCCGACCAACGCCTCGGCCCTGTCGCCGGAAGCCGAGCAGCGCCTCGGCGAGTTCGCCGACAAGCTGAAGACCGACAACAAGAACGTCTACCTGGAGATCCAGGGCCACACCGACAACAAGGGCTCCAAGCCCTATAACGACGAGCTGGGCGAGAAGCGGGCCGAGGCGGTCCGCAAGTATCTCTCCATGCACGGCGTGGCGCTGAACCGCATGGCCACGATCTCGTACGGCCAGGACGCCCCGGTGGCGCCCAACAACACCCGTGACGGCCGCGCTCAGAACCGCCGCGTCGTCGTGATGGTGCTCAGCTAGTTTCGCGTTCCAGATGGGCTTCTCAGGTCTGCATCAAACCTGAAAAGCCCGTCAGGGCGGACTCGCCGGCGCGGGAGTGAGCGCCGCGCCGGCGAGCTTTCGCCATATGAACTGTCATCCCGGCCGCAGCGCAGCGGAGAGCCGGGACCGCGGAAAGCTCAGCGCTTCCGGCGGTCCCGGATAGCCTCTGCGAGGCTTCCGGGATGACAATTCAAGTTAGGCCTTGAGCCGCTCAGCCGGCTGGCTGCGCGACAGGTTCGGATAGAGCTTGGACTTGGCCGCCAGGGCGCCGTCCCAGTCGGCGGCGTCGGGCAGGGACGGGATCGTCACCAGCTCGCCTTGGTCGAAGCCGGCCAGCGCGGCGTCGACCATGTCGTTGACGTCCATGATCATGTTCGGGTCCATCGCGTTGATGTCCGAGCCCGAACGCTCCCAGATCTCGGTGCGCGTGGCGCCAGGCAGCACCGCCTGCAGGCGCACGGCCGAGTCGCCGAACTGCACGCGCAGGCCTTGGGTCAGATAGGTCACGAAGGCCTTGGTGGCGCCGTAGACCGGCATGTTCAGCTCCGGCATCAGCCCGACCACCGAGGCCAGGTTGACGATCGCGCCCGTATTGCGCGGCACGAAGTTGCGGGCCGCCGCCGAGGCCAGGCGCGTCACGCTGGTGATGTTCAGCTGGATCATCTTTTCGAACGCATCGGGATCCGAGCCGACAAAGTCGTTGGCGCCCGCCACGCCGGCATTGTTGATCAGTGCGGTGATGGCAGTGTCGCTGGCCAGGCGCTGTTCGATCTTCAGCAGGTCGGCCTTGTTCGTCAGGTCGGCCTTGATGACCTCGACCTTGACGCCGGCGGCGGCGCGCAGGCGCTCGGCCAGGGCGTTCAGGCGCGTCTCGTCGCGGGCGACCAGGATCAGGTCATAGCCGCGCTTGGCCAGGCGGTCGGCATAGACCGCGCCGATGCCGGTGGAAGCGCCGGTGATCAGGGCCGTGCCCTTGCTGGTGTTGTCGCTCATGGTGTGGTTCCTCAGTGTCTTGCCGAGGCCCCTTCGGTCCGGCGTGACCCTAGCTATGAGGTAACTTGCAAATCGCAAGTGACTCACCAAATTATTTCCATGGCCGCTTCGAAAGCTCCTCTGTTGTCCTCCGCCGCGAGCAGCTCGCGGTACAAGCAGTGCCCGGTCGGGCGAACACTGGAGCGGGTGGGTGACCCCTGGTCGTTCCTGGTGCTGCGCGACGCGTCCCAGGGCCTGACCCGGTTCGACCAGTTCGAGAAAAGCCTGGGCGTCGCCCCCAACATCCTGACCAAACGGCTGGCGGGGCTGGTCGAGAACGGACTGCTGGAGAAGCGCCGCTATAGCGAGCGGCCGCCGCGCTACGAATATGTGCTGACCGAGTTGGGGCGTGATTTCCAGCCGGTGCTGACCGCGCTGATGGCGTTCGGCAACCGCCACTTCTTCCCCGACGGCGTGGCCAGCGCCTTGTTCGACATCGAGACCGGCTTGCCGGCCGAGCCGGTGCTGGTCGACAAGGTCAGCGGCAAGCCGATCGACGGCCGCCACTTCGCCTATGGCGCGGGGCCTGCCGCCGAGCAGGAGGTGCTGGACCGCGTGGCGTTCGTGGCCGGGCAGCGGGGCGAGGCGGAATAGCCCTTTTCTCCGATCTCCCCGGCGAAGGCCGGGGCCCAGATCTCAAAGCGCTGGGGATGATTGGAAGGGTGCGGCGCTCTTAGAGCCCACCTCAGCGCTCTTCCAGCTGGACCCCGGCTTTCGCCGGGGAGATCGGAGTTTAGGGGCGCTAGGAAAGTGTGTTGTCTGAAGGCGCGCATAACGGCAACGTCCGCCCCCTGTTGTTCCGGAGCCCGCATGCGTCTGCCTCTCCTCCTCGCCGCCCTGGCCGTCGCCGGCGTCGCCCATGCCGAAGTTCCGGCGCCGTCCAACGACCAGCCGCTGCTGCGCGCGATCGCCGCCGATGTCGACGCCAAGGCGCTGGAGAGCACGATCCGGTCGCTGGTCGGCTTCGGCACCCGCCACACCCTGTCGGACACCCAGTCGGACAAGCGCGGCATCGGCGCGGCCCGGCGCTGGACCAAGGCCCGCTTCGAGGCGATCTCCAAGGACTGCGGCGGCTGCCTGACCATCGAGACGCCGGCCCAGACCTTCACCGGCAAGCGCTCACCCAATGGCGTCGAGGTGATGGACGTCCTGGCCATCCAGAAGGGCACGACCGATCCCAATCGGGTGATCATCATCGCCGGCCATATCGACAGCCGCGTCACCGACGTGATGGACGCCACCAGCGACGCGCCGGGCGCCAATGACGACGGCTCGGGCACGGCGGCGGTGCTGGAGGCCGCGCGGGTGCTGTCCAAGCACAAGTTCCCAGCCACCCTGGTGTTCGCGGTGCTGTCGGGCGAGGAGCAGGGGCCCTATGGCGGCAAGGTGCTGGCCGACTACGCCAAGGCGCAAGGCTGGAAGGTCGAGGCTGACCTGAACAACGACATCGTCGGCAACAGCCACGGCCAGAGCGGCGTGATCGACAACACCCACGTCCGGGTGTTCTCGGAAGGCACCAAGGCCGTCGAGACGCCGGAGCAGGCCAACGGCCGCCGCTACAACGGCGGCGAGGTCGACAGCCCCTCGCGCAACCTGGCCCGCTTCCTGGACGGCCTGGCCGACCGCTACCTGACCAATTTCGACGTGATGATGGTCTATCGCACCGACCGCTACGGCCGGGGCGGGGACCAGGTGCCTCTGCTGGAGGCCGGCTACCCGGCCGTGCGCGTCACCGAGGCGGTCGAGAACTACGACCACCAGCACCAGACCCTGCGCACCGAGAACGGCAAGTTTTACGGCGACACGGTCGAGGGCGTCGACTTCACCTATCTGGCCCAGGTCACGCGGCTGAACACGATCGCCATGGCCAGCCTGGCCTCGGCCCCGCCGCCGCCGTCGGGCGTCAAGATCGAGGGCGCGGTCAGCCCGGATACGAAGGTCTCGTGGACCCCGGCCCCGGTCGGCCACCGCGTCTGGTGGCGCGGCACGACCGATCCGACCTGGCGCTTCTCGCGCTGGGCGCCGGAGGGGTCGACCGCGACCTTGAAGGACGTGGTGATCGACGACTTCTTCTTCGGGGTCTCGGCGGTCAGCGCCGACGGCTGGGAGAGCCCGGTGGTGTTCCCAGGCGCGGCGGGGAGCTTTGAGAGCGCGCCTGTTTCTTCCCCAACTCCCAAATAACCCGACCTCCCCGGCGAAAGCCGGGGCCCAGGTCTCATGGCGCTGGGGATGATTGGAAAAGCGCGGCGTTCCTAGAACCCGCCCCAGCGCTCTTCCATCTGGGCCCCGGCTTTCGCCGGGGAGATCGGGTTTTGGGAAAGCCCTAAGCCACGAGATCCGGATCGTTCCGCTTCAGCCACGCCGCCGCGTAGGAGCACAGCGGCACGATCCGCATGCCTTCCGCGCGGGCGGTCTCGGCGACCTTGCCCATCAACCGTCCGGCCGAGCCCTTGCCGCGCAGGGCGGGATCGGCCTCGACGTGCGGGATCACCAGCCGATGGCCCGAGCGCTGGTAGTCGGCCCACGCGAGGTGGCCTTCTTCCTCCAGCTCGTAGCGGCTGCGTTCGGGGTTGTGGCGGAAGGTGTCGGTCATGACGGATGAACGCGCTTCGCTGGCAAGGGATGCCATTGAAATGGCCGTTCAAGCCTTGTGGGACAAGGCCTTTCAAAACGTGTCATCCCGGCCGTAGCGAAGCGGAGCGCCGGGACCCAGGGGCGACCGCACTGCGCCGGCCCCTGGGTCCCGGGTCGGCTAGGCCGCCCGGGATGACACGAAATTTTCGCGTCTAGGCGAGTTCGATGGCCATCGCCGTCGCCTCACCCCCGCCAATGCAGAGCGACGCCAGTCCCTTCTTGCCGCCCCGCGCCTGCAGCGCCGAGATCAGCGTGCACAGGATTCGCGCGCCCGAGGCGCCGATCGGGTGGCCCAGGGCGCAGGCGCCGCCGTTGACGTTCAGCTTGTCGTCCGGAATGCCCAGTTCGCGCTGGGCGAACATGGCCACGACGGCGAAGGCCTCGTTGACCTCGAACAGGTCGACGTCCTCGACGCTCCAGCCGGCCTTCTTCATGGCCGTCTTCATGGCCGGCACTGGGGCGGTGGCGAACTGAGAGGGCTCCTGCGCATGGGCCGCATGAGCCACGACGCGGGCGACGATCGGTAGGCCCAGGGCCTTGGCGACGCTCTCGCGGGTCATGACCAGAGCCGCGGCGCCGTCGCTGATCGAGCTGCTGTTGGCCGCCGTGACCGAGCCGTCGCGACTGAAGGCCGGGCGCAGGGTCGGGATCTTGGCCGGATCGGCCTTGCCCGGCTGCTCGTCGGTGTCGACGATCTCGGTCCCCTTGCGGGTGGTGACGCTGACCGGGGTGATCTCGGCCTTGAAGGCGCCGGTCTCGATCGCGGCCTTGGCCTTGAGCAGGCCCTTGGTCGCGTAGTCGTCCATGGCCTCGCGGGTGAACTGGTTTTCCTGGGCCGTGTCCTCGGCGAAGGCGCCCATCAGCTTGCCCGGCGTGTAGGCGTCCTCGAGGCCGTCGAGGTACATCGAGTCCCACATCTGGTCGTGGCCGATGCGGGCGCCGCTGCGGTGCTTGGACAGCAGGTAGGGCGCGCCCGTCATGCTCTCCATGCCGCCGGCCACGACGACGTCGACCGAGCCAGCGGCGAGGGAATCGTAAGCCAGAATGGCGGCTTGCATGCCGCTGCCGCACATCTTGTTGACGGTGGTGGCCTCGACCGAGATCGGCAGGCCCGCGCCCAGCGCCGCCTGGCGCGCGGGGGCCTGGCCGAGGCCCGCCGGCAGCACGCAGCCCATCAGGATCTGCTCGACCTTGTCGCCCGCAATACCGGCCCGTTCGAGGGCCGCCTTGACCGCCGCGGCGCCCAGCTCGGTCGCCTTGACCCCGCCCAGGACGCCCTGGAAACCGCCCATCGGCGTGCGGGCGTACGAGACGATGACGACGGGATCGGCGGACATGGTTTAGCTCCCTAAGCTCTGTTTCGCGGCGAGATAGGCCCTCATCGCCTCATCAGGCGCAAGAGGCTTGCGGAAATTTGAAGAGAGACGGCGAGCGGTGTCGACGGGGGATCGCCGGACCGCTCGCCAGTTGGCAATAACCGAGAGAGTCAATTGCTATAAAAAACCTACCCCGGTTCATCTTCAAACGCAACGCTCTCTTGCTTTCCCCCGCGGAACGTCTCACCCTGCCAAAATGGGCCGCACAGCTGACTATACGAACGAGCGTTGCTCGGTCGCCGCCACCCTGGAAGTCGTGGGTGATCCGTGGACCTTGCTGATCCTCCGCGACGCCTTCGCCGGGGTGAAGCGCTTCGAGCAATGGCAGGAGCGGCTGGGCGTGGCCCGCAACGTCCTGGCCGCGCGGCTGAAGACCCTGGTCAGCCATGGCGTCATGGAGACCCGCCGTTATTCCGAGCGCCCGCCGCGCCACGAATACTGGCTGACCGAGAAGGGCCTGGCCCTGTCGCCCGTGCTGCTGACCATGTCGGAGTGGGGCGACCGCCACGTTTATGGCCGCGACAATTCGCCAGTGCTGTTCCGGCACAAGACCTGCGGCTGCGCCTTCCACCCCGTCCTGGCCTGCGAGGCCTGCGGCGAGGTGGTCCAGCGTCGCGACCTGGAACGCGCGCCCCCGCCCGAGCGGCCGCTGACGGTCGGCGAGGCGCTGGAGGCCGTGAAGATCGCGGCCGAGTGAGCTACCGGTTTTACGTTCACCACACGCAGCCGGACTATCGGCTGATCACGGCCGATGGCGCGCCGTTCCCGGCTGACGGTCGTGAAGAAGACTGGCGCTTCACCCGCGTTCGCGAGCGCGCCGACACAAATCCCGACGTCGCCAAACTGGTCGACGAGACCGGATATTGCCTCTTCCGCATCGGTCTGACGTTCTCGGAAATGGGGAGCTGACTCACCCTGAGGGTGCGACACTTTGCGCGAGTAAAGGTTTTGGAAAGCATCCGCCGCGCGTGGTGAACGCGCGGGCGGTGGGGCCCGTGTTCATCGTTCCGGGCGTCCTATGTTCCTCAATGACCTGAAGATCGCGCGCAAGCTGCTGCTGACTTTCGCCGTGCTGATCGTCATCGCCGTCGTCAGCGATGGGCTGGTGTTTCTGAAGCTGGACCAGATCCACGACGCCGCCCAGAAGAACGACCGCACCTACGACCTGACCCTGGACGTCGAGGCCATCACCCGCGGGCTGGTCGAGCAGCAGAACGCCGTGCGCGGCTACGTGATCAAGGGCGACGGGGCGCATCTGGATAACTATCAGGCCCACGCCAAGATCGTCGACGAGGCCCTGGACCGCTTCATCGCCCAGACGGCCAGCCAGGCCCAGCGCGAGCGCGCCCAGACCCTGAAGGGCAAGATCGCCGAGTGGCGCCGCGACTTCACCGACCGGCCGCTGGACCTGGCCAAGAACCAGGAGACCCACGATCAGGCCGAGGCCATCATGGGCCAGAACACCCTGCACGAGCTGCAGGGGACGCTCGCCGAGATCAGCAAGGCCCAGAACCTGCTGCAGGACCAGCGGATGGACTCCCAGACCCAGGCGATCTTCCTGGCCAAGGTGTTCCTGATCGGCAGCGCCGTCCTGGCCGTCGGCATGGCCATCGCGATGGCCGTGCTGCTGAGCCGCCTGATCGCCGCCCCGGTCTCCAGCATGACCGGCGCCATGCGCAAGCTGGCCTCGGGCGACAACACGACCGCCATTCCCGGCGTTGGCCGCAAGGACGAGATCGGCGAAATGGCCCAGGCCGTGATGGCCTTCAAGGACGCGGCGATCGAGAAGCTGCGCCTGGAAGGCATGACCGCCGAACAGCGCCGCGAGGCCGAGGCCGAACGCCAGCGCGTCGAGGCGGCCAAGGCGCTGGCCCAGCGCGAGCAGACCCAGGTGGTCGACGCGATCGCCGAAGGGCTGGAGAAGCTGTCGGCCGGCGATCTGGTCTACCGTATCGAGCAGCCGTTCGCCGCCGACTACGAGAAGCTGCGCGCCGACTTCAACCGCGCCGTCGAGACCCTGCAGCAGAGCATGTCGGTGCTCAGCACCGCCAGCCGCGGCATCCAGTCGGGCACCCACGAGATCAGCCAGGCCTCCACCGACCTGTCGCGCCGCACCGAGCAGCAGGCCGCCAGCCTGGAGGAAGCCGCCGCCGCCCTCGACCAGATCACCGCCACGGTCCGCCGCACGGCCGAGGGCGCCAACCACGCCCGTGACATCGTCGGCCAGGCCCGCAGCGATGCTGAGGGCTCGCGCCGCGTGGTCGCCGACGCCGTCGAGGCCATGGGCGAGATCGAAAACAGCTCGCACGAGATCAACCAGATCATCGGGGTGATCGACGAGATCGCCTTCCAGACCAACCTTCTGGCCCTGAACGCCGGTGTCGAAGCCGCCCGGGCCGGCGAGAGCGGCAAGGGCTTCGCGGTGGTCGCCCAGGAAGTCCGCGCCCTGGCCCAGCGCTCGGCCGAGGCCGCCAAGGACATCAAGCGCCTGATCAACGCCTCGGGCGGCCAGGTCGAGCGCGGCGTCGCCTTGGTCGGCCAGACCGGCGAGGCCCTGTCGCGCATCGTCGGCCGCGTCGGCGAGATCAGCAGCGTCGTCGCCGAGATCGCCGCCTCGGCCAAGGAGCAGTCGACGGGCTTGGCCGAGGTCAATGTCGCGGTGAACCAGATGGACCAGATGACCCAGCAGAACGCCGCCATGGTCGAGCAGTCGACCGCCGCGGCCATGGGCCTGGCCAACGAGACCGCCGAGCTCTTCCGCCTGATGAGCCGCTTCAAGGTCGGCGAGGTCGCGGCCGCGCCGGTGATGGCGCGACGCCCGGGGCGGGCGGCTTAGAGACCCCTCTCCCATGGGGAGAGGGCGGGGCCCGCCGCGAAGCGGTGGGAGGGTGAGGGGGTATACCCTAAACCGGCGTGCCGGCACGCCGTCCGACACCGTAACCCCTCACCCCGCCCCTCTCCCTATGGGAGAGGGAGGCGAGTCCAACGTTGCCGCTTCACCAAGCGCGACCTAGCTTCTACGGATGCGCCAACGCCCTTCATCCCGCCTGCTGGTGGTCGACGCTCAGGACCGCCTCCTGCTGTTCCGGTTCGAGCACAGGACGGGTCCGTTGGCCGGACAGGTCTTCTGGGCGACGCCGGGCGGCGGTCTGGATCCTGGCGAAAGCTACGAGGACGCCGCGCGGCGGGAGCTCTCGGAGGAAACCGGCCTCGGCGTCGACGATCCCGGGCCGCAGGTCGCCCAGCGCGAGGCGACCTTCCAGACGCCGGACGGCGAGTGGGTCTCGGCGGATGAACGCTTCTTCCTGATCCGCGTCGAGGCGCTCGAGATTTCCGCCGAGCGCTGGACGGCGTTGGAACGCGACGTCATGGCCGCGCATCGCTGGTGGACGGCGGCGGAGCTGAGCGTCACCGCCGATCAGGTCTGGCCCGATGACCTGCCGGCGTTGCTGACGAGCGCGGGCGTCTGGCGCGGGGCGGTCTAAGCGCCCACCAGATCCATCGTCCGCGTCGTGCCGGCGATGAAGCCGCCGCCCAGCACGCGTTCGGGATCGGCCGGGTCGTAGAGCACGCAGGCCTGGCCCGGCGCGACGCCCTCCTCGGCGCCGTCGAACACCACCGACACCTCACCGTTCGTCACGGCCAGGCGGCCGGCGACGGGTTCGCGGGTCGAGCGGACGCGGGCCAGCACGCGCTGGCCGTCTTCGGCGGCGGCTTCCAGACTGTCCTGGCCGCCCAGCCAGCTGCCTTCCTTGAGGGTCAGGGCGGCGGTCAGCAGGGCTTCGCGCGGGCCGACGATGACCTGGCGCTGGTCGGCGTCGATGCGCACCACGAACAGCGGGTCGCCGACGGCGATGTTCAGGCCACGGCGCTGGCCGATCGTGTAGCGGGTCACGCCCTCGTGGCGGCCCAGCACGCGGCCGTCCAGGTGGACGATGTCGCCGGCTTCCGCGCCTTGTGGGCGGATGCGGTCGATCACCGTGGTGTACTTGCCTTCAGGGACAAAGCAGATGTCCTGGCTGTCGGGCTTGTCGGCGATGGCCAGACCCAGGCCGAAGGCGACGGCGCGCACGGTCGGCTTGTCCATGCCGCCCAGCGGGAAGCGCAGGAAGTCCAGCTGGTCGCGCGTGGTGGCGAACAGGAAGTAGCTCTGGTCCTTGGCGGGGTCGGCGGCGCGACGCAGCTGCGGACGGTTGCCGCCCCCTGCGAACGCGCGTTGCACGTAGTGCCCCGTGGCCATGGCCTCGGCGCCCAGGTCGCGGGCCACGTCCAACAGGTCGCGGAACTTGACGGTCTGATTGCAACGCACGCAGGGGATCGGCGTCTCGCCGCGCAGATAGGCGTCGGCGAAGTCCTCGATGACCTGCTCGCGGAAGCGGCTCTCGTAGTCCAGCACATAGTGCGGGATGCCGATGCGCTCGGCGGCCATGCGGGCGTCCAGGATGTCCTGGCCGGCGCAGCAGGCGCCCTTCTTGGTGATCGCCGCGCCGTGGTCATAGAGCTGAAGCGTCACGCCGACGACGTCATAACCGGCCTTCGCCAGCAGGGCGGCGGTGACGGTGGAATCCACCCCGCCGGACATGGCCGCGACGATCCGCGTCCCCTCCGGCAGACCGACGGCCGCGCGCACCTGTTCGACGGCCCGGGCGATCAGGGCGTCGGGGTCGTGCGTGGCGGCGGGAGCAAGGACGTCGGCGGTCATCGCCGCCATATAGCGGCTGGGGGGAGATTTTGCGAGGTCGGGGGAGGGCGGCGCGGTGACGCTGGGGCTATTCTCCTCACCCGCAAGGCGGGGGAGGTGGATCGGCGCCGACAGGCGACGAGACGGAGGGGGCGCTAAGGCGGGCCTGACGCCCCCTCCGTCACGCCGCGTATTCGCGGCGCGCCACCTCCCCCGTTTCACGGGTGAGAAGGAACGCCGGTTCTGTCCCTACTTCAGCACGTTCAGCAGCGACGACTGCTGCAGGCTCGAGAACACCTGGGCCGAGGCCTGCACCGCCAGCTGGGCCGATTGCAGGCGGGTGACGGCGTCGGCCATGTCGACGTCGGTGATGCCGCCGACCATCGAGGTCAGGGTGTCGGCCTGGTTCGACAGGTCGGTCTGGGCGCTCTCGAAGCGCTTCTGGGTCACGCCGTTGGCGCCCTGGATGTTGACCACGCCGCTGTAGGCGGAGTCGAAGGTCGACAGGGTGCTCTTCAGGAACTGGGTCTGGGCGTCGGTCAGCGTGCCGGTGAACGGGCCGTTGGCGTCGACATACGACTGGATGGACTTGAAGGCGTCGAAGACGCTGGTCCCCAGGTTGTCGCCCAGGACGCCGGTCTGGGCGTTGGTCTGCTCGTCGACGCGGGCGGTGGCCACGTACTGGTCGTTGTTGAACAGCGAGGCGGTCGAGGGCGCGGCGGTCAGGTCGGCCATGGTCGTGGCCGAGGTCGTCGCCGTGTCGGTCTTGGCGCCGGAGAAGACGTAGAGGCCGTTCGACTTGGTGTTCAGCCCCTGGACCACGTCGCCGAAGCTGGCCTGGAGCTGCTGCATCAAGGTGGTGGCGCTGCCGGCGGCCAGGGCGTTGGCGACCGCGTCGCGGGCGCTCTTGGTGGAGTCCGCGACCTTGCCGATGCCGCTGTCCTGCGAGTCCAGCTTGTTGGTGATCTGCTTGTTCTGGTCGATCAGGCCGTTGATGCGCGTCTGCGTGCCGCGCATGGCGGTCAGCATCTCGGCGTTCTTGGAATAGCCCTTCAGGTCGTCGGCGACCTTCTGGCTGGAGACCTGCTGACCAACCGCGTTCTGGTTGATCTGAGCCTTCATCAGGTTCGAGGTCATGATGTTGTAGTTCTGGATGGTCGAGACGCGGGTCATGTGATCAATCCGGTCAGTACGTCGAACATGTCCTTGGTCGCCTGGATCAGGCGGGCCGAGGCGTTGTAGGCCTGTTGGTAGGTGGTCAGGTTGACCAGTTCCTCGTCCAGGTTCACGCCCTCTTCCGATTGGCGCTGGCTCTGGACTTCCGTGGTCACCGCGTCGGCCGAGTCCTTGCGGCTGGCGGCGGTGGCCGACTGGCGGGCGACCGCGCCCGAGAAGTCGGCCGAGTAGCGGGCCACGGTGCTGGTGGTGGCCGAGCTGGAGCCGGCCGCCGAGAAGCTGATCGAGGTGTCGCCGGCCTTGGCCAGGGCCAGGGCCCCGCGGCCGTCGCCGATCGCCAGGGCCGCGTTGCCGCCGACCGTCTGGCTGGTGTCCAGCTGGGCGAACGGCAGCAGGCTGGGGTTCTGCGTCATGGCCGTGTTGACGTAGAACTTCGAGCCCCGGGTGCTGCGCTCGGCCGGGCCGATGCCGAAGAGCGCGCTGGCGCTGGGGCCGCCCGTGCCGCGCTCGGTGGTGTCGGCCACGACCGACATCGTCACCGGCGTGGTGGAGTTGGACGTGAAGCTGATCTGGCCCTTGTCGCTCAGCGTGAACTGGCCGTAGAGGCCGACGCCGCCGGCGCGCGCGTTCAGGGTGTCCAGCATGTCCTGCATGGTGCCGCCGACCGGCATGTCGACATTGACGTCGCGGATGCGGCCGCCGTCGACGTCGGTCAGGCGGATGGTCATCGAGCCGGTGAAGCCGTTCGGGTCGCCCGCCGTCAGGCCGGTTTCGTACGGCGAGAAGCCGTCGGTCTTGATGATGTCGTTCAGGCCGAAATACTGGCTGAAGCCCTTGCCGATCTTGCTGGCCGGGGTGGTGGCGTCGTCGGCCACCGCCACGCCCAGGCCGCCGTTGCCGGTCAGCGACAGCGCGCCGCCCGAATAGGCCGCCGTGCCCTGGCCGCCCATGGCGCTGTTCAGCTGGCTGATGAAGTTGCCCGAGTTGAACGCCGTGCCGGCCGCGCCGTTGACGCTCATCGTGCCGGCGTCGAAGTCGATGTCGACCCGCCGCTGGATGACGCCGCTGCTGTCGGTCAGGGCGATGGTCGTCTTGCCCGTGAAGCCGGTGAAGGCCGCCGTCGAGTCCAGGCCGGTGTTGCGGCCCGTCAGCGTGGTGGCCGCCGGCACCGACGAGGCGGCGTTGGACGCCTTGTTGATCGCCTCGGCCGCGCGCGAGGTGAACTCGCCCAGCTGGTCCGACATGGCCGGCAGGTCCGTGTTGCGGACGTCCATCAGGCCCTTGATCTCGCCGCTGGAGATGTTCAGCGGCGTGGGCTGCACCGAGCCGTTGGCCAGCTGGACGGTCAGGTAGCTGTTGGCGGTGGCCGAGGTCTGGTAGGTCAGCTTGGCCGCGCCGTCGCCGGCCAGGTTCAGGCCTTCGGTCGAGCGCACGACCACGCCGCCCATCGTGCGCGGCGTCACCTGCACGTTCATCAGCTTGGACAGCTGGTCGATCAGGCCGCTCTGGACGTTCTCGGCGCCGGTGGAGTCGGCGCCCGAGACCTTGGCGCGGGTGATGTCGGTGTTCAGGCCGTCGATCTGGCTCAGCAGGTCGTTCACCTGGTCGACGTCGGACGAGATCTTGGTGTCGGCGTCCTTGCCCAGCTTGGAGATGGACGAGGTGATGCGGCTGGACTCGCTGAGGAACGTGTCCACGCTCGACAGCGCCTGGCTGCGCAGCAGGCTGGACGACGGATCGTCCTGGGCCGACGAGAAGGCCGCGAAGACGTCGTCCAGCTTGGTGAAGAAGCTGGTGTCGCTGCTGGGGTCGCCGAACAGCTGCTGGGCGCTGTTCATGGTGTCGGCCTGCACCGAGGCCTTGCCGCTGTCCGAGGACGCGTTGAGGCTGGCCGATTGCAGGAAGCGGTCGGTCGCGCGCTTGATGGCGTCGATATTGACGCCGACGCCCATGCCGTTCGACAGCAGGTTCGACTGGCTGATCGTCTTGCGGACGTAGCCGGCGGTATTGACGTTGGCGATGTTGTCCGAGGTGACGCGCAGACCGGTCTGCGCGGCCATCATCCCGGACGTCGCCGTACTCATGATCGCACTCAGCGACATGCGGTGACTCCTGCTTCAAGCTCGGCAAACCGCGCAACACACGGCGCGCCCTTGCCCGGCGAAACTTGCCGGGCTTGGGAGGGGTTCAGCCCCTGGGAATGTGCCAAGCCATTGAAAATCAAGGCGATATGTTCCGACGGTCGGAAATTCGACGAGAGGCTATCCGCAAGGACGGCGCCAACCGGTCCCGCGACGCGCCGACGCGGCAACTCCCGTCCTTGCCTACCCCTCGGACTCGGCAAAAAGCGCCGCATTCGACGTGAATTTTCTTCGTAAACAGGGGATTAAGATCAATGAAATCATGAGGTTGTGGGTGTTTTGGCGAGTTGGCCCGACCGTTGCGTAAGGAAGGCCGGACAAAGGCGTGTTCGTCATGAACCGCCGCCCAAGCCGAGACCCGACTGCGAATGACCGCGATCGCCGCCTCCACCGCCGTTCTTCCGCCTCCGCCCGCTCCGGCGGCGAGCGCCAAGTCGTCCAATGACGGCTTCGACGCCCTGCTGGCCACGGTGAACAAGAGCGACGACAACACGCCGGCCCCCCGTGCGCCGGCCCCCTCGCGCGCCGACAGCAGCAGCAACGACAGCCGCGACGACAGCCGTGATGTGCAAGCCGACAAGTCGGCCCGCTCGGACGCGCAAGACGACACGCAAGCGGCTCAGGCCCAAGCGGCTCAGGCTAAGGCCGACGCTCAAGCCAAGGCCGCGGATCGGGCCGCCGACAAGGCCGCCGACCGCGCTTCGGATCGCGCCGACGCCGCCCAGGACAACAAGGCCGACGCCGCCGCCGACGCCAAGGCCGCCGGCAAGGCGTCCAACACCAAGGACGCCAAGGCCGACGCCGCCCAAAGCAAGGATGACGCCAAGGGCGCCAAGAGCGACGCGGCCGACGCCGCTTCGGCTCAGAAGGACGCCCAGGCCAAGGCCGCCGACGGCAAGGACGCCAAGGCCGACGCGACCGACGCCGCGGCCCAGGCCGCCGCCACCCTGATCGCCGCCATGCAGGTTCCGGCCCAGCCGACGCCGGTCCAGACCGCTCCGGTCGCGACCGCCGAAGCCCAGCCGACCGCGGCCGCCGCTAAGACCGCTGACGCCGCCACGGCCTTCGCCGCCGCCGTCGACGCGACCAAGACCGCTCCGGTCGCCGCCCAGGCTCCGACCCAGACGGCCGCTGCGCCGGTCGCCGCCGATGCGGCCAAGACCGCGGACGCGACCAAGACCGCCGACGTCAAGACCGACGCGACCGTCGCCGCGCCGCAGGGCCAGGCGATCGACGCCGCCGCCCTGGAAGCGCTGGCCAAGCTGGCGGACGGCTCGACCGCCACGACGGTCTCGAGCGACGACCTGGCCGCCGCCGCCAAGACGGCCCAACAGCCCCAGGCGACCGACGCGACCAAGACCGCCGTCGCGCCGAAGACCGCTCAGCCGACCGCGACGGTCCAGGCCCAGCCCGCCGCGCAGGCTCCGGCGACGACGCCGGCCATCGACGCCGCCGCCCAGGCCGCCGTCCAGGCGACCGTGGTCGAGGACGCCACGCCGGCCGCGACCGACGCGACGACGACGACCGCAGCCGCCGTCCAGGGCGCGGCGACCGACGCCGCCGCCAAGACCGCCACGACGGCCAAGACCGCTCAGCCGACCGCCGTCCAGCCCGCCGTCGCCCAGACCAAGGCCGCCGACGCGGTTGCCGTCGAGACCGCCCGCGCCGTCACCGCCGTCTCGACCGACAAGGGCCAGACGACCGCCGATGGCAAGGCTTCGGACAGCGCCGCCGTCGCGTCGATCGACGCCCCGGCCGCCGCCGCCGCGGCCGCGCCAACGGTCGACGCCAACGCCTTCACCGTTCCGCTTCAGACCACGGCTCAGGCCCAGTCGACCACGCCGGCCGCCGCCGCGCCCGCCGAGGTCCGCGGCTCGCCTGAGACCGTCGCTGCCCTGTCGGCCGAGATCGTCAAGAAGGCCGACGCCAACAAGACCACCCGCTTCGACGTCACCCTGACCCCGGACAACCTGGGCAAGGTCGACGTGCGCATCGAGATCGGCCGCGACGGCGCCATGACGGCGTCGATGCAGTTCGACAACCTGCACGCCGCCCAGGAACTGAAGGGCAAGTCGGCGGAGCTGCGTCAGGCCCTGGCTGACGCCGGCTTCAACGTCTCCGACAACGGCCTGTCGTTCGACGTCTCCAGCCAGAACAACGGCCAGAACTCGAACCCCTTCCTGGCCTTCCAAGGCTGGAACGACCAAGGCCAGCGCGGCTTCTCGGGCCGCGCCTTCCAGGCCGCCATGAACGCCGACGACGACATCGCCATCACCCCGACCGACCTGCTGCCCGGCCTGAAGACGGCCGCCGACAGCGGTCTGGACATTCGGATCTAGGAACCCGCGCCATGACCGCCGCCATCAACTCGCAGAACACCCAGTCGGTTCTCGACAAGATCAACAACTCGCGGACCTCGCTCGCCAACAACGAGCAGACGTTCCTGAGCCTGCTGACCACCCAGCTGAAGAACCAGGACCCGCTGTCGCCCACCGACACGACCCAGATGACCCAGCAGATCACCTCGATGACGGGCGTGGAGCAGCAGCTGGTCACCAACGACCTGCTGGCCGCCCTGGTCGGCATGAACACGGGCACGGGCCTGTCGGACGGCGTCGGCATGATCGGCAAGCAGGTGACGGCCACCACCGACACCTCGACGCTGAAGGGCGGCACGGCCAGCTTCACGTGGACCCAGCCGGGCGCGTCGACCTCGCTGAAGGTCGAGGTCAAGAACGCCGCGGGCCAGGTGGTCCGCACGCTCACCCCCGACGACCAGTCGAGCGGCAACCACACGATCGACTGGGACGGCAAGGACGACAACGGCAACCAGCTGTCGGACGGCGGCGTCTACACCATCGCGGTCACGGCGACGGGCGGCGACGGCAAGGCCCTCACCATCACCAACACCAAGGGGCGCACGACCGGCGTGGTCAGCGCCGTCGACAACTCCACCGGCAGCCCGATGGTCATCATCGATGGGGCCTCGATCCCGATCGACAACGTCATCGGCATCAGCGCCGCCGCCAATTCCAACGACAGTCAGACGAACAACCAAGCCGCCTGATTTCGCTATCGACCGGGCGTCAGAACGACGCCGACGCGGTCCCCGGAAGACGATCTTCCCCCGGACCCAAACGCAAACAGCGCTGAACCCTCGAACCCAGCTTCCAACGCAGGAATTCAGTTATGAGCATCAACAGCGCCATGCTCGCCGGCGTTTCCGGTCTGATCGCGAACTCATCGGCTCTCGCCGCGATCTCGGACAACATCGCGAACGTCAACACGGTCGGCTACAAGCGTTCGACCGCCAACTTCTCGACCCTGGTCACCTCGGGCAACAAGAACCAGGCCTACAGCGCCGGCGGCGTTAAGGCCCAGACCCAC
>OUNM010773819.1_pt1 | contig 17048 bp, 14 predicted proteins | sample 1769961 | NCBI WGS metagenome assembly OUNM01 (sample SAMEA3914820, study PRJEB12502) | metagenome | biome: forest; material: soil | place: USA | collected 2012-03-12 | depth 0.3 m
AACCGAACGTGGAGCTGGCGGAGATGGCCGGGCTGGCGGTCGACAACGGGATCGTCGTCGACGAGTTCGCCCGCACCAGCGACCCCGACATCGTCGCAGCCGGCGATTGCACCAATCACCCGAACGGCCTGCTCGGCCGCCGGCTCCGGCTGGAATCGGTGCCGAACGCGGTCGAGCAGGCGCGCACCGCCGCCGCGACCCTGTGCGGGCAGCGGCGCCCCTACGCCTCCATTCCCTGGTTCTGGTCCGACCAGTATGACCTGAAGCTGCAGACCGTCGGGCTGTCGCAGGGCTACGACCAGGCGGTCATCCGCGGCGATACGCAGGGGCGGTCCTTCACCGCCTTCTATCTGCAGGGCGGGACGCTGATCGCGGCCGATTGCATCAACCGGCCACAGGATTTCGTGATCGGCCGCCGCCTGATCGAACGCCGGGCGGCGCCCGATGCAGCACAGCTCGCGGACAGCGCCATCCCCCTGAAAACCCTGCTGACGGAAACCGCCGCGTAGCAGCCCAACGATCTGGATACGACATGCCCAAGATTCTCTTCATCGAGGCGAACGGCCGGGAACATGCGGTCGAAGCCCAAGCCGGCCAAAGCCTGATGCAGGCCGCCATCGACAACATGGTCCCGGGGATCCTGGCCGACTGCGGCGGTTATGGCAACTGCGCCACCTGCCACTGCTTCATCGACCCGGCCTGGGCCGGAACGCTCCCCGTGCCGGAGCCGCTGGAACAGGACATGCTGGCCTGCGCCATCGACCCGCAGGACAACAGCCGCCTGAGCTGCCAGGTCCGGCTGACCGACGCGCTGGACGGGATGGTGGTCCGTTTGCCGGTTTCGCAGACCTGAGCCACGAAACCGGCGACGGGGTTTCCACAGGGGCGGAACGCAAAAGGCCGGGGTTACGACCTCGGCCTTTTGCGTTCCGCCTCTCATGCCGTCGGACGGAAGCTTTACCGCATCCAGCCGTCAGTCCCGTTTTCGCGCATAGGCGCGAACTTAGGCCTTTGAGGTATGATGCTATGAGGCCTCCGCCCCCGTCATCCCCGTGAAAACGGGGATCCAGGGCAATTCGGCAAATTTCCTGTGCTGCCCTGGATTCCCGCCTTCGCGGGAATGACGAAGGGTAGGGAATTGTTTCAGCTTTCTGGGATCAGCCGATACCCCCGGCACGCGCCCGCAGGGTCACCCGGCCGTCGCCGAACGGGGCGTCGCGGCGTTTCAGCGCCTCCTTCAGGCCGAGTTCGACGACGTCCTTGCGGAACTGGCTGCGGCGCGGCCCCTTGGACAGGTGCGCGCGGGCGTCCAGTTCGGCGGCGTAGCGCTGCGAGGTGCGGGCGCCGGCCAGCTCGAGCTGCAGGTTGATCACCCGCTTGTGGGTGGCCAGGATCTCGGCGTCGACGCTGGCGATCCTCCGCGCCAGGTCCAGCGCCTCCTGGTCGATGCGGGCGGCGGGATAGGCCTCCAGCACCAGATTGATGCGGGCGGCGTCAAGCCCGCTGACGGTGTCGCCAGTGAACAGCATCCGCTTGGCCCATTGCGGGCCGCAATGGTAGAGCCACAGGTTGGTCGGCGGCGTGCCGTTGGCGCGCGCCGCCGGAAAGCCGATGCGGGCGTCGTCGGCGGCCAGGACGAGGTCGCAGGAGAACGCCAGATCCGTGCCGCCGGCCAGGCAATTGCCCTGGATCTTGGCGATCAGCGGCTTGTGCAGGTCGAGCATGATCAGGGTCAGTTCCTGCTGGCGCTCCAGGTGCCAGATATCGTCGTCGAGCGTGCCGCTGCGGGTGCGGTAGAGGGCCGGATCATGATCGGCCGCCGCTCCACCGCCACCGCCATAGCTGTCGGACAGGTCGTAGCCGGCGCAGAAATCCCGGCCGGCCCCCTCCAGCAGCACGGCATTCACGTCCACCCGGTCGTCGGCCTCCAGCAGGGCGTCGTGGATCTCGCGGATCATCAGGCCGCTCAACGCGTTGCGCTTCTCCGGCCGGTTGAGCGTGATGCGCGCGACCCCCTCCGCCACATCGAAGGCGATGGTTTCAGTCGATTTCAGCCATTTGCCCGTGCCGTTCATGCTGCCGTTCACTCCCTTCCCTTCGATGGTCCGGCGGTTTTGCGCCGGCGCCGCTGCGGCCCGTCATGATAGGCCCGCCACCGGTCACGGCCGAACGCCGATGTCCCGGCGTTCCGCTCGCATCACGGTTCTGATGTCACGGCCGCCGCCGACACCGCCGCTGGCTCCGCCACCGGGGCGGCGCTACAGGAAGGAGCGGCAGAACAGGAGAGCATCATGGACGACATCCTGAGGGATTCCCCCGTCGCCGGCGTCTGCCGGCTGACCCTGAACCGGCCGGATTCCCTGAACGCCCTGACCTACGCCATGTACGAACGGCTGATCGCCGAATTCGACTCCCTCCGTTTCGACAACAGCGTCCGCGTGATCGTGCTGACCGGCGCCGGCCGCGGCTTCTGCGCCGGCCACGACCTGCGGGCCAGCGGCACGCCGGGCTGGGTCGCCGACGGCCAGGGCAAGGCGCAATGGAGCCGGGCGGTGCTGGCCAAGCTCGGCAGCATCCCGCCGCTGATGCGGTCGCTGCCCCAGCCCGTCATCACCGCGGTGAACGGCGTCACCGCCGGAGCCGGCTATTCCATCGCGCTGGCGTCCGACCTGGTGATCGCCGGGATGTCGGCCAGGTTCGTCAACGCCTTCCACAACGCCGGTACCGGCCACGAGCTGGGCTTGAGCTTCCTGCTGCCACGCCTGGTGGGGGCGCAGCGCGCCGCCGAGCTGCTGCTGACCGGCCGCCCGGTCGGCGCCGAGGAAGCGGCGGCGACCGGCATGATCCTGCGGGCGGTCCCCGACGACCGGCTGATGGAGGAAGCCCTGGCCCTGGCCGACAACATCCTGGTCAACAGCCCGATCGGGGTCGCGCTGACCAAGCAGACCATGTGGATGAACGCCGGCGCAACCAGCCTGGAGACGGCGATCGAACTGGAGAACCGCGCGATCTTCCTCAGCCAGTCCACCGAGGACACGGCGGAAAAACGCGGCGCCTTCCTCGAAAAGCGCCGCCCCCGGTTCAACGGTCGTTGATTCCGACGTTGATCCGGCGCCGCCGGTTGACGGCGGGACGGATCACATCCCCGATATTTTCCGCCGGCCCGGCGACGGTCCGTGCCTTGCGGCCGCCGCCGCCCCATACTGGTGCCGGGCCGACGCCCTTGGAGAACGGATGCCGACGCTCACCATCATCGATCCGGACGGCCTGGAACACAGGCTGGACGCCGAGCCCGGCGTGTCGGTGATGACCGTCGCCCGGCGCCACGCCGTTCCCGGCATCCAGGCGGTCTGCGGGGGTGCCTGCGTCTGCGCCACCTGCCATGTCCACGTCGACCCCGCCTGGACGGCCGTCACCGGCCCGGCAACCGGGGAGGAGGCGGAGATGCTGGACTTCACGGTGGACCGCCGGCCGGGATCCCGGCTGTCCTGCCAGTTGCGGGTCGTGCCCGCCCTGGACGGCCTCGTCCTGCGCGTTCCCGCCGCCCCGCGCTAAGCAGGCTTTCCGAACTCCGCCCACACATGGGCGGGCTCGGAAAGCCTGCAAAACCATAGAGTCCGCAGGCTTCGCTAGGCCGGGCCTGCAGCCCGATCTAGCGAAGCCTGCTTAGCGTCCGGCCCCGGCCCGGCCCCTTCCCATTTCCGAAAAGCGCCGTGCCCAGGGCGCGCCAAACAGGAAGCGACCATGACCACCATTCCCGCCCTGCTGAAGGACGCCGCCCGACGGTTCGGGGACAAGGCCGCGCTGGCCAGCGCCGCCGACGGGGCCATCGGCTTCGCCGAGCTCGACCGGCAGGCCGACCGGGTGGCGCGGGCCCTGCTGGCCGACGGCTTCGCCAAGGGCGACCGCGTCGGCATCTGGGCGCCCAACCTCTGGGAATGGGTCGCGGCCGCCACCGGCACGCAGCGGGTCGGCGGCGTGATCGTCCCCCTGAACACCCGCCTGCGCGGCGGGGAGGTCGCCGACATCGTCCGCCGTGCCGGCATCACCCGGCTGTTCGCGATCGGTCCCTTTCTCGATCGCCATTACCCGGATATGCTGCGCGGCGAGGCCATGCCGGGGCTGCGCCGCACCATCGTCCTGCGGCCGGGGGCGGCGTCGTTGACGGGCATCGAGCAGGGCTGGGACGCCTTCCTCCAGCCGGGCGACGCGATCGGCGACGAGGCGCTCGCCGAACGGGCGAACGCGGTCACCCCCGACGACCTCGCCGACATCATGTTCACCTCGGGAACGACCGGACTGCCCAAGGGCGCCCTGTTCGACCACAAGCGCTCGCTCGGCGGTGCCCGCGCCTGGTGCGGCCTGTCGGGGATGACGGCCGACGACCGCTATTGCGTGTTCGGTCCCTTTTCCCACAACGCCTCCTACAAGGCCGGCTGGATGGCCGGGCTGCTGGCCGGCAGCACGGTCTTCTGGCCCGATGCCTATGACGGCGCCAGCATCCTGGGCCTGATCGCCGACAACCGCATCTCCGTGATGCCGGCGCCGCCCACCGTCTGGCAGGAGATGCTGGCCCATCCCAACCGGCCCGACTGGGACATCGGCAGCCTGCGCTTTCTCAGCACCGGCGCCACCACCATCCCCATGGAGCTGATGCGGCGGCTGCGGCGCGACACCAGCATCGCGATCCTGTCGACCGGCTACGGCATGACCGAATGCTGCGGATCGGCGACCCACACCCTGCCGGACGACGGAATCGAGCGGGTGGCGACCACCGTCGGCAAACCGATCGCCGGCACCGAGCTGCGCATCGCCGCCCCCGACGGCCGCCCCCTTCCCGCGGGCGAGGCCGGCGAGGTCCTGATCCGCGACGACAAGCTGCTGATCGGCTATCTGGACGACGACGAAGCCACCCTGTCCGCCCTGGATGCCGACGGCTGGCTGCACAGCGGCGACGTCGGCCTGTTCGACGCGGACGGCTATCTGCGGATCACCGACCGGCTGAAGGACATGTACATCGTCGGCGGATTCAACGTCTACCCGGCGGAGATCGAGCGGCAGATGGGCGGCCTGGAAGGGCTGCAGGCCTGCGCGGTCATCGGGGTGCCGGACGCCCGGCTGGGCGAGGTCGGCCATGCCTTCGTCGTGCGGTCGGCCGGTTCCACCCTGACCGAAGCCGACATCGTCGCCTGGAGCAAGGCCAACCTCGCCAACTACAAGGTCCCGCGCGGCGTCACCTTCCTGGATGCGCTGCCGATGAACACGACCGGGAAGGTCGTCAAATACGCCCTGCGCAAGCTTCTGTGACCGGCGGGCTTTTCCGCCCGTCACCACAGTCGCGTGACGATGCCGTCGAAAACCGCATCGGCCGACACCAGCGGCAGATTGTAGTGGATTGCCGTGGCCGCTAGCAGCCGGTCGAACGGATCGCGGTGGCTCCAGGCCATCATGCCGGCCGCGATGCAGATCGCCGGATCGAAGCCGGCGACCGAACCGCCCTGCTCGCCCAGCAGCGCGGTCAACTGGCTTACAAACGGCTCCATTTCCGGCCATTTGCCATGCCGGACCTTCTGCGCGATCTCGAAGAACGTGATCGGGCTGACCAGAACCGTGTCAGCCGCTTCGATCGCGGCGAGGGCCGGTTTCGACAGGCGCTTGTCCGCCGTCAGGCTCCAGACCCAACTGTGGGTGTCGAGCAGGATCGCCGTCACCGCCCGCCCGCCCACAGATCGAGGTCGCCGTCCTCCATCGGCTCGAGAAAGTCGGGGCCGGCGCCGAGCTTGTCGCCGAGCTTGTCTTTGAGCAAACCGACCTTGAAGGCGGCCCGGGCGACCGGGACGAGCCGGACGACCGGCTTGCTGCCCCTGGCGATGACGATCTCCTCGCCGCCCAGTGCCGCTTCGATGAGCTTGGACAGATTGGTCTTGGCAGCGTGAATGGTAACCTGCCGCATGCCGGGTCCTCCTGCTGAGAGGACCAGCTTAGTCAACCGATATCAGTTAGGCAAGTTAGCTAAGGACCCATCACGACCATCACCGGAAGACGCCCACCTCACCGCTCCGCCCGGCCGGGCTTCAGGCGGCGAGGCCGGCCGCTTCCGCCGTGAAGCGCGCCAGATGCCAGTCGATGTCGCCGTAGGATTTTTCCAGCGCCAGAAGCTTCTTGAAATAGTGGCTGACGCTGTGTTCGTCGGTGACGCCGATGCCGCCGTGCAGTTGGATCCCCTGGGCGCCGACGAAGGCCGCCGCCTCGGCGCCGACGACCTTGGCGGCGGACACCGCCGCGCGCCGCTCGGCCGCCGGCGCGTCGAGATGGGCGATGCCCCGGTACAGCATCGACCGGGTATCCTCGACCTTGATCAGCATTTCAGCCATCCGGTGCTGCAGCGCCTGGAAACGGCCGATCGCCTGCCCGAACTGCCGGCGGGTCTTCAGGTAGTCGGCCGTGAGGTCGAGCACCGCCCCCATCGCGCCGAGCGCCTCCGCGACCTGGGCCAGCACGGCGCGGTCCAGCCCATCTTCCAGCACGTCGACGGCACGGTCCGGCCCGACCAGCAGGGCCGCCCGTTCCAGCGCGACGTCCGAAAAATCGACGTCGGCGGCCTGCCCGCCGTCGATCAGGGGATAGGGACGCAGACGCACGCCGGCCGCGTCGCACGGCACGAGGAACAGGCCGATGCCGCCCTCCAGGCGCGCCGTGACGATCAGGCTGTCGGACACCGGCGCATCCAGCACCATCAGCTTGCCGCCGTCCAGGCGGAAGCCGCCGGCCGTGGCGGTCGCCGCCGTCGCGACCCGCGCCGGGTCATAGCGGCCGTCGCGCTCCAGATAGGCCAGCGCGATCCGCCGGCTTCCCTCGGCGATGGCGGGGAGCAGCGATTGCCGCAGCTCCGCGGCGCCCGACCGGTCGATGATCCGGGCCGCCAGCACGGCGGTGCTGACGAACGGCTCCAGCACCAGCCCGCGCCCCAGCTCGATCGCCAGGATCGCGGTGTCGACGAAATCGAAGCCGAACCCGCCGACATCCTCGGGCAGGGACAGCGACAGCCAGCCCAGTTCCGCGTAGCTGCGCCAGTTGGCCTCGCGGAATTCCTCGGCGCTCACGCCCGGATTGCGCCGGCGCTCGAAGCTGTACTGCTCGCGGATGAAGCGCTGCGCGCCGTCGCGCAGCATCCGCTGTTCCCCGGTGAGGTTGAAATCCATGATGCCCGCCCGCTCTACAGCCCGAACGCCAGTTTGGCGATGATGTTCTTCTGAATTTCCCGCGCCCCGCCATAGATGGTCGAGGCACGGTTGATGAGGTGCTGCGCCGTGCGGCCGGCCGCGTAGAGCGGCCATGCCGGGTCGTCGCCGGCCAGGCCTTCGGCAAGCTGGTGGAAATCGAACAGGCGCATCGCCTTCGGCCCCAGCGCGTCGATCTGCAGCGCGGTGACCCGCTGCTGCATCTCGGCCCCCCGGATCTTCAGCGTCGACACCACGGCGTCGAGGTTGAAGTCGGTCTCCTCCTCGGCGAGGACGCGCAGCACCGACCATTCCAGCGCCATCAGGTCCATCTCGACCCGCCCCAGCCGCCGGCGGAACGCCGGGTCCTCGATCAATGGCCGGCCGTCCAGCCGTTCCGCCCGCGCGATCTCCCTGGCGATGTCGAGCTGGCGCTTGTTGTAGTAGAGGAAGGAACTGGCCGTCCGTTCCTTCTCAAGCAGGTATTTGGCGTAGGTCCAGCCCTTGTTCGGCGCGCCGACCAGATTCTCGCGCGGCACCCGGACGTCGTCGAGGAACACCTCGTTCAACTCGTGGCCGCCGTCGATCTGGGCGATCGGCCGCACGGTGATCCCCGGCGTCGCCATGTCGACCAGCAGGAAGGAGATGCCCTTCTGCGGCTTGTCCGCCGCCGGATCGGTGCGGACCAGGAAGAACCCCCATTGGGCGAACTGCGCTTCGCTGGTCCAGATCTTCTGCCCGTTGACGACGTAGTGGTCGCCGTCGAGCACCGCGGTGGTCTTCAGGTTGGCAAGGTCGGACCCGGCGTTCGGCTCCGAAAAGCCCTGGCACCAATAGACCTCGCCGCTGCGCATCGGCGGCAGGAAGCGCCGCTTCTGCTCCTCCGACCCGAAGGCGATGATCACCGGCGCCGCCATGTGCAGCCCCTGCCACCCGGTGTCCAGCGCATCGGCCCGGTACAGCTCGTCCAGGAAGATGTGCTTGCGGACGGCGCTCCACCCGGTGCCGCCATGCTCGACCGGCCAATGCGGCGCCCCCCAGCCCTGGCGGTCGAGGATGCCCTGCCAGCGGCGGATCGCCGCGCGCGGCACCGCATGGTAGTTGGTGTAGACCTGCCGCGCGATGTCCGCCGGCAGATGATCGGCGAAGAATCGGCGGACCTCCGCACGGAACGCCTCATCCTCCGGGCTGAAAACGAAGTTCATCATGGTCCTCGCGATTGCGTTCCCGGAAGTCCTGCCCGCCCCGGAGAACGACGGCGGTGCCGGAATGCCGACGATGCCCGGGGGGATGCTAGCAAATCCCCGAATCCCGACAAACGGAAAGGCCGGCCCCGGTGCGGCCGACCGGGAGCCATCGCAGGCGTGATCAATGGCCGGCCGGGCTGGCCGGAACCGGCCGGATTCGGACGGAATATGCTCAACTGTGCGGGCAAGGCCGGATCACGACGCCGAGCCACGACGCCGAGCCACGACGATGGACCGGCCGCACCGGCGTCCGCCCCCGGGCGCCTTCCCCAGAAGAGTATGACATGGGAAAACGACCCCTCGACACCATACGCGTCCTCGATCTCTCCCGGGTGCTGGCGGGGCCGCTCGCCGGGCAGACGCTGGCCGACCTCGGCGCCGACGTCATCAAGATCGAGCGCCCCGGCGGCGGGGACGATTCCCGCGTCTTCGGTGCCCCCTACCTCGCCGACAAGGCCGGCAAACCGACCCGGGAGAACGCCTTCTACCTGTCGGCGAACCGGAACAAGCGGTCCGTCACGGTGAACATCGCCAGCGCCCGAGGGCAGGACATCGTCCGCGCGCTGGCCGCCAAGGCCGACGTGGTGCTGGAGAACTACAAGGTCGGCGATCTCAAGCGGTACGGGCTGGATTACGACAGCATCCGGGCGGTCCATCCCGGCGTGATCTATTGCTCGGTCACCGGCTACGGCCAGTCCGGGCCCTACGCCGCAAAGCCCGGGTACGACGCCGTGTTCCAGGGCCAGAGCGGCCTGATGAGCGTCACCGGACATCCCGACGACAAGCCCGGCGGCGGCCCGATGAAGGTCGGCCCCAGCATCGTCGACGTCATCACCGGCCTGAACGTGTCCAACGCGATCCTCGCGGCGCTCTATCACCGCGACGCCGGCGGCGGCACCGGCCAGCACATCGACATCGCGCTGCTCGACTGCGCCGTCGCGGCACTCTCGCACTATGCCCAGATCTACCTGACCTCCGGCACGGTGCCGGTGCGCCGTGGAACCCAGGGGAACGGCGGCATGCCGTCCACCTTGTTCCCCTGCGCCGACGGCGCCATCATGCTCACCGCCGGCAACGACGCGCAATATGTCCGGCTCTGCGACGCGGTGGAGCGGCCGGACCTGGCGGCGCATCCGCTGTTCGCCACGAACAACCTGCGCGTCGAGAACCGCGACCAGCTCACCCAGACGTTCGACGCCGTCTTCCGCCGGCACGGCGTCGCCCATTGGCTGGAGCGGCTGGAGGCCTTCGGCATCCCGAGCGGACCGATCAACACGATCGAGCAGGTGTTCGCCGACCCGCAGATCCGGCACCGGGGGATGGCGGTGACCACGCCGCACCCGCTGGATCCGGATTTGCGGGTCATCCGCAGCCCGCTGAATTTCTCGGAAACGCCGCTCACCCGCTATACCGCCCCGCCCATGCTGGGCGAGCAGACCTTCGAGGTCCTGGCGCAGGAGCTGGGGTTGGACGACGCCACGCTCCAGACCCTGCGCGCCGACGGCGTGATCTGAGGTGGCAGCCGGCCGGTCCGTCCGGGATCGGCCGGGGTGCCGGAAGGTCAGCCGCCGAGATGGGATGGCGGATGCGGCAGGAACACGGTCTTCACCTCGGTGAAGGCCGCCAGCCCTTCGATGCCGCCCTCGCGGCCGACGCCCGATTGCTTGAAGCCGCCGTAGGGAAGCGTGTAGTCGATCACCCGGCCGTTCTGGGTGAAGTTGCCGGTGCGGATGCGGCGGGCGACGGCATAGGCGCGGTCGGTGTCCGGCGTGAACACCCCGCCCGACAGGCCATAGAGGCTGTCGTTGGCGATGGCGATGGCCTCTTCCTCGTTGTCGTAGGCCAGCATGACCCCGACCGGGCCGAAGATTTCCTCGCGCGCCAGCGTCATGCCGTTGTCGACGTCGGCGAACAGCGTCGGCTCGACGAACCATCCCTTGGGGAGATGGGCCGGACGGCCGCCGCCCGTCACCAGCCGGGCGCCCTCGGCCCGGCCGCGGTCGATGAAGCCGCACACCCGGTCGCGCTGGCGGCGGGCGACCAGCGGGCCCATCTGCGTGCCGGAGGCAAAGGGATCGCCGATCACGACGGACCGGAAGGCGGCGGCCAGTGCCTCGGCGATGTCCTCCTGGCGCGACCGCGGCACCAGGATGCGGCTGAAGGCGGCGCATTGCTGCCCGCACAGGCCGATCAGCGTGGGCGCGATGCCGGCGACGACGGTTTCGACGGGAGCGTCGTCCAGCACGATGGCCGCCGACTTGCCGCCCAGCTCGCAGGTCATCCGGGCCATGCGGCCGGCGCAGATGGCGGCGATGTGGAGGCCCGCCGCGGTGGAGCCGGTGAAGCTGACCTTGTCGACCTCCGGCCGGCGGACGAGATAGTCCGACACCTCGCGGTCGGCCGGCAGCACCGAGAAGACGCCTTCCGGCAACCCGACCTCGGCCACGCATTCGGCCAGCAGCAGCGCCTCCAGCGGCGTTTCCGGCGCCGGCTTGACGATGACCGGGCAGCCCGCGGCCAGCGCCGGGGCGACCTTCAGCAGCAGGGTCGCCAGCGGCGCGTTCCAGGGAACGATGGCGACCGTGACCCCGACCGGTTCGCGCACGACGACGCAGGTCCCGCCGGCGGCCGGCTTGCGCAGCTCCTCGAAGCCGGACGTCTCGGCCAGCTTCGCGAAATAGTCGAAACAGCCGCGGGCATGGCGGGCGGCGGCCTGGGCATTGGCGATCGGAATGCCGACCTGCAGGGCCCAGGCGTTGGCGAAGTCCGCCGCCCGCGCCTGCAGCCGGTCGGCGATCCGGCGCAGCTTGGCCGCGCGTTCGGCCCCCGACATCCGCGGCCACGGCCCGTGTTCGAAGGCCCGGCGCGCCGCGGCGACCGCACGGTCGACGTCGGCCCGGGTCGCACCGGCGACGGCGCCGACCGCTTCCTCGGTGGCGGGGGACACGATGTCGATCCAGGCCCCGTCCGAGGCCGGCGGGACCCAGCCGCCGCCGATGAACAGGCGATCCGGGTGATCGAGAGCGACGAGACCCGAGGTCATGGCGGAAAGCTCCTTATGGTGCGCCGACAGGCGATGGCGCCGAACGCAGACGCGTCTTCGCCGCCATTCAGGTTTCGGCGTTCAGGTTTCGGCGTTCAGGTTTCGACGACGACCGGAAGCGACAGGATCCCGGCGACGCCGCCATCGACGTGCAGCATGTGCCCGGTGACGTAGGAGGACGCCTGCGACGCCAGGAACAGCGCCGGGCCGACGATCTCCTGCGGGTCGCCGAAGCGCCCCATGGCGATGGCATCGCGGAAGATCTTCGCGCGCCGCGGATCGCCCACCGTCGGCGCCGCCATGTCGGTGTCGAAGAAACCCGGGGCGATGGCGTTGCAGGTGACGCCTCTCGGCGCCAGTTCCGCCGCCACCGCGCGGGTCAGGCCCAGCACGGCATGCTTGCTCGCCGTGTAGGCCGCCAGGTTCGGCCGCCCGGTCCCGGCGACGTAGGAGGCGAAATTGATGATCCGCCCCCAGCCGCGCTCCGCCATCCCCCGCGACAGCTCGCGGCACAGCAGGTACATCGACGACACGTTGACGTCGAACATCCCCTGCCAGTGGCCGAGCGTCGAGCCCGGCAGGCTGCCCCAGCCGGCGATGGCCCCGTTGTTCACCAGGATGTCGATCCCCGGGTCGGATTGCCCAAGCTCCACCGCCGCGCGTTCGACCGACGCGAGGTCGGCGAGGTCGAAGGCGCGGATCGCCACCCGCCCGCCCTGGTGCGCGATCTCGTCCGCGACCTCCTGAAGCTTTCCCGTGTCGCGGGCGGCCAGGACCAGGCTGGCGCCGGCCTTGGCCATGCCGAGCGCGATGGCGCGGCCGAGACCGCGCGACGCGCCGGTGACCAGCGCCGTGCGCCCGGTAAGGGGAAACAAGGTTTCCACGCCGTCCTCCCAAGTCTTTTGTCGAAATATTCTGCCGGCTCAATCTGTCAGGAACCGCCGGTGCCACGAAAGGATTTGAAATAACAATCACATCCGCGATCGATTCGGCCGCCCCACTCCCGCCGGCCCGGCGGCTGTCGTACACAATGTCGTACACAAGGGACGTCGCAAACACGGAAGCGCACGCGCGACGAACCGCCGACGGCGGACGCCAAGATGCGTGGAAACGAGGAAACACCATGGGGCCGACCGAAGCGGACTACATCATCATCGGGGCCGGCTCGGCGGGTTGCGTGCTGGCCAACCGGCTCACCGCCGACGGGCGCAGCCGCGTGCTGCTGCTGGAAGCCGGCGGCGACGACCGTCCCCTGCGGGAGCCGAGCCAGTTCGCCAGCAACGTCAACATCCACCTGCCCGCCGGCTTCACCCGCGTCCTCGCCGATTCCAAGATCAACTGGAACTACCGGACGGAGCCCGATCCCGGCACCAACGGCCGCCAGCACGCCTTCCCCCGGGGCAAGGTGCTGGGCGGCTCCTCCTCGATCAACGGCATGCTCTATGTGCGCGGCCTGCCCCAGGACTATGACGGCTGGCGGCAGTCGGGCTGCACGGGCTGGGCCTGGGACGACGTGGCCCCCCTGTTCCGCCGGATCGAGAACCAGACCGGATGCAACGACGAGGATGTCGCCGGACGCGGTGGGCCGCTCGACGTCGGCGACGTGCCGATCCAGCATGTCCTGCTCGACGCCATGGTCGCGGCGTTCGACGAGGCGGGCGTCCCGCGGAGCCGGGACCTGAACGGCCATTGCCAGGAAGGCGTCAGCCGGGTGCGGCTGAACACGCGGCGCGGCCTGCGCCGCTCCGCCGCCGCCGCCTACCTGCATCCGGCGATGCGCCGCCCCAACCTGCGCGTCGAAGCCCGGGCGCTGGTCACCGCCATCGATTTCGCGGGAACGCGGGCGGTCGGCGTGCGCTATCTCCGCGACGGAATTCCGTGCAGCGCCCGCGCCAACGGCGAAATCATCCTGGCGGGCGGCGCCATCAATTCGCCGCAACTGCTGGAGCTGTCCGGCATCGGCCAGGCCGAACGGCTGCAGGCGCTGGGCATCCGTCCGGTCGTCGACAGCGCGGGCGTCGGCGAAAACCTGCAGGACCATTTCTCGTGCATGGTCCGGGTGCGGCTGAAGCCGGGAAGCCCCAGCTTCAACGGGATGTCGCAGGGATGGCGGCTGGCGGGGCAGATCCTGCGCTACATCGCCACGCGCAGCGGCCTGCTGGCGCTCGGCGGATCGAACCTGACCGCCTTCCTGCGTTCGGACCCGGCGCTGGACTTGCCGGATCTCCAGTTCTTCGCCAGCCCGGGAACGGTCGATTACGGCGCGCTGGCCAGAACCGGCCGCGTCGCGATGGAGGCGGAACCCGGGCTGACGGTCGGCGGCTACGTCATGCGCCCCCGCTCCCGCGGGTCGGTGCACGCGCGGACCGCCTCCCCGACGGACCATCCGGCCGTCGTCCCGGGCTACCTCAGCGATCCGGCCGACCAGCGCGGTTGCGTCGCCGGGCTGCGCTGGGCGCGCCGCATCGTCCGGCAGCCGGCGCTGAGCCGCTATTTCGACCATGAGCTGACGCCAGGCCAGGTCGCGGACGAGGACGAGGCGCTGCTGGCCTTCGCCCGCGCGTCGGGATCGACCGGCTTCCACCAGTCGGGGACCTGCGCGATGGGCGACCGCGCGACGTCGGTCCTCGACCCGCAGCTCCGCGTCCGCGGCGTGGCCGGGCTACGGGTGGTGGACGCGTCGGTCATGCCGGCGATCGTCTCCGGCAACACCCACGCGGCGACGGTGATGATCGGGGAGAAGGCGTCCGACCTGATCCGCGCCGCCGCCCGGTAATGCCTCCATAGGCTCTCTTGCCGCCTCCCGGCCTGCGTGGTAGGGAGCAACGCATGATCGATCTTCTCGCCCAGATCGCCGCCCGGAAAGCCGAGCTCGACCGGCTGCGGCCACTGTCTCCCAAGGGGTTGAGCAACCTCGAGCATGTGTACGACCTCGAGCTGACCTACACCTCGAACGCGATCGAGGGGAATACCCTCACCGCCGCCGAGACGATGCTCGTCATCGAGAAGGGGATCACCATCGGCGGCAAGCCGCTGAAGGATCACCTGGAGGCGGTCGATCTCTACGACGCCCTGCGCTATGCGCGCGCGTTGGCGCAGCGGGACACCGTCCTGACCGAGGCCGATGTGCGCCAATTGCACAGCCTGGTCGTCAGGCGCTCGGCTCCGGACATCGCCGGCCGCTATGCCGATCAAGGCCGCTATGTTCTGACCGACACCGGACGTCACGCCTTTCCATCGCCGGCGGAGGTGCCGGCGTTGATGGGCGATTTCGCCGCGTGGATGGCCGCCGCGCCCGATACGCCGGAAACCGCCTTCACCGCGCATCGCCGCCTGGTCGACATTCACCCTTTCAACGATGGCAACGGCCGCACGGCGCGGCTCCTGATGAATTTGATTCTGCTGCGCGGCGGCTACCCGCCGGTCGCCGTACGTCCCTTGGACCGCCCGGCCTATATCAACGCCTTGCAACAGGCACAGGCTGCGCAGGGCTCGGCGGCCTTTGATCGTCTGCTTTGCGAGCGCCTGAACGAGACCCTGGGGGAATATTTGAGTGCCTTGAAACAGGCGCTTCCCTCGTCGCCCCCGAACGGCGAGGGCCCGGCTGCGTGAATCGGATCATGCCGGTTCGGGCCATCACGGCTGTGGCGGTTCCAACGCTTGCTGCCGCTTCCGGTCACCAGACGGGCGCCCGCTGTCTGTAGCTCTTCTTCATCGGCGTACCACACCATCCTGCGTCCACTCGCCTCCATCTGGAGATCGAGCGGATGCAGGTAGGGGCCGCCATTGTCTCATTGTCATTGCTCAGGTTGGCTGGCTCAAACCAAAGCGCTTTTTTTAAGCCATAGCTCTTCCCAAAAATCTTCCCGAAAATCTTCGCCGGATATCTGGCCAGACCCGGAGGAGATCGCCCGGTTCGATGGATGGAAAACCATAAAATGCCTTTTTCGATTTGAATGGGAAAGGAAAGCTCTTCCTGGCGAAGTTCCAGAACAGTGGGAACAATCGGTGTATGGTTATGGTCGGCGGACGGATGTCCCCGACGCTGCAACGGCAATAGGCATTTCAATGGTCGGGATAGCCTTCTGCGAGGCCGGGAATGACGTGCCGATTGGGTCGATCACGACCAGTGATAAAATGCCAGCGACTTTGGCGGTTTTCCAAACGCGCGAATCCATAGAATCGAGCATGGCAGACTGCGAATGTGTGGATTTGCAAGATGTTCCTGGACGGATGGATGGACTGTCCGATTGGATTCAAGTCCGTAAGCGAATGAGGCCATGAGAGGGCGGGGAGATCATGAGCGCGTCGGTGGTCGCTCACCGGGCAGATGACCGGTGAGCGATCAGGCGACAGCGAAGGTTCCGTCGGCGACGGGCGCGAATGAACAGCGAAGAGAGCATCAAGGCAAGGCCGCGCTCAGCCTGCCTGCGGACGCCGTTGGCGTCCTTCAATCCCGCCCCCCCAAGGGGAAAATGGCCCCCCTGGAAGGCGCAGGATCTTCGCAAGCGCACATCAGACGACCCGCGTGCCGCCCGCGTGATGGGCGGCCAGCCAGGCGAAGACGAAGGAGGCGGCGATGCTCGCCCCGGCGCCGGGATAGACGCGGCCCATCACCGACGCCGTCGCGTTGCCGGTGGCGTAGAGGCCGTCGATCGCCGAACCGTCGTCGCGCAGCACGCGGCCATGCTCGTCGGTCACCAGGCCGCCGCAGGTGCCGACGTCGCCCGGCACCATCCGGAACGCCATGAAGGGCGGCTTGTCGATGGCGCCCAGGTTGGGGTTGGGCGTGGTCCGGGGATCGCCGAACCAGTTGTCGTAGGCCCGCTCGCCACGGTGGAAGTCCAGGTCCCTGCCGGTGCGGGCGAAGCCGTTGAACCGTTCCACCTCGGCCTTCAGCGCCGCCGGGTCGAGGCCGATCTGGCCGGCCAGCCCCTCGACGGTGTCGGCGACCTTCATGTAGCCGCTCGTCGCCCAGTCCTTCGGGGTGACGCCGGGCGGCTGCACGCCCCAGGCGTAGCGTTTGCGGTGGCGGCTGTCCATGATCACCCAGGCCGGCACGCCGGCGCGGTAGATCGCATGGCCGTTGGCCATGTAGGACTGGCTTTCGTTCATGATGCGGCGGCCGTCCTTGCCGACCACGATGACATGCGGCTTCGACAGGCAGGTGACGTGCATGTAGACGTCGCCGCTGGGCGGCAGGGTGCCGGGCACCCACCAGGCCTGGTCCATCAGGTCGACCGCGGCGCCCTGCGCCATCGCCGCCTCGATCACCTCGCCGGTGTCGCCGGGATTGGCGTTGGTCCATTGGGTCGAGGCCGGCACCGGGCCGTATTTCTCCCGCATCGCCGCGTTGTGGGAAAAGCCGCCGGCGTTGATCAGCACGCCGTCGCGCGCCCGGATACGGACCCGCCGGCCGTCCTGCTCCGCCACCACGCCGGCGATCCGGCCGTCTTCCATGACCAGGTCGACGATGCCGCAACCGGTGCGGATCGGCACGCCCTTGGCGTCGGCCAGCATCAGCATCCGGCCTTGAAG
>OUNM011389273.1_pt1 | contig 17047 bp, 14 predicted proteins | sample 1769961 | NCBI WGS metagenome assembly OUNM01 (sample SAMEA3914820, study PRJEB12502) | metagenome | biome: forest; material: soil | place: USA | collected 2012-03-12 | depth 0.3 m
ATGGGCCGCTTCAGGCGACGCTGCTGGTTTCGCTGGCGGCCCGCAATCTGGATGCGCCGGTGACCGGGTTCGACTTCAGGGGCCAGCAGCCCGCTTTCGACGGGGTGCCGCTGCATGTCTGCGGGCAAGCGACCGACAGCGGCGCCGAAGTCTGGACCCAGCAGGGCGCGGGCAAGAATATGGTCGCCACCGTGCGCACTTCGGTTTCGGCCGCGGTTTCGGCCTCGGTTTCGGCCTCGGTTCTGGCCGGGAGCGCATCATGACCGAGACTTACGGCCTTTTCATCGACGGCAAATGGCGTGCCGCGTCGGACGGCGGCACGCTTCCGGCGATCAATCCCTACGACCAGTCGGTCCATGCCGAGATCGCCGTCGCTACTGCCGGTGACGTGGAGGATGCCATTTCCGCCGCCCGGCGCGCGTTCGACACCGTGTGGAGCAAGACCACGCCGGGCGAGCGGGCGAAGCTGCTGAACAAGGTGGCCGATCTGCTCGACGCCGATGCCGATCGCATGGCGCTGCTGGAGACGACCGACAACGGCAAGGTCATCCGCGAAACGCACAACCAGATGGGCTATGCCGCGCGCATCTTCCGCTATTACGCGGGCTGGGCGGACAAGATGCACGGCGATGTCGTGCCGCTGGACCAGAAGGACACGCTCGATTTCGCGATCCGCGTGCCGTTCGGCGTGGTGGCGGCGATCACCGCGTGGAATTCGCCTGTCGCGATCCTGACCAACACGCTTCCCGCCGCGCTGGCGGCGGGCAACTGCGTGATCCTGAAGCCTAGCGAGCATGCCTCCACCACGACGCTGGAAGTGGCGAAGATGTGCGAGAAGGCGGGCTTTCCCGCCGGTGTCGTGCAAGTCGTCACTGGCGCAGGCGACGTTGGCCGCGTGCTGACCGAGAGCAAGCGGGTGGACAAGATCAGCTTCACCGGCAGCCCCGGCGTTGGCCGCATGATCGCGCAGGCGGCGGGTGCGAACCTGAAGCCGGTGACGATGGAACTGGGCGGCAAGTCGCCCAACATCGTGTTCGACGATGCCGATTTCGACCGCGCGCTGATTGGTGCGCTGGCCGGCATTTTCGGCGCGACCGGGCAGACCTGCATCGCCGGATCGCGCCTGCTGGTGCAACGCGGCGTCTATGACCGCATGGTTGAGGGGCTTGCTGCGCGGGCGAAGATGATCCGCATGGGCGACCCGCGTCTGCCCGAAACCGAGATGGGCACTGCCGCCAACCAACCGCAGTTCGAAAAGATCCTCTCCTTCATCGAGGCCGCCAAGGGCGATGGCGCGCGCCTTGTCGCGGGCGGCAACCGGGCTGATGGACCGGGGCTGGAAAAGGGCTTCTTCATCGAGCCGACCATCTTTGCGGACGTGAAGAACGACATGAAAGTCGCCGCCGAGGAGATCTTCGGCCCGGTGCTTTCGATCATCCCGTTCGATGACGAGGACGAGGCGGTCTCCATCGCCAACGACACGCCTTATGGGCTGGCGAGCGGGGTCTGGTCTGAGAACATTAGCCGCTGCTTGCGGATGATGCGGGCGATCCAGTCGGGCGTGGTTTGGGTCAACACTTACCGCGTGGCAGCTCCGCAGGCGCCGTTTGGGGGCATGAAGGATTCCGGCTTCGGCCGTGTGCGCGGGGAGGCGGGGATTCTGGAGTTCACTCAGACCAAGAACGTCTTCATCGATTTCTCCGGCGATCGCCGCGATCCGTTTTCGATGAAGTTCTGAGGTCCGGGTCTGGAAGAAGGAAGCGGGGTCCCCGCCTTCGCGGGGACGACGGGATTTGGGTTGAGGGGGCACGCGGCCAATCACTTCTGCTGGTCCGATTTCTTCGGCTACGATCGATAACCCTCCTTCGTCATTGCGAGCGGCTGCAGGTCGCGCGGCAATCCAGAGCAGTTAAAGGGCTCTGGATCGCTTCTCCCGCTTCGCGGGCTCGCAATGACGACGGGAAGGGCATACGCCCATCCAAGAGCCCCGGCACCGATCGTGATCGGGGATGTGGTTTTCCCTTGATTACGCGGGCTTCAGTTCGATGCGCCGGGTCACGCCGATAGTATCGAGAAATGCTTCATCGTGACTGACCACCAGAAGCGCCCCGTCGTAAGCTTTCAGGCCCGCTTCGACGGCGGCGATGGAGTCGAGGTCGAGGTGGTTTGTCGGCTCGTCCAGCATCAGTAGCGGCGGGGGCTTGGGGCCGCCCAGCACGCAGGCGAGCGCCGCGCGCAGCGTCTGGCCGCCGGAGAGCGTGCCGACCACGCGGTCCGCCGCCGCCGCGCGGAACTGGAAGCGGGCGAGTGCGGCCCGACGCGCGTTCTCGTCCATGCCGGGATTGAGCCGAGCGAAGTTCTCGACAATGGTTTCAGCCGGATCGAGCAGCGAGAGCCGCTGGTCGAGGAAGGCGAACGGCACCAGCGCGTCTGCTGTCCCCGTTTCAGGTGTCAGGTTGCCGACGATGAGCGCCAACAGCGTGGATTTCCCGGCGCCGTTCGGGCCGGTGATCGCCACGCGTTCCGGGCCCATTACCTTGAAGGACAGGCCGCGCAACAGCGGAGCGTCCGGTGCATGGCCGAACCGGAGGTCGCGTACTTCGGCCACTCCGCGTTCGGCGGCAAGGCCTGTCGATGCCAGCGAGACCGTGAGGGTTTCCAGCCTTTCGACCCGGCTCTTGGCTTTGTTCAGCGTCTGCGTGGCGGCGCTTTCCAGCCGGTCCGCCAAACGGGCATTGTCGCCGCCGGACTTTTCGGCCCGGTCCCGCCTTGCGCCGGCCAGAATGCGCGGCATGTCGCCCCGCGCCGCCTTGCGGCTGCCGGCCGCGTCGCGCCGCTGCTGGCGTTCCACAGTGACTTGGGCCTTGCGCCGCACCTCGCCCACCTTGCGTTCAGCCGCTGCAAGGTCCTGCTCGGCAGCGGCCAGTTCCACCGCCTTGCGTTCGCGATAGGCGCTCCAGTTGCCGCCATAGCGCGCGGTGCCCAGGGTGGTCATCTCGACGATGGCATCCATCGTTTCCAGCAATTCGCGGTCGTGGCTGACGACCACGGCCCCGGCGCGCCAGCCCTCCAGCAGATCGCGCACGGCGCGGCGGCCTTCGCGGTCAAGATCGTTGGTCGGTTCGTCCAACAGCAGGAAATCGGGGGCTGCGAAGACCGCACCCGCCAGCGCCACGCGCGTGCGTTGCCCGCCGGAAAGCGTGACGAGGCGCGTGTCCGGCGTCATATCCAGCCCCACTTGCGCCAGCGCTTCGGCCATGCGTGCCTCCAGCGTCCAGTCGGCCTCTGCCAGTTCGTCCAGCGTGGCGGTGCCTTCTTCCGCGCGTTTCAGCACAGAGAGGGCAGGGCCGACTTCCATCAGATCGGCAATCGTCTCCTCTGCGGAAACCTGCACGATCTGGCGCATGGTGCCCACAGTGCCGGCGCGGATCACGCGGCCGCGGTCCGGCTCCAGCACGCCGGACAGCAGGTGCAGCAGTGTGGATTTGCCCACGCCGTTGCGGCCGACGATCCCGGCACGCTCCCGCGTGAAATCGACGGAAAGGTCCGAAAGGACGGTGTGGCCATCGGGCGTGGACCACGAAACGTCGGCGACGGAGAGCGATGATACGGAAGGCGAAGATATCGAAGACACGGATAGGGAACCCCTGAAGCAAGGCAGAAGGCAGCGCTGCGGATCAGGGTTGGATCACATCTTTCGAATCACTCGCGCGATAGTTCTTGAATGGACGTTCCATTAAAACTATATAGCCCAAATGGCAAGACCCAGAACCTTCGACGTCGATGCCGCCCTTGATGCGGCGATCGCGGTGTTTCGCGAACATGGCTACGAAGGCACTTCCGCGCAGATGCTGGTTTCCGCCATGGGGATCGGGCGGCAGAGCCTTTACGATACCTTTGGCGACAAGTGGCAGCTCTACCAGCAGGTGCTGCGCCGCTATGTGCTGGCAGAAGGCCAGGCGCATCGGGCTGCCTTGCGCATCGGTCCGCGTGCGGTGGACGGGATTGCGGCCATGGTGGAGCGCGTGGTGCGGGAGGCAGACGTCGCCTGTCTGGGCGTGGGATCCATCGCCGAATTCGGCTGCTCTCGCCGCGAACTCAATGCGATCAATGCAGCGGCCGACCGGGCCTTGCGGGCTGCGATGGCGGAACAGGTACAGGCGGCGCAGCAGGAAGGCGATCTGGCGGCGGCGCTCGATCCCGATGCGGCGGCGACCTACCTGATCGCCAGTTTCGCCGGCATCCGGCTGGCCGCGCGCGGCGGTGCCAGTGCCGAGCATGTGCAGGGGCTAGGCGATATGGTCATGCGGGCACTGCGATGACGGCGGGCCCCTTTTTTTGGTCAATAATGGAATGATCGTTCAAAAAAGGAAGTGTGCGATGAAAGCAGTGGTGATGAACGGCATCGGCGCCGAAGATGTGCTGGAATGGGTGGAGCGGGCCGACCCGGTGCCCGGTCCGGGTGAGGTTCTGGTCGAGGTTGCGGCAGCGGGGGTGAACTTCATGGACATTGGCGTGCGGCAGGGCATGGCTTGGACCGAGGTTCCCAGCCCCAAAGTGCTGGGCGTGGAGGGCGCGGGCCGCGTCGTCGCGCTGGGGGCCGGTGTCGATAGCTTCGCGCCGGGGGACCGGGTGGCATGGGTCTACGTGCCGGGCAGCTATGCGCAGCGGATCGTGGCGCCTGCCGATGCGCTGGTCCGCGTGCCGGATGAAATCGACGATCGCACCGCCGCCGCGGTGATGATGCAGGGGCTGACTGCCAGCCACTTTGCCACCGATTTCTATCCGGTGCGGTCGGGCGACGTGGCACTGGTCCACGCGGCGGCGGGTGGGCTTGGCCTCTTGCTGACGCAGATCGTCAAGCTGCGCGGGGGGACGGTGATTGGCCGGGTTTCCAGTGCGGACAAGGTTGAGGCGGCGAAAGCGGCAGGCGCCGATCATGTCGTCGTCGATGCGGTGGGCGATTTTACCGAACAGGTACTGGCGCTGACCGGTGGCGAGGGTGTGCATGTGGTGTTCGACGGGTCCGGTCCGGCGACATTCGCCGGATCGCTGGCGGTGCTGCGGCGGTGTGGCACGTTCTGCTGGTACGGCCCGGTGCTGGGTGGCCCCGGCCTGATCGACGTGATGAGCCTGCCGCGAAGCGTTAAGCTGGGCTATGCCGTGTTCTCCGACCATATCCCCACGCCGGCGCTGTTGCGCGAGAAGGCGGGGCAGTTGTTCGACTGGATCGCCCATGGCACGCTGGCGGTCCGGATCGGGGAGACCTATCCGCTGGCGGATGCCGCCCGCGCACACGCCGACATGGCCAGCCGGAGGACCACGGGCAAACTCCTCCTCATTCCCTGAACCGGGCTTCGGGTGCCGGGCCGGATCGGGTCGACCGCGACCGATCCTTACGTCGTGCCCGGTTTCTATCTCTCAGCATTACGTCAGCGGTCCTATTTCCATCACAAGGTTGCGCTGCAACATTGACGCGGGCGCGCCGCTCGGCGATGTGCGGCGCTTGGCACCGGGTGGGGTGGAATGAGAATCGTCATCATCGACGACAGCGGCCTGCGCGCGACGGTCCTTGAAGAAGGGCTGCGCGAGGCGGGCTATGACGATATCCATATCGTCCCGCCGCGCGGGGCTTTCGTCGCGCGGCTGGAACGCATGGCGCCCGATGTCGTGCTGATGGATCTTGGCAGCCCCAGCCGCGATACGCTGGAAGAGATGCTCCTGGTCAGCCGGGCGTTGGCGCGGCCGATCGCGATGTTCGTGGACCAGTCGGACGAGGCGATGATCGGTGCCGCTATTGATGCGGGCGTTTCCGCCTATGTGGTGGATGGGCTGCGCAAGGAACGCGTGAAGCCGGTGCTGGAACTGGCGGTGCGGCGCTTCAACGTCTTTTCGAAGATGCAGGCGGAGCTGGAAGAGGCGCGCACGGCGCTGGGCGACCGCAAGGTGATCGACCGTGCAAAGTCTATCCTGATGAACCAGCGCGGCCTCTCGGAGCAGGATGCCTATAACCTGCTGCGCACCAGCGCGATGAACCAGGGCAAGAAGATCGTGGACGTGGCGCAGGCGCTGATCACCGCCAGCGACCTGCTGGGAGGCGGACTATGACGACCAACTTGCGCATCGCCTTCCTGCCGTTGAACGACGTGGCCGTGCTTGCTGCCGCGCGTGAGCGGGGCTTTGCCGAGGAAGAGGGCATTTCGCTGGACCTCGTGCGCACGACAAGCTGGGCGACACTGCGCGATCGGCTGGTCTACGGGCAGGTGCAGGCCGCGCACATGCTGGCACCGCTGGCCGTGGCGGTGACGCTGGGGCTGAGCCAGCAGCCTGCCGCACTGGCCGCGCCGTACAAGCTGGGCGTGAACGGCAACATGCTGGTGATGGCGCGCGACTTTGCCGCCGCGCTCGATCCCGATCCGGTGCGGCGTCTGGCCGATCCGCTGGGCACCGCGCACGATTTCGCCTCTGCCATCGGGCTGTGGCGGCGCAAGCCGGTGATCGGCGTGGTCCATCGCTTTTCCAGCCATGCGCTGATGCTGCGCTATTGGCTGGCCAGCGCGGGGATCGATCCCGATCGCGACGTGGTGCTGCGCGTGCTGCCGCCCTCGCTGACGGTGGAGGCAATCCATGCCGAGGAGATCGACGGTTTCATCGCCGGCGAGCCATGGGGTAGCGCCGCGATCGATTCCGGCCGGGCCGAGGCTGTCGCCATTGGGGAGCGGATCTGGCAGCGCGGCGTCGAGAAAGTGCTGACTTTTCGCGAGGCATGGCTGGAGGAGAACCCGGAGACGGTCGATCGCCTGCTGCGTGCGCTGGCCCGGGCCGCGGCGTGGTGCGACGAGCCCGACAATCGCGAGACACTGGCCGACATCCTGGCCGACCCGCGCTATGTCGATCAGCCGGCGGACCTGATCCTGCGCGCGCTGACCGGGCGGATCGTTCCGCGTGCGGGCGACGGTGCGGTGGACTGTTCGGACTTCGTGCTGTTCTCCCGCGAGGCGACCTCGTTCCCGTGGCGAAGTCAGGCTCTGTGGATCTATTCGCAGCTCGCGCGCTGGAACATGGCGGAGCATTCGGCTGAAAACGCCGCAAAGGCCGGTGCGGTGTTCCGGCCCGATGTGTTCCGCCGGGCGCTGGCCGGCAGCGATGTGCCGATGCCGGGCGCCAGCATGAAGCTGGAAGGCGCGGTGAACACGCCGCTTGCGGTCGGATCGCGCAAGGGGGATCTGACACTGGGGCCGGATCGCTTCTTCGACGGCCGGGTGTTCGATCCGGAGCGGATCGACGACTATCTGGCGAGTTTCGCCGCCCGCTGATCGAGGCTTACGGGCCGCCAGCTCCTTACCCTCATCCCCGCGGAGGCGGGGATCCCGCTTGCGGCAGCGCAGCATGAGTTTGCCGGACGGCACCAACATTCCCGCCAATCGGCGACGTCTGAATTTTGTGCCTTGCAACATGCCGCGAATCGACTGATGATGCAGGCCTCACGCGAAGACGCGTGACCATACTCGGATGCGCTGCTCCAACGGTGGAGCGCCATCCTCACCGAATTTCGCAGCAAAGCCGCTGACCGGGCTCACCAAGGGGTGACGTCCGGCCTGCGGCTTTTTTCGTGTCCGTTTTATGGGGAACCTGACGATGGCAACCGCTTACTGGGAACGAGACGGAGAGGCCGCAATGGCCGGAAATGCACCCGAAGCCACGCCCGGCGCCGCACTCGAAGCGCCGGCGACCAGTTTCTGGAAGGCCGGGCACACGCCCACGTTAATCGCCGCCTTTCTCTATTTCGATCTGGCCTTCATGGTCTGGGTGCTGCTGGGACCGCTGGCGCCGGAAATCTCCAAGACCCTGGGCCTCACCCCTGCCGAAAAGGGCCTGATGGTGGCGGTGCCGACCCTGGCGGGCGCGCTGCTGCGGGTGGTGAACGGGCTGCTGGTGGACCGCATTGGACCCAAGCGTTCCGGCGCGATCAGCCAGCTGATCGTGATCGCGGGGCTGTTCTTCGCCTGGTTCACGGGCGTCAACAGCTTTGGCGGCACGCTGGCGCTGGGCGTGATCCTGGGCTTCGCGGGCGCGAGCTTCGCCATTGCCCTGCCGCTGGCGAGCCGCTGGTATCCGGCCGAGCATCAGGGCAAGGCGATGGGGCTGGCCGGCATGGGCAATTCGGGCACGGTGCTGGCATCGCTCTTCGCGCCGATGCTGGCCAAGACGTTCGGCTGGAACGCGGTGCTGGGGCTGGCCTGTATCCCGCTTTCGGTGGTCTTCGTCGTCTACCTGATCCTTGCCAAGGATTCGCCGAACCAGCCCGCGCCGCGCAAGCTGGTCGACTATTTCGAGCCGCTGAAGCAGCCTGATGCCTGGTGGCTGATGGCGTTCTACGCGGTGACCTTTGGCGGTTTCGTGGGCCTTGCCGCTTCGCTGCCGATCTACTTTACCGACCAGTTCGGGCTGACCACCATCGTTGCCGGATATTGCACGGCGGGCTGCGTCTTCGCCGGATCGCTGGTGCGGCCGATGGGCGGCGCCATGGCGGATCGTATCGGCGGCGTGAAGGCGCTGATGATGGTCTACACCGTTGCCGCGATCGCGCTGGTGGGGGTGGCGCAGGCGCATTCGCTGCCCAGTGCGCTGGGCATGTTCGTGCTGGCCATGCTGGCGCTTGGCACCGGTAACGGCGCGGTGTTCCAACTGGTGCCGCAGCGCTTTCAGGCGGAGATCGGGGTGATGACCGGTCTGGTCGGCATGGCGGGCGGGATCGGCGGGTTCTATCTTGCCAGTTCACTGGGCCTTGCCCGGCAGATCACGGGCAGCTTCGCCCCCGGTTTCCTGATCTTCGCCGGCCTTGCCGTTCTGGCACTGGGGTCGGTCGCGCTGGTGAAGACGCGCTGGCGGGCGACATGGAAGACCGCCGCGCGGATCTGATCGGCGATAGACTTGCTGCCCGGAAAGGACGCGCGTTGCGGCTGGCGGCGCGCGTCTTCGGCCGGAAAAACCCGGCTGCGGTGTGAATATCGCGCGATTTACCGCTATGATGGCCTATGCGAATTCCTGCCCCCCTTATTGCCGTCACCCTTTCAGGCATCGCCTTTCTTCCCAGCGTCGCGAGGGCCGAAGACCGGTCCTACTGCCCCGATCGTCCGGGCATCGGCACGCCCGCCTGCACGATGGCACCCGGTCAGTTCTCGGTCGAAATGGGGGCGGGCGACTGGACGCTCAATCGCGATGACACGCAGCGTGAGGATACCTTCACGGTGGGCGATGCACTGGTGCGTTACGGCATTGCCGACCATGCCGAAGTGCAAGTGGGCTGGGGCATGTTGGGTTTTTCGCGCACGCATGACCGGTTGACCGGAGAGATCGATCATCGCAGCGGCACGGGCGACGTCACCCTGGCGCTGCGCCGTAATCTGGCCAATCCGGACGGGTCCGGTCTTTCGGTGGCAGTGATGCCCTACATCACTTTGCCCACCGGGCGTGAGCCGTTCGGCGCGGGCGATTGGGGAGCGGGCATGCTGGTGCCGCTGTCCTACGAACTGTCCGATAGCTGGAGCCTTTCCGCCACGACAGAGTTCGATGCGGCGGTGGATGGGGACGGCAATGGTCGCCATTTCGCCTTTTCCGAAACCGTTGGCGCTTCCGTTTCGCTGAGCGACAAATGGTCTGTAACTGCTGAATATCAGGTACTGGCGGATCGCGATCCGGAAGGGCATAGTGTGCAGCACCTGTCCGGCCTGTCGCTAGCATGGCAACCGCGCGACAATCTGCAATTCGACGTGGGCGCCAATGCCGGCCTAGACCGGGATGCCGACGATCTGGAAGTCTACTTCGGCGTCTCCCGGCGGTTTTGAAGGAGCACTGCCTGTTCATTCCCCTAGGTGGGCAGTTCATCGATACGAAAGCTCCGGAAGAGCACCAGTTACCGGCGGGTGCGCATCGAAGGAGATCGATATGATTCGCAAGATGTTCGCGATTGTCGCTGTTGCCGGAATGCTGGCTGCGACACCGTCGTTGGCGGCCAATTCCTGCAGGGACGCCCACGGCAAATTCATCAAGTGCCCTACCACCACGACCGCGAAGAAAGCCCCCTCCAGCGCGGTTACCAAGGGCAAGGACGGCAAGTGCCGCATCTCCTCCGGCCCGAAGAAGGGCCAATTCACCAAGTGTCCCTGATCTGCTGATCGCGAAGGTCCGGCCATCGCCGGTCGGGCCTTCGCATCCGCACTCCATGGCTGCGAACCGGCGCGCATAAGGCGCAAACTCCTGATCGCTCGCGGGTTTTTGGGGTGTGTTTAGTAGCGCGTCGTCCATTGCGTAGCCCTGTAGAATTCCGCTTGAGCCTTCGGGCGATTCTCCATATGCTGCACTGCAAAGGACGATGTTGTCCTTCCTACATCACCGAAGCGCCCCACTGACGGGGCGTGGAGGCCCGAACGATGGCAAGGCCGCCATCCAGACTTCCGGTTCAAGCCGGGGGTCTGGATGGCGGCCTTTTCTCGTTTTCCCCTTTGAGTTTTCTGGAGGCGCGGGAATGGAATTTCAGGACGGGATCGAACCCCAGCAGACCCTGGCGACGGACTATGAGGACGCGCTGATCGTGCCGTCCGACGATGTGCGCGAGCATCTGGTGGTGGTGGGCAACGGCATGGCCGGGTGCCGCGCGGTGGAGGAATTGCTGGCGCGCGATGCGTCGCGCTACCGCGTCACCATTTTCGGCGCCGAACCGCATGTGAATTACAACCGCATCATGCTCTCCCCCGTGCTGGCGGGCGAGAAGACGTTCGACCAGATCGTGATCAACTCGCGCGACTGGTATGACGACAACGGCATCGAACTGGTCACGTCCGACCCGGTTGTCGCCATTGACCGCGCGGGCAAGACGGTGACGGCGCAGTCTGGCCGCAAGGTGCGCTATGACCGGCTGCTGATCGCCACCGGATCTGACCCTTTCATCATCCCGGTCCCGGGCAAGGACCTGCCCGGCGTGATCTCTTTCCGCGACATGCGCGATGTGGACCTGATGCTGGAAGCGGCCGCCAAGGGCGGCGATGCGGTGGTGATCGGCGGCGGATTGCTCGGCCTGGAAGCGGCGCATGGCCTTAGCCTGCGCGGCATGAAAGTCACCGTGATCCACCTGATGCCCACGCTGATGGAGCGCCAGTTGGACGAAGCGGCGGGCTGGCTGCTGAAGACCGCGCTGGAAGCACGCGGGCAGACGATCCTGACCGGCGCCGACACCGCCGAAATTGTCGGCGAGGGCAAGGTGGAGGGCGTGCGCCTGAAGGACGGGCGCGAGATTCCGGCTAGTCTTGTGGTCATGGCGGTCGGCATCCGGCCCTCCACGGCGCTGGCCCGCGATGCGGGGCTTGATGTGGGCCGGGGCATCAAGGTGGACGACCACATGGTCACCAGCGATCCCGCCGTGCTGGCGGTGGGCGAATGCGTGGAGCATGACGGCAATGTCTACGGCCTTGTTGCGCCGCTCTGGGACATGTGCCGCAGCCTGGCCGACGGCCTGACCGACCGGCACAGCGGCTATCGCGGATCGGTGACCTCCACCAAGCTGAAAGTCGCGGGGCTGGATGTGTTTTCGGCAGGCGACTTTTCGGGCGGGGAGGGCTGCGAGGATATCGTCCTGCGCGATGCGTCGCGCGGCATCTACAAGCGTGTCGTCGTGAAGGACAACAAGGTCGTCGGCGCAGTGCTCTACGGCGATACGGCGGACGGGAACTGGTACTTCGATTTGCTCAAGAAGGGCGAGGATGTTTCGGAAATCCGCCAGTCGTTGATCCTGGGCCAGTCCTTCGCCTCGGGCGGCAGCGCCGATCCGTTGGCGGCTGTGGCGGCGCTTGCCGACGGTGCGGAGGTCTGCGGCTGCAACGGCGTTTCGAAGGGGCAGGTGGTCGCTTCGATCGCGGGCGGTTCCTGTAGCCTGGATGCCGTGCGCGCGACTTGTAAGGCTTCGGCCAGCTGCGGTTCCTGCACCGGCCTTGTCGAAAGCCTGCTGTCGCTGACCCTGGGCGAAGAGGTCAAGTCCGGCCCGAAGACCTTGTGCAAGTGTACCAGCTTCACCCACGACGATGTGCGGCGGGAGATCGTGGCGCAAGGGATGAAGTCGATCCCCGAAGTCATGCAGAAGCTGCACTGGTCCACGCCTGACGGCTGCTCTTCCTGCCGCCCCGCGCTCAACTACTACCTGCTTTGCGCGCTGCCGGGCGAGTACGAGGACGACCAGCAGAGCCGGTTCGTCAACGAGCGCATGCACGCGAACATCCAGAAGGATGGCACCTATTCGGTGGTGCCGCGCATGTGGGGCGGGCTCACCAACCCGCGCGAGCTACGCGCGATTGCCGATGTGGTGGAGAAGTACGATGCGCCGATGGTGAAGGTGACCGGCGGCCAGCGGCTCGATATCTTCGGCATCAAGAAGGAAGACCTGCCCGCCGTCTGGGCCGATCTCAACGCCGCCGGGATGGTTTCCGGCCATGCCTACGGCAAGTCGCTGCGCACGGTGAAGACCTGCGTGGGCAGCGAATGGTGCCGCTTCGGCACGCAGGATTCCACCGGGCTGGGCGTGAAGACGGAGCGGATGACCTGGGGGTCCTGGATGCCGCACAAGTTCAAGATCGCGGTCTCCGGCTGCCCGCGCAATTGCGCCGAAGCGACGATCAAGGATTTCGGAATCGTCTGCGTGGACTCCGGCTATGAACTCCATGTCGGCGGCAACGGCGGCATTCACGTGCGCGCCACGGACTTCCTCTGCAAGGTGGCCACCGAGCAGGAAGCGCTCGATTACTGCGCCGCCTTCACCCAGCTCTACCGTGAAGAAGCGCGCTATCTGGAACGCACCGCGCCGTGGATCGAGCGCGTGGGCGTCGATTACGTGAAACAGCGCATCGTCGAGGACGAAGTGGGGCGCGAAGCCCTGCGTGCCCGCTTCCTCTATTCGCAGAGCTTCAGCCAGGAAGACCCCTGGGCCGAACGGGCGGCCGGGCAGAAGGCCGAACTGCACCAGCACCTCGAACCCCTGGCACCCCAAGAACTGGCCGCAGCGGAGTGAATGACATGAACGACTGGATCGACATCGGCACTCTGTCCGACATTCCCTTGCGCGGCGCGCGCACCGTGCAGATCGCCGGCGAGAAGGAGATCGCCGTGTTCCGCACCGGGGATGACCGCGTCTTCGCGCTCGTCAACGAGTGCCCGCACAAGAAGGGCCCGCTCAGCCAGGGCATCGTCCATGGCCATTCGGTGGCCTGCCCGTTGCACAACTGGAACATCGCGCTCGCCAGCGGAGAGGCGCAGGGTGAGGACAAGGGCTGCACGCCAAAGATCGCGGTGCGGCAGGACGGCGATCGAATCCTGATCGCACACCCGCAGACCTTGCAGGTGGTGGCTTGAGCGCGGTTCTTATCCAACCGGGCGAGGTCTGGCTGGTCGGCGCCGGGCCGGGCGATCCGGACTTGCTCACGCGCAAGGCCGAACGGCTGATCGCGGCGGCGGACGTGGTGTTCTACGACGCGCTGGTCGGCCCCGGCGTGCTCGATCTGATCCCGGCAGGGACGGAGCGGGTCGGCGTTGGCAAGCGATCCGGCCGGCACAGCAAGGCGCAAGGCTCGATCAACGACCTGCTTCTCGAAGCCGCGAAGGCGGGCAAGCGCGTGGTGCGGCTGAAGGGCGGCGACCCTTCGGTCTTTGGGCGCTCTGCAGAAGAGATGGAGCACCTTGCCGCCGCAGGCGTGCCGGTGCGGATCTGCCCCGGCGTGACCACGGCCAGCGCGGCGGCGGCGAGCGGGCATGCATCGCTTACCCTACGCGGCGTGGCGCGGGGGCTGACTTTGGTGACGGCGCACCTGAAGGCAGGCGAGCCGCTCAAGCTCGATTGGGAGGCGCTGGCGCGGCCGGGCGGCACGCTGGGCGTCTACATGGGACGGGCGGCGGCGGGCGAGATCGGCCGTTCGCTGATCGCGGCCGGGCGCGATCCGGATACGCCGGTGATGATCGCGGTCAACGTCTCGCTCCCCAATGAGCGGCTGATCCGGGGCAAGCTTTCGGCACTGGCTTTCCTCGTGGCGACGATCAGCGACGATGATCCCACGCTGCTGCTGATCGGAGAGGCGGTCGGCCCGAGATACGTCGAAACGGTGCATCACATGGCCGGGGAGCAGGTTGCTTGACGGCGCTTTCGATCGATGAGGCAAGCCGCGTGGTCACCGATGCGCTGGCGGCAACCTGTGCGTTCGAAGAGGTGCCGCTGCGTCAGGCCAACGGGCGTTTCTGCCCGGACGCCGTGTTCGCCACGGGGGACCAGCCGCGCTTCGATTCCGCGGCGATGGATGGCTGGGCGCTGTCTGGTTGGGGTGGCGATCAATACAGGATCGTCGGCGAGAGCCGCGCGGGCCGCGCCTTCGACCGGGCGCTGGAAGCGGGGGAGGCGGTGTACATCTCCACCGGCGCCATGATCCCGCCGGGCGCCAGTGCCGTGGTCCGCCGTGAGCAGGGCGTGGTGGCCGATGGCATGCTCACCGCGCTGGAAATCGTGCCCGGTCGCGATATGCGGCGGCAAGGTTGCGACTTTCGGCGGGGAACCATGCTGCTGCCGGCCGGACGGCGGATCGATCATTTCGACATGGCCCGGCTCGCCGCCTCCGGCCTATCCCGCCTGCGCGTGGCGCGTCGGCCGCATGTCGCGCTGCTGGCGACGGGGGACGAGATCGTTGCGGCCGGGCGTGAGGCACCGGCTTGCGGCAATTACGATGCGCTTTCCCCGGCGCTGTGGGCACGGATGGCCGGCCTTGGCGTGGAGGTGGACGATCTGGGCGTGGCGCGTGACGATGAAGCCGGCATCCTCGAACGGGCATGCGCGTCGGACGCGGGGCTGCTGGTGGTCACCGGCGGAGCTTCGGGTGGGCGGCATGACCGGGTTCGGTCCGCGCTCCTGCCGATGGGCCTGGAGGTACTGGTGCCCGCCGTGCGGATGCGGCCGGGCAAGCCGTTCTGGTTCGGTCGCTGGGGCGAAGGCCGCCTTGTCGCGGGCCTGCCGGGCAATCCGGTTGCCGCATTGGCCGCGCTGGAGCTGTTTCTTGTTCCGGCCCTGCTGGCGGCACAGGGTCTGCCCTCCGCGCTGGAATGGAGCCATTGCCACGCCGCGCGCCCGACTGGAGGCGCGGGGGCCGAACGTGTGCGCTTCGCGCGTCGTCAGGTCGCGCAGGTGGACGTGATAGGAATGGAGGACAGCGCCGCGCTCAGCCCGTTACTGGGTGCGAATGCGCTGTGCCGCCAGACCGAGTTCGGCACCCGCGTGGCCGATCTGGCGGGTTGGGCCGGGCCAGGAGCTGGGTCAGGATCTGGGGCAGGGCAGGATGCGGAACCCATGCCGGGACTGGCCCTGCGCGCGCGTGGCTGACGCAACGCCCAGTCCCGCCGAAGCAGGACCGGGCGTTGCCTCATGCCGTCAAACGGTCACGGCAGCGGCACGGCGCCCGGCTGCGCCAAAGACGCGCAGGTAGCGTTCGATTTCCGCCGGATCGCCGGTCGCCTTGGCCGGATTGTCTGACAGCTTGACCGCCGGATGGCCCTCGGCCTCCACCACCTTGCAGACCAGCGAGATCGGATCGAGCCCTTCGGTGGCGAACGGCGCACAGCCCCGGAAATCGTTGGTGAGGTTGGTGCCCCAGCCGAAGCTCATCCGCACGCGGCCGCGGAAGTGGCGGTAAGTCGCCTCTATGCTGTCGATATCCATCCCGTCGGAGAAGATCAGCAGCTTCTCGCGCGGGTCGCGGCCCTTTTCCTGCCACCAGCGGATGATCTGCTCTCCCCCTTCGATGGGCGGCGCGCTGTCTGGGCGGAAGCCGGTCCAATCCGCCACCCAGTCCGGCGCGTTGCGCAGGAACGCTTCGGTCCCGAAGGCATCGGGCAGGACGACCAGCAGATTGCCCGCATAGTGATCCTGCCAGTCCTTCAGCACGCGATAGGGCGTGGCGGCCAGCGCCTCTTCATCAGGGGCCAGCGCGGCCAGCACCATCGGCAATTCGTGCGCATTGGTGCCGATCGCCTCAAGGTCCGCATCCATCGCCAGCAGCACGTTGGACGATCCGATGAAGCGGCTGCCCAGCCCTTCCTTCAGCGCCTCCACACACCAGCGCTGCCACAGGAAGCCGTGGCGGCGGCGCGTGCCGAAGTCGGAAATCACAAGGTCCGGCAGGTCGGCCAGCCGTTCCACCTTCTCCCACAGTTTCGCCTTGGCGCGGGCATAGAGCACGTCCAGCGCGAACCGGCCCTGTCCGCGCATCGCCGCGCGCGAACGCAGTTCGTTGACGATCGCCAGTGCCGGGATTTCCCACATCATCGTGTGGGTCCAAGGGCCGTGGAAGCGCAGTTCGTACTGCCCGTCCACCTTGCGCAGTTCGTATTCGGGAAGCTGGAATGTCGCCAGCCAGGCAATGAAATCCGGGCTGAACATCTGCCGCTTGCCGTAGAAGCTGTTGCCCGCCAGCCAGATCAGTTCCTTCTTGCCGAACCGCAGCGATCGCGCGTGATCGAGCTGGGCGCGCAACTCGTCCTCGTCGATCACTTCAGCCAGCCGCACCGTCTTCGTGCGATTGATAAGCTCGAACGTGGCATGGACGTCGGGGTAGAGATGGCGGACCATCTGTAGCATCAGCAGCTTGTAGAAATCGGTATCCAGCAGGCTGCGCACGATCGGGTCGAGCCGCCAGTTGTGGTTGTAGGTGCGCGTGGCGATATCGGTATAGACCATGGAAACCCTGCTTAGCTGGAAACGGGCCGGAAACGGAAGAGTTCGGCGGGGCGGAAGGAAGAGCCGGTCACGCGCTCTCCGGTCGGTTCCAGCCAGCCGCGGTCGAGCATGCGGCGGCGGAATGCCGGTTTGTTGAGCGAAACGCCAAGGATCGCCTCATGCACATCCTGCAAGGCGCGCAGCGTGAAGCGATCGGGCAGGAGGGCGAAGCCGATCGGCGAATAGTCGATCTTTCCGCGCAGGCGCCGGATCGCGTGGCCCAGAATCTCCGCGTGATCGAGCTGGGCGCGC
>OUNM010156071.1_pt1 | contig 17039 bp, 13 predicted proteins | sample 1769961 | NCBI WGS metagenome assembly OUNM01 (sample SAMEA3914820, study PRJEB12502) | metagenome | biome: forest; material: soil | place: USA | collected 2012-03-12 | depth 0.3 m
ACGGTCGTGGAAGGAAACGGTGAGGTCCTGCAGATGCCCGTAGAGGGACACCCGCATCCTCGATTCCACTGTGGTTGCGGGATTGATGACGAATTGCCGTCGCAGGGCCACAAGCCCGGCTTCTGCGATGCCGAGTGCCAGGACCACAGCGGCGGCAATCCAGACAGCATTGCTCGGGCCGCCGGGGTGGAGGGAGCCGTTGATCAGGACCCGCAGCACCTGCGGAATGGCAAGCGCCATGATGCTGGCCAGCAAAGCGCTGAGCAGCCCCATGAAAAGCCGGGGGAGGATCGGTTTAACGTGCGGATAGAGACGTTTGACGGAGGTGAAGAATGAAGTCTGTTTGGCCATGCCCGCTTCTCAACAGCTTTGTCCCGGCGTTCCGCGCCTGCCCGGCGCGACGCACGGAGGTAGTTTCCTATAGCAACTACCCTATGCCATCGCGTAACGGGATTCACAGCACCATTGCGTTGCGTGATACGAGGTATTCGGAACCACCTCCCCCGGACATGCCCCGCCTTGCTAGCCAAGGATGGACATATCGCTGTTATGCCCATCCTTGGCTCGGCACGAGGGACATGCTCAATGGTCACGGGTGGTTATGCCCATCCTTGGCTCGGCACGAGGGACATGCTCAATGGTCACGGGTGGACATGTCCAACCTTGGCCCGGTGGGATGCGCATGCTCAGTGGTGGGTGCTGGCTATTGGCGGGCCGTCAGTGTCAGCAGCACCGCTTCCGGCTTGCACGCGATCCGGACCGGGGCGAAGCGTGAGGTGCCGATGCCGCCTGAGACGTTGACCGGCGTCGTGCGTCCGTCGTTCTCCCAATCATGCAAACCCTTTGCGCGCCACGTGGGGAGGTCGCAATTGGCGACCAAGGCACCGTAGCCCGGAATGCAGATCTGGCCGCCGTGGGTGTGCCCGGCGAGGATGAGGTCTGCGGAGTCGTTCGTGAAATGGTCCAGGACCCGTTGGTAGGGGGCGTGAATGACGGCGACCCGGAGATGCGGGCGGGAGTCCTGTCCGGCGGTGCCGCGTGGCCAGCCAGCGTAGCGCTCCCGATTCAGATGGGGGTCGTCCACTCCGGAGAAATCGAAGCGGATCCCGTTGATAGGCAGGGACTGGTGCCTGTTGGTGAGGTCAATCCAGCCGGACATCCCGAAACCGGAACGCAGCCGCGGCCAATCGAGCTCGACCTGCTTGTTCTTGACGCGCGACGGGCCGCGCAAATACGCTGCCGGGTTCTTGAACCGCGGGGCGTAGTAGTCGTTGGAGCCCGGGACGAAGACACCCGGGAACTTCAACAGTGGCCGCAATGCATCCAGCAGCGGAACGACGGCGTGGGGGTGGCTGAGATTGTCACCCGTGTTCACCACGAGGTCAGGCTCAAGCGCTGCGAGCGAACGCAGCCATTCGGCCTTCCTCCGTTGGCTTGGGACGAAATGGATGTCGCTCAAGTGCAGCACCCGGAGGGGAGCCGAGCCTTGGGGCAGGATGGGAACGGTCTCCTCGCGGAGCACGAACTGGTTCTTTTCCCAGAGGCCATACGCGAGGCCGGCAATGCCAGCGGTTGCGCCCGCACCGGCAGCTACGGCAAAGCCGCGTCCGATGCTTCGGACGCGGCTTGCCAGCGATTCAATGACGGGCTTCGAGCCGCTAGCCATTCTTGCTTCCGTTGCCATTTCCATTGCCGTTCCCGTTGCTGCTCGGCTGGGTGCTCGGAGAAGTGTTGCTCGGAGTGTTGTTGCTCGGCGTTGAAGGCTTGTACCCCGGCGGATCGAGCAGGTTCGACGGCGGGGCCGGGAACGGGTTGGTGCCATAGGCAGGAGCGATCTGGGTCATGTAGTTGGAGAACTGCGGACCGGCGATCATGTAACCGTCAATGCTGGGGTAGAACTTGCCGTTCACGGTGATGTTGCGTCCCGGGCGGAGCTGATTACCCAGCGGGTCTCCGAACCAGCTGGCCGTCGCCAGGCCCGAAGTGTAGCCCACAACCCAAGTGGACCCGTTGCTGTCGTTGGTTCCGGTTTTGGCCGCGATCGGGAAGCTCGTCTTGGTGGAGATCCTTGGCTGGATCAGCGAACCGGAACCCTGGTTGAGGACTTCCTGCATGGCGTAAGCAACACCATGGGCAACTTCCGGTGTGACGGCGTCCTTGCAGTTGGGAGACTGAGCCGGCAGCTTCGCGCCCGTCTGGTCCGTCACGGACGTAATGGCAATCGGCTCACAGTACTTCCCGTTATTGGAGAACGTGGCCATCGCACTCGCCATGGTGAGCGGTGCGGTCTGGGTGGAACCGATCAGGTTGCCCAGTGTGGTCATGGGAACCTTCGGATTGGGATCGGTGATCGCCCCGGACTGGTCACGGGCAGGGTTTCCGCCGTGGATGCCCACGGCGTCGACGATCTTTTGGATGCCACAGAGGTCCAGTTGAGAGGCCGAGGCAAATGTTGCCGTGTTGATGGAGTTCATGAGGCCGTACAGGACGGTCATGGGCCGGTAGTAGCCTTGATCCGAGTTTTGAAGATCGTAACTCCCGGCGACATTGCCGTCATAGAAACCATTTTCGGGCGTGGGGCAGGTGTTCCGCCAAGGGAAATTCTGCGGGTACTTGCGCACCGTTGCATTGATGGTCGTGTTCATCGATTTACCCTCATTGAGCCATTCAGCGAAGGTAAAGGGCTTCATGGTGGAGCCGGGCTGGAAGCCACCCAATCCATTGAGGTCGTTGCCCTGTGCATCGGCCACATCCACGTTGAAGTTCTGTGTCTGATCGAACTTCCCTGCAGCGGGCAACCAGACGGTGTTCTGGGCCATGGAAACGATCTTGCCACTGCCTGGTTGCACCGAAACGATGCTGGCGCCCCACTTATCCGGGTTGGAGCCAGTAGTGGCATCGACCTGGGTTTGGGCCGCGGCCTGGGCCTTGGGATCCAGCGTGGTCTGGATGGTCAGGCCGCCGCGCGAGATGCGGTTGACGCGCTCGTCCTGGGTGGCCCCGTAGGCAGGGTTGTTGTAGAGCAGGTGCAGCACGTAGTCACAGAAGTACGGGGCGGTAGTGGCGTACGCACAGCCTTGGCGAGGCTGCGTGACCTTGGTGGTTACCGGCGTCGCGATGGCGGCGTCGTAGTCAGCCTTCTTGATCTTTCCCTGGTCGAGCATGAGGCCGAGCACCAGGTCGCGGCGTTGCTTCGCGTGGTCCGGGTTCGCAACCGGGTCGTAGTAGGACGGGCTGTTGACGACACCGGCCAGCAAGGCCGCCTGCGGCAAGGTGAGGTCCTTGGCGCTCGTGCTGAAGAAGAGCCTCGAAGCGGCCTCGATGCCGTAGGCATCCTTGTTGAAGAAGACGATGTTGAGGTAGCCCTCAAGGATCTGTTGCTTGGAGAACTTCTTCTCCAGGGCGATGGCCAGCTTCATTTCCCGGAGCTTGTCACCCACGCCCTTGTTGACGCCGTTGAGCTTGACGTCGGAAGCCTTGTTCTGGGACACGAGGGACTCGTTGATCACGTTGTTCACGTACTGCTGGGTGATGGTGGAGGCACCCTGCTGTTTTCCGCGCGCGGTGCTGACGATGGCGCGCATGATGCCGGTGGCGTCGATGCCGCCGTGCTCATAGAAGCGGCTGTCCTCAACCGCGACGATAGCGTCCTTGATGAAGGGGCTCATCTGGTCCAGAGAAACCCTCGTGCGGTTCTCGGAGTAAATGGAGGCGATCTGGCTGCCATCCGCGGCCAGGATGGTGGTCGCCTGGCTGGGCGGGTTCACCTGAAGCTCCGCCGGCAGAGTGTCAAAGAACTGAATGGATCCACTCGCCGCACTGCCTGAAACGGCGGCCGCGGGGACGAGCAAGCCCGCCACCAGGACACCACAAATAGCGCTCACACCGAGGAATCCGAGGATCTTTCCAAGAGTGGTGGCAGTGTCGAATAGAGGGTTCCTACGAGTCACCATGTTCACCACTTTACCGGCAAGGGCTAGTCTTTCTTTCATGACCAAATGGGAGTACGCGACGATTCCGCTCATCATTCACGCTACAAAGCAGATCCTGGACCAGTGGGGAGAGGACGGCTGGGAGCTCGTCCAGGTTGTCCCCGGACCCGATGGAAACGGACTTGTTGCATACTTGAAGAGGGAGAAGCAGTAACAATGACAACCCCCGCAGAAGCCAGCGTTGGCGCGGATTCCACAGCTCCGGCATCCGCCGTCGAGCAGCGCCTTGCCGAACTCGGACTGACCCTGCCGGCTGTTGCAGCTCCGGTAGCCGCCTATGTTCCGGCCATCGTCTCCGGCAACCACGTCTACACCTCCGGACAGCTGCCCTTCATTAACGGCAAACTCGAAGCTACGGGCAAAGTCTCCAGCGGTGAAGAGGGCCTTTCGGAAGAGCCCACGGTGTCTCCGGAAGACGCCCAGATGTATGCAGCCGTCTGCGCAGTCAATGCCTTGGCTGCCGTCAAGAGCGTCATCGGGGACCTCGACCGCATCACGCGCATCGTGAAGGTCGTCGGATTCGTGGCCTCCGATACCTCCTTCACCGGCCAGCCCGGTGTAATCAATGGTGCATCCGAGCTTCTCGGGCGTGTCTTCGGCGACAAAGGGCAGCACGCGCGTTCCGCCGTCGGCGTTGCAGTCCTTCCGCTCGACTCTCCCGTCGAGGTCGAGTTGATCGCTGAATTCAGCTAAGGAACCGGTTCACTCAATTGCCACAACTAGCCCGACGCCTGTTTGCGTTACCCCCTGAACTAGAAGGGGCCGCACGGAATTGGCTTGAGCTCGGCGAACGGGCCCCCCGCGCCGCGCGTTTTGCATCATCTGTTGTCCTGCTCCGCGATTCGCCTACCGGCCTGGAGACGTGGATGGGTTACCGTCCCGGTTCCTCGCCGTTGGGCGTTGTCGCGTTTCCCGGCGGATCGCTCGAACCCACCGACGACGACGCCCTCGGCTGGCTTGGCCCCTCGCCTCAGCATTGGGCTGAGACGCTGGGGACCGCCGACGTCGGACTTGCGCGCCGCCACGTGGTGGGCGCCATCCGCGAACTGTTCGAGGAAACCGGCGTGCTGCTGGCCGGCCCCGACCTGTCCTCCACCGTGGAGGCGACATCCACTCCCGAGTGGATGAAGGCCCGTGAGGCCGTGGCAGCCCAGGACAAGTCGTTCACGGATGTCCTGGCCAAGCGTGGCTTGTCGCTGCGGACGGACCTGCTCAAGCCGCTGGTCAACTGGCTTAGCCCGGACTTCGCGCACCGTCGCTTCAACACCCGCTACTTCGCGGCCACCCTTCCTGTTAACCAGCAGCCCTCGTTGCTGGCCAGCAAGGGGGTCTGGGGGCGTTGGGTGTGCGTTTCCAAACTCATGGCCGAGCGCGAGACCACTGCGCTTGGGGACGAAATCGGCCAGGAAAACACGGTTGGCTTGCCATTGGGCCAATTGCTCGTGCCGGGCTCGGAGATCATCCTCGAGAAGATGGCCGCTGCCCAGGGCTGTATTGCGTACCTCAGCTACAAACGGAAGCCGCACATGTACCAGCCGCGGCTCGTCGAGGAGGATGGCGCGCTCATGCTCGAAGTCGAAGCGGCCCGCACGGTTTCAGGGGAGCCACAGCGGGAGCGCTGAGGAGGACCGCTGAGCGGACCGGCGACGGCGACACGAAAAATGCCTGGCGACAACGGAATTCCGTTGTCGCCAGGCATTTTCTGTGTCGCTAGAAACTACCGGGAGCGCTGGCGCAGGCGCTGCATGTCCAGGATGACTACTGCGCGGGCTTCCAGGCGGAGCCAGCCTCGCTGGACGAACTCGGCGAGGGCCTTGTTGACCGTCTCGCGGGAGGCTCCGACCAGCTGGGCCAGTTCTTCCTGCGTGAGCTCGTGGGCGACCAGGACGCCGTCGGTCGCGGGTCGGCCGAAGCGGTCCGCGAGGTCCAGAAGGGCCTTGGCGACACGGCCCGGGACGTCCGAGAACACCAGGTCGGAGAGGGAATCGTTGGTGCGGCGCAGGCGGCGGGCGAGTGCCTGGAGCAACTGCGCCGACACCTCGGGACGGGTGCGCAGCAAGGCATTGAGGCTTTCGTTCTTGAGGCCTGCCAGGCGGGTCTCGGAAACGGCCGTGGCCGTTGCGGTGCGCGGGCTGGGGTCGAACAGAGCCATTTCGCCGAAGAGCTCGCCCGGGCCGAGGATGGCCAGGAGGGATTCGCGGCCATCCGGGGAGGTGCGGCCGAGCTTAACCTTGCCGGACACGATGAAGTAGAGCTGGTCACCCTGATCGCCCTCGCGGAAAACAGACGCTCCGCGTGAAAGGTCCACCTCTGTGAGTTCGTCCGTCAGCAGACGGAAAGCGTCGTCGTCAAGGGTGGCGAAGAGGGGTGCGCGGCGCAATACCTCGATATCCATGAAATCTCCTGAGTAAAAGTTCGGCTGGGGCGCTTCAGCCATTGTTTCAGAATTTTGTCGCGTCTGTGACGTACTTGGCAGCCGAAACGCCCTAAATCACGCGGAAGAGGCCCAAAACCGTTCCTCAACCGGCCGGGAATCCCCGCCTGGGCGGCTGCTTCGCGATGTGGGCGGCAGCTTGCTTACGAAGGGAAGCTGTCAGCCTGTGCAACTACAATTGGGGCTTACCCGGCTGTGAGGAGCTTTGGTGTTCGGCTTGACCATATTGGACCTGGCGTTGATTTTGACGCTTCTTTCCTACCTGATCTACGGACTGCGCAACGGCTTCTTCGTGACGCTCGGCGGAATCGCAGGTTTCGCCGTAGGAGCGGTGGCTGCCTTTATCGCGGTCCCGCTCGTCGGCGACTGGGTGAAGGACAGCGGCTGGAGGCTGACCGCCATTATCGGCTCGGCCGTGGTGCTCATTGTCTTGGGGCACGGCCTCGGTACCTGGATCGGCCAGAGGGTCCGCAAAGCCGTCCGCATCCAGCCGTTACACGCACTTGACCGCGTGCTGGGTGGTTTCGTCAGCTTGGTTGTTGCCGCGCTGGTCATGTCCATGTTGGCGTTCAGCATCGGCTCCTTGGGTGTGCCGTTCGTTTCGCAGCAGCTGGCCGATTCCAAGGTGATCCGCTTCATCGACACCATGACGCCGACTCCCATCAAGGCCAGCGTGGCGCAACTGCGTTCCACGGTCATGGGCAACGGCATTCCGCAACTCATCGAGGGCATCGGCCCCGTTGCTCCCGTGCCCATTCCGAACACCAGCACGGACACTCCCGCACTCAACGATGCGGCCCATTCCGTGCTGAAGATTGCCGGCACGGCCTACCAGTGCGGCCAGAACCAGACCGGCTCCGGATTCGTCGTGTCCCCTGGCCGCGTGGTGACCAACGCGCACGTCGTGGCCGGCGTGTCGCAGCCTGTGGTGGAAATCCCCGACGGCGGTGCGTTGCCCGGTCGCGTCGTCTACTTCGACAGCCAACGCGACCTGGCAGTGGTGGCCGTCGACGGTCTCCCGACGGCGCCGCTGCAGTTGAGCGCCAACCTTCCGGCCGGTTCACCCGCGGCGTTCGCCGGCTACCCCCACGGTGGTCCGTTCCAGTCCAAGCCGGCCGCGGTAGAGGGCATTTCGACCCTGCTGGTGCCGGACATTTACGGCAACAACCCGTCCCCGGAAGAGGTCTACAAGCTGGCCGGAGACGTGCAGCCCGGCAATTCGGGCGGTCCGCTTCTGACGACCCAAGGGCAGGTCGCCGGCGTGGTCTTCGCCAAGACCACGTCGGATGTGGCAGTGGGCTACGCCTTGACCATGGACGAGCTCTCGCCGGTGGCCCAGCAAGCACCATCCCTGAGCGAGGCAGTGTCGTCAGGCCAGTGCACCAAGAAGTAGCCCTGCCCACCACTGGACATGCTCAGCGCTTGATCTGAGCGCTGGACATATTGCGATTATGTCCAGCCTTGGTCACGAACACTGGGCATGTCCCCAGGGATGGGTGCACATGTCCAGCCTTGGTCACGAACACTGGGCATGTCCCCAGGGAGGGGTGCACATGTCCAGCCTTGGTCACGAACACTGGGCATGTCTCCATTTGCCAGGATTTGAAAAGTGCTGCTTCCCACCACCGGACATGCTCAGCGCTTGATCTGGGCGCTGGACATATTGCGATTATGTCCAGCCCTGGGCGCGAAGAATGAGCATGTCCCCAAGGAGGGGGTGCACATGTCCAGCCTTGGTCACGAAGACTGGGCATGTTCCATTTGCCAGGATTTGAAAAGTGCTGCTTCCCACCACCGGACATGCTCAGCGCTTGATCTGAGCGCTGGACATATTGCGATTATGTCCAACCCTGGTCACGAACACTGGGCATGTCCCCAGGGAGGGGGCGCGCATGTCCAGCCTTGGTCACGAAGAATGAGCATGTCCCGAGGGAGGGGGTGCACATGTCCAGCCCAGCCCATGAAGAATGAGCATGTCCCGAGGGAGGGGGTGCGCATGTCCAGCCCAGCCCACGAAGACTGAGCATGTCCCAAGGGACCGGTCCAGTCCGAGGATCTAGACCGCGGTGGCGAGGTAGTCGATGGCCAGCTTGTAGCCCTGGACTCCTGCGCCGACGATCACCGCGGAGCACACCGGGGACAGGTAGGAGTGGTGCCGGAATTCCTCGCGCTGGTGCACATTGGTGATGTGGACCTCGACGGCGGGAAGCTGCACCGCTGCAAGGGCGTCCCGCAATGCCACGGAAGTGTGCGTGTACGCGCCCGCGTTGATGACGATCCCGACGGCGGTTCCACGTGCGCCGTGAATGGCGTCAATGAGGTCGCCCTCGTGGTTGGACTGGACGCAGTCCACTGTGAATCCATGGGCCCCGGCGGCTGCCATGGCGAGCTGTTCGACGTCGGCCAAAGTGGAGGTGCCGTACTTTTCCGGTTCGCGGGTGCCCAGCAGGTTCAGGTTGGGGCCATTGAGGACGAGGATGGTGCCGCGACCGGCTTCGGTGGCGGTGGGAGCTTCAGTCATAACCCCAATCTATCGGTGTGCGGAGACGGTCCGGCGTTTCTTACGCAGCCCACGGCAGGGTAAACGGCAGCGTAAGAAACGCCGGACAGGAGCTACACCGCGGTGAAGCGGAGCAGTAGCGCGTGCTCAGGGTTCAGGACCGGCATAGGAAGCCCCACCTCGGCAAGGAAGCGGCCGCTTGCTTCAGCTCCGGATGGCAGCCATGCCGGCGGTTGCACCTGGGTGAAGGTGCGGGCGTAGTCGGCGTCGCCGGGGGCAGGGAAAATGGCCTGCACCGTGTAGGAACGCCCGGGATCGAGGCCGGGAATGGCGACGCGTCCGGGTTGTTCGGCGAACGAGGTCCGGGTGCTGACGACGGCGAACAGTGCGGACCCGCCGTCGTCGGAGACCACGCCGTGCAGCATCAGCGAGTCGTCAGGGACGTCCGCACGGACCATCCGCCCGCTGTGGATGAGCCCGCGGTGCTCCTTGTAGAGGCCGATGAAGCGCTTGAGCTCCTCGCGTTCGGCGCCCTGCACCTGGCGGACATCCCATTCCATGCCGAAATGCCCGAACAACGCGGTGATGGCGCGGAAGGAGAGATCGTGCGTGCGGGCCGTGGTGTGCGAGGTGGTCGGACCGATGTGCCCGCCCACCAGTTCCGGTGGAACCACGACGCCGGTCCAGCGTTGGATGGTCTGCCTTTCGAGGGCGTCGTTGCAGTCCGATCCCCAGATCCTGTCGGTCCGCTCAAGGATGCCGAGGTCCACCCTGGCACCGCCGGAAGAGCAGCTTTCTATTTCGACGCCGGGGTGGGCTTTGCGGAGCTCGTCGAAGAGCCGGTAGGCGGCCAGGGTTTGCGCATGTACGGAGGCGCGGCCCGCATGGCCGTGCTCGCTGAGGTCCCGGTTCTGGTCCCATTTGAGGTATTTGATGTTGTTTTCCCCGAGCAGGGTGTCGATCCGCTCGAAGACGTACTGCCAGGCTGCGGGGTTGACGAGGTCGATGATGTGCTGGTGGCGCCATTCCAGCGGCAGACGGCCGCCGTCCTTGTGGGAGAGGGCCGCGGGGCCCACGATCCAGTCGGGGTGCGCCCGGGCAACATCTGAATCCAGGTTGATCATTTCCGGTTCCACCCAGAGCCCGAATTCCATGCCGTGGGAGTTCACGGCTTCGATGAGCGGCGTCAGGCCGTCGGGCCAAAGGGTTTCGTCGACGTACCAGTCGCCGAGGCCGGCGTGGTCGTCGCGGCGCCCGCGGAACCAGCCGTCGTCGAGCACGAATCGCTCCACGCCCAGCTCCGCGGCGGACTCGGCGAGCTCGATCAGGGTGTCCAGCCTGTGATCGAAGTACACGGCTTCCCACGTATTGAGGACCACCGGACGGGGCTTGCCGGCGGGCAGCCCGGTGGAAGCCGCGGGAAGGACGTGATGCGGGCGGGACCGGAACCAGCTGTAGAAGGCTTCGCTGATGCCGTCCAGGCCGCGGTCCGAGTAGGCGGCAAACAGCGCCGGCGTGGTGTAGCCCTCGCCGGGCTGGAGCACTTCTTCCGCCGGGCCCAGGAGTTCAGAGCCGCCGATCATGGTGCGGCCATCGGCCACGGTGTCGGCGAATTGTTCGTGGTCGCCGCTCCACGCCAGGTGGGTGGCCCAGACCTTCCCGTGGCGGTTGCCGAATCCGGCGGTACCTGCGGCGAAAAGCAGCGAGGAATCGTGCCCCGTGCGGCCGTGGCGTCCCGTGCGTACCCACGTTCCTTGCTGTACGGTCCGGCGCTGCGGGTGGCGTTCGCGGCACCAGCGCCCCGTGAGGTCGAGGAGTTCGACGGCGTCCGGCCCCACCGGGAGGACTGTGGCCAGCTCGTCGAGCTGGAAGGGGGACGTGCCGTCGTTGACGGCGGTGTGGCGCAGCTCGAGAAGGCCGCCGGGATGAAGCGTGAGCTTGGACGTCACGGTGATTCCGGCGTCGGGATCCTTCTGGACAATCACTGCAGAGGCGCCCGCTGCAGAGGAGGCCGCCGCAGAGGCGGAACTGGCGTCAGCCTGCACGTCCGCCACGCGAAGCCGGAGCGAAAAGTCCAGTCCCGGGACGCCGTCGGCGATTCGCTGGCCGCGCAGGCCCGGACGGCCCCGCCACGCGGAGGAACCTTGAGGGATGAGCGTCGCCGGTACGTTGGCATCGACGGCGGAGTGCGGGATGGGTTCGCCCAGGATGGCGAGGTCCGGGAGGGTGCTGCCGAGATCGGCACCCCAGTGGATGACTTCGGCCTCTCCGTTGTCGAAACTGACCACCAGGCTTGTGCCGGCGGAACGGAGGTGGAGCGGGTCCATGGGCTGGTTCACTTTCAGAGAGTATGGGTGCGTTACGAGGGAGTGGAGAGTCCGGGCGCCGACGTCAAAGGAGTGAAGCGGCGGCGCCCGGACTGGTTTCAGGGGCGGATGTTACTTGAAGAGGTTGTTGACCTGGTTGTTGGCATCGGAGAGGGAGCTGGCCGGCTTCTTGCCGCTGAGTACTGCGTCCATTGCGGGCTTCATGATGCCGTCAACTTTTGCAGCCTTGTCCGCGATGGGGAAGAGGAATGTGGTGCCGTCTTTGACCTGCTGGGTGAAGGCGGAGACGTCAACACCCTTGGCTGCGAAAGCCTTGGCGGCCAAATCCGAGGACGTGCTGATCGCCGGGAACACGACCGCCTTGTTGGCGACGACGTCCTGGCAAGCTGAGGAACCAAGGTATTCGACCCACTTGGTGGCTGCCGCGGGGTTCTTGGTGCCGGCCCAGATGGAGTCGGCCAGGCCGTTGAACATGGACGCGCGCTTGCCGTCCGGTCCCGTCGGGGTGGGGGCGATGGCAGTCTGAATACCCTTGTATCCGGTGTACTGGCCGATCATCCACGAGCCGCTGGTGTTGATCGCGGCCTTGCCTGCACCGAAGTTGTCCGAAACGCTGGCGCCTACGGTTGTTTCAAGTTTGGGCATGTAGCCCTTGTCCGCCAGCCCGGCCCACCAGGCGATGGTTTCCTGGAACTTGGGGTCGTCGTAGTTGAACTTGGTGCCCCACGGGTTCTTGTCGGTGGCGGTCCAGCCGGTGGTTGCTGCGAGGAAGCTCCACTGGGTCTGGCCCTGGCCCGAGCCGGAGGACTCCAAGCCCAAGCCGTAGACGGCCACGTTGTTCTTGTCGAAGCCGGCTTCGTCTCCGCGCTTGCCGTTCTTGTCCACGGTCAGGTGGGCGATGGTCTTTTCGTAGCTGCCGCCGTCCTTGGGGTTCCAATCCAGCTTGGCCATCTGCTCGGCAGTGATGCCGGCGGAGTCGGTCATGGCCTTGTTGTAGAAGAGGCTGATGGTGTCCCAGTCCTTCGGGAGGCCGTAGCGCTTGCCGTCCTGGCCCACCCAGAGATCGGCCAGGCCCTTGTTGTAGCTGTCCAGTTTGACGCCGTCCTTGGCTACGGCGTCGTCGAGGGCCAGCAACTGCTTCTTGGAAGCGAATTCCGGGTACTTGGACAGGTGGTCGGTGAAGACGTCAGGGGCGGTACCGGACACGAAGCCGTTGGTCAGGGTGGTCCAGTAGTCGTCCCAGCCGCGCTGGGTGATTTTGACCGTGATATTCGGGTTGGCCTTGGTGAAGTCACTCGCGCACTGCTGGTAAGCCGGGAGCTGGTTGGCGTCCCAGAGCCAGTAGTTGATCTCGCCCTTGGCTTCGCTGGAGGCGGGGGCGGAGCCGCCACAAGCGGAGAGTGACAGCGCGGCCGCGACAGCGACGGTGACGGCAGCTGCGACGGTGCCAATGGATTTCTTCATGGTGGACCTTTCAGGGGGTTGCGATGGAACGGGGCGGTGCTGGGGGATGACTTACTTGATGCCGGAGAAGCCGATGGAGTTGACCACCTTCTTGCCGAAAGCAATGAAGAGGATCAGGACGGGCAGCGCTGCCACGAGGGTGGCGGCCATGAGTCCGCTCCAGTCCGGTGCGCCCTGCGGGGACTGGGACTTGAAGACACCAAGGCCCACGGTGAGGACGCGGACGCTTTCGTCCTGGCCCACCAGGAGCGGCCAGAAGTACTCGTTCCACTGGCCGATGAAGGTCAGCAGCGCCAGGGTGGCCAGGGGTGCTGCGGCATTGGGGATCACGATCTGGAAGAAGATCCGGAGGTGCTTGGCGCCGTCGAGCATGGCGGCCTCCTCCACTTCGCGGGACATGCTCAGGAAGAACTGGCGCAGGAAGAAGATCGCGAACGGCGTCATGAACATGAAGGGCAGCGCCAGTCCGGCAAAGGTGTTGAGCAGGCCCAGGTTCTTGATCATCAGGAAGTTCGGCAGGGCAGTGAAGATCGGCGGGACCATCATGGTGGCCAGGAAGATCGCGAAGACCTTGTTCCGGCCGGGCCAGCGCAGCCTGGAAAAGGCGTAGGCGGCCATTGCGCTGAAGAACACCTGGCCTGCGGTGGTCATGGTGGCGAAGACGATCGAGTTTCGCAGGTAGAGCCAGAAATTGATGTCGGCGCCGGAACCGCCTTCGGCGATTGCTTGCTCGGGGCTTTGCAACCCGAAGACCCGCTGGAAGGCGCCCCAGCTGAAGTCCGCCGGCAGGAGGTTGCCGGCGTTCGAGGCCAGCGAATGGTTGCTGGACAGTGCTGTCCGGAGCATCCAGAGGAACGGAGCGACGGTGACCACGACGGCGATCGCTACGAGGACCCAAGCGCCTGCGCGGCGCCAGTTGAAGGGTTTCGTGGGGGTGCGGTGCGATTGCGGGGAGCCGACGACGGCGGTGGCGGACTCACGCAAGCGGCGGGAATTGGTGGAGGTACTCATGGCGGGGTTTCCTTAGTCCAGGTCCGTCTCGTTGCCTTTGAGGAACTTCATCTGGATGAAGGCCACCAGGGCGAGAATGATGAAGAGAATGACGGACAGCGCTGAGGCGTAGCCGAAGTCGGACTCGCCGAAGGCCTTCTGGTAGATGTACATCTGGATGACCCGGGAGGCATTGACAGGTCCGCCTTGCGTAGTGACAGCCACGGTGTCGAAGACTTGGAATGAACCGATCACGGTGACCACCAGGACCAGGGCCAACACCGGGCGCAAGAGCGGCATGGTGATGCTCCAGAAGGTGCGGGTGGGGGAGGCCCCGTCAAGGTTGGCTACTTCGTAGACGTGGTTGGGGATGGACTGGAGTCCTGCGAAGATCAACAGGGCGGTGTAGCCCATGTGCCGCCAGACGTTGACGAAGGCAATGGTGGGAATGGCCCACTGTTCGCTGCCGAAGAAGGCGATACGGGGCAGGCCCATCCAGCTGATGACTTCATTGACGATGCCCAGCTGGTAGTCCAGCATCCAGAACCAGAGCAGCGCGACGATCACGTTCGCCACCAGGAACGGCAGCAGCAGGACGCCGCGGATGAAGGTCGATTTGGCCACACGGTGCATGAGGAGCGCGAGTCCGATGGCGATGACGGTCTGGAAGCCGATGTTCAGTGCCACGTACTGCACGGTGACGGCCATGGCGTTCCAGAACAGATCGTCGCTGAAGATCGTCGTGTAGTTCTTCAAGCCGATCCAGGTGGGATCACCCAGGATGCTGTACTCGGTGAAGCTGAGGTAGATGCCCCGGATGGTGGGGACGAGGAAGAAAAGAACGAAGCCGATCATCGCCGGGAAGATGAAGAGCAAGGCGATCTTCAAGTCACCGATCCGGCGAATGCCGAACTTGGCTGGTTTGCCCGGTTTGGGAAGCGCGGCGGGCTCCGCTTGTTTGGCAAGGGTGGTCATCTTCGACCCTTTCCTGACTGTGATGTGGGTTACAACTGATGGAAATCTACACGAGTAGATATGAAGGGGTCAAGCAAGTTTGTGAATTTTTGTTTGATTATTTTAGATTTCTTGCTTTTTGTTGACTCGAGTAGATCCCGGTGATTCACTGGCCTGAGTCACTCGTCGAGCCGCTCCCGGCACGGCGATGGCATTCTGAAGCCATACACCTGAATCGAAGGGCTAACAATGACGTTTTCAATGGGAGTAGTAGGCCTTGGCCAGTTCGGCGGCCAGTTTGCCCACCTCTTCAAGCTCCACCCCGGGGTTTCCGCCGTCTACGCTGTGGACGAGCTCCCGGAACGGGCCTCCAAAGCCGTTGAACAGCTGGGCCTGGACGGCACCATGGGCAGCTTCGACGAGTTGCTGGCCTCCGACGTCGACGCCGTCGCCATCTTCACGCAACGCTGGACGCACGGGCCGTTGGTGATCAAGGCGCTTCGCGCCGGAAAGCACGTCTACTCGGCCGTCCCCATGGCGATCTCCGAAGAGCAGATCGCCGGAATCATCGACGCCGTGCGTGAGACCAAACTTGTCTACGCCATGGGAGAGACCAGCTTCTACAACCCCGCCACCGTCTATGCCCGCAAGCAGCACGCCGCCGGCAAGTTCGGCCGCATCTTCTACACAGAAGGCGACTATGTCCACGACATGGACCTGGGCTTCTACGAGGCGTACCAGTACAGCGGCGGCGAAAACTGGAAAGCAACCGCCAGCTACCCGCCCATGCTGTACCCCACGCACGCCATCGGTGGCGTCCTGGGTGCCGTGCCTGGACACGCCGTGAGCGTCAGTTGCATCGGCGTCAAGGACGATCGTGGCGACGGCGTCTTCGACAAGGAAGTCAGCATGTTCGACAATGACTTCTCCAACGCCACGGCGCTGTTCGAAATGAACGACGGCGGCGTGATGCGCACCAACGAGATGCGCCGCGTGGGCTACCCTTCGCACATCCGCGAATCGCGCTTCCGCTTCTTCGGCACCGAGGCAAGCTTCGAGCAGTTGGCCACCACCACGCTGTGGCAGGACAAAAAGGGAGTCCTTGACGTCTCGGACCAGGTGGAGACCAAGCCGAGCATGTCGGCCGATGACCCCTCGTTGGCGGACGTCGCGCCCGAACTTCGCGGCGCGTTCATCTCCGGCCTCGCTCCGGTGCACGACGCCGGCCGGCTCCCCGTTGAATTCGAGGGAGCTCCCACTGGGCACGAAGGCAGCCACCAGTTCCTGGTGGACGACTTCGTTACGGCCGTGAACAAGGGAAGCCTTCCCCCGGTCAACGCCTGGGTGGCCGCGCGCTTCACGCTCCCCGGCGTCGTGGCTCACGAGTCCGCGCTCCGCGGCGGCGAACGGCTCCCCATCAGGGACTTTGGAGATGCCCCCGAGGCTTTGTAGCTAGCATGATCACCATGACTACTTCGGCAGTGCACACCCCGCGCGGACCGGTGACCCGCAAAGACGTGGCCCGGTACGCCGGGGTGAGCACCGCCGTCGTGAGCTATGTGGTGAACGGTGGTCCCAAGAAAGTGGCGCCGGCGACGGAAGCCAAGGTCCAGGACGCCATCCGGATCCTGGGGTACAGGCCGAATGCCGCCGCGCGCGCACTCAAAATGGGGTCCAACCAGACCCTCGGCCTCGTGATTCCGGACTCCAGCAACCCGTTTTGGGCGCTGCTGGGACACGCCGTGGAAGTGGCCGCCGCCGAGCGCGGATATGCCCTGTTGTTGACGAATTCGGACAACAAGCTGGACTCCGAACGCCGCCATATCCGCAACCTCGCCGCCCGTCAGGTAGATGGAGTGGTCCTGGCAAGTGTCATGTTCGAACCCGATTTACTGGAGCTTTTCGGCGCGGAAATCCCCTCGGTCCTGTTGAACCATGCCTCGGTCGCTCCCGGATTCAACAGCGTAGGCGTGGACCTTGAAGCCGGGGCCCGCCTGGCCGTGGAACATTTGATCGGCCACGGCCACACCAATATCGGACTCGCCATGGGCATCACGGCCGACAACGAGGCCGACGGGCGCGAGGAGGGGTGGCGGCGGGCGCTCGAAGCTGCCGGACTCCCTGTCGGGCCGCTCGCCCGCGGCGGGTTCGACCGCCCCGGGGGCTACGCCGCCGGACAACTCCTCCTGGCCGCGGACAACCGCCCGACGGCGATCTTCGCCAGCTCCGACATGCAGGCAATCGGCCTCCTGCGGGCAATCCGCGAGGCCGGCCTGTCTGTTCCGGACGATATCGCCGTGGCGTCCTTCGACGGTTCGATCGAGGCCGAATACAGCTGGCCGGCCCTGACCACCGTGGAGCAGCCCGTGTGGGAGATG
>OUNM010832483.1_pt1 | contig 17037 bp, 20 predicted proteins | sample 1769961 | NCBI WGS metagenome assembly OUNM01 (sample SAMEA3914820, study PRJEB12502) | metagenome | biome: forest; material: soil | place: USA | collected 2012-03-12 | depth 0.3 m
AGGACGACCTGGCCGAATGGCCGTCGGACAAGGAAGACCGCGTGCTCTCGAACATCGTGTTCATGGGCATGGGCGAGCCGCTGTACAATCTGGGCCAGGTGGCCGACGCCATCGAGATCATCAGCGACAACGAGGGCATCGGCATCTCGCGTCGCCGGATCACGGTCTCGACCTCGGGCGTGGTCCCGCAGCTGGAAAAGCTGGGCAATACGACCCAGGCCATGCTGGCGATCAGCCTGCACGCCACCAACGACGCCCTGCGCGACGTGCTGGTGCCGCTGAACAAGAAGTATCCGATCGCCGAGCTTATGGCCGGCATCCGCGCCTATCCGGGCCTGTCCAACGCCCGCCGCGTGACCTTCGAATATGTGATGCTGAAAGGCGTCAACGACAGCCCCGACGAGGCTCGCGCCCTCGTGAAGCTGATCAAGGGCATTCCGGCCAAGATCAACCTGATCCCGTTCAATCCCTGGCCGGGCAGCGACTATCTGTGCTCGGACTGGTCGACGATCGAGGCCTTCGCCGCGATCCTCAACAAGGCCGGCTACTCCTCGCCGATCCGCACCCCGCGCGGTCGCGACATCCTGGCCGCCTGCGGCCAGCTGAAGAGCGAGAGCGAGAAGGTCCGCGCCTCGGCGCTGCGCAAGCTGTCGATGGCGGCCATGGCCGGCATGCTCGGCGACGACGAAGACGAGGCGGCCTGATGCGGCGCGCCGGGGTCCTGCTGCTCTCCGCGCTCCTGTCTTGCGGCGCCGCCGTGGCGGGCGAGGCCCATTGGCTTCCCAGTCATAGCGATGTCGAGAAACTTGAAGCCCAGGCCAAGCCGCCGAAGGGCTATCGCCTCGATCAGTATGACCGCAGCTATTCCGGGACCTTCGTGTCCGACCGGAAGGTCATCGAAGGCCATTGGATCCAGGTCCGCACGCCCGGCCAAAAGCCGAGGGTTACGATCGTCACCTATGACCAACTGCCTCAAGTCATGGATGGCGGTTGCTCGGTCGTGACGGTCTACTACGACCTGGCGACCGCTAAGGTCACGGGCGTGGCCTGCAACGGCGTCGCCTAGGCCTCTTCCTCCACCACCTTCTTCAGCCGGCTGAGCATCCCCGCCGCATAGGCCGCGTAAGGCCCGATCCAGCGTTCGTGGATGCCGTGGATCGGCAGGGCGTCCAGGTGGTTCCACCGCTCGCGCCCGCGCTTTTCGGCCACGACCAGGCCGGCGTCTTCCAGCACGGAGAGGTGCTGCATCACCGTGCAGCGATCCAGTTCCGGGATCAGGGCGCATAGCATGCCGGTCGTGCGCGGCTCGGTCTTCAGCAAATCCAGCATCCGCCGCCGGACCCGGTGGCCCAGCGCCTTGAAGATCAGGTCCGCCTCGTCCTCGTTTGACATGTTATATATCTATAACATATGATCGCGCCCATCAAGGATGGAGACGCTCCATGTCGCACGAATTCACCGTCGCCGGCCGCATCGCCAAGCCCGTGGCCGAGGTCTTCGAGGCCGTCGCCGACCCCGCGAAGCTGTCCGGCTATTTCACCACTGGCGGCGCGAAGGGGCGGCTGGAGACCGGCGCGACCGTCACCTGGGATTTCCATGACTTCCCTGGCGCCTTCCCGGTCGAGGTGGTCGAGGTCGCGGCCAACGAAAAGATCGTCCTGCGCTGGGGCTCGCCGACCGGCGTCACCACCACCGTCACCATGACCTTCGCCGACACGGGCGACGGCCGCACGCTGGTCAAGATCCACGAGGCCGGCTGGCGCGATGACGCCGCGGGCGAGAAGGCCGCCTTCGGCAACTGCGAGGGCTGGACCGGCATGCTGTGCGCGATGAAGGTCTTCGTCGAGCACGGCATCAACCTGCGCGAAGGCTTCTACAAGTAGCCCCCGACTCCCCGGACGCGGGCGCCCCCTACGCAAGTCTCGTCGACCCGTGTTAGTCAGTGGAAACGTATGTGGCGCGTGACGGCCGCCGAAACCGGCGTCCACTTTCGGCTGTCACGCTCTGCAAGTCTTTCGGGGTAGTTCGCGTCCATGCCGTCCCAGCTCCAGTCGCCCGAGGTCCAGGCCTTCGCCACCGGCTTTCCGATCACCCTGCTGCATGCGGGCGTGACCCTGCTGATGCTGGTGCTGGGCTCGGTGCTCTACGCCTTCATGACCCCGCACAAGGAAATCACTCTGATCCGCGAGGGCAATTCGGCGGCGGCCCTGTCGCTGGGCGGCGTGTTCGTGGGCCTGGCGATCCCGCTGGCCGTGTCGCTGAAGGCCTCGACCTCGGTGGTCGAGATCATGATCTGGGGCGCGGCGACCATCGCCGTGCAGCTCTTGGTCTTCCGCGTCACCGACATGATCCTGAAGGGCCTGCCCGAGCGCATCCAGGAGGGCGAGGTCGCCGCCGCCGCCCTGCTGGTCGGCGCCAAGCTGGGCGTCGCCTTGATCCTCGCCGCCGCCGTGGCGGGCTGACGCGTCGCGTTCGGGGCGTCTGAAGTGCATTTCCCCAAGCTTCCCGACTGGCTGGTCTACGCCGCCGCCGTCAGCGCGCTGCTGATCGTCGCGGTCGGCCGGCAGGAGCGTTCCGACGCGCCCGCGCCGCCGCCGCCGGTGCCGGGCGAGGAGGGGCTGCCGCTGGGGCCGTCCTCGCCGTTCGATCCCTCGATCGTCGTCCAGGTGCCCGACAAGCCCGAGCCGGGCTCGGGCACGGCCTTCTCGGTCGGCGATGACGGCGTCTGGCTGACCGCCCGCCACGTGGTCGAAGGCTGCAAGAAGGCCGCGATCGTGGTGGCCGACGGGCGCGGCGTGGCGGCGAAGATCCGCGTCGACCCGCAGGCCGATGCAGCGATCCTGACCACTGAAGGCGGGGCGCCGGCCGTGCCGCTGGGCCTGGACGCGCCGTTGCGCCGGGGCGCGCGGGCCTATCATCCGGGCTTTCCGCAAGGCCATCCGGGCGAGGCCGCCTCGCGCCTGCTGGGTCGTGAGAACCTGGTCGTCCACGGGCGCGGCGCGCGCACCGAGCCGGTGCTGGTCTGGGCGGAAGTCGGGCGCACCGACAGCCTGAAGGGCACGCTGGCCGGCCTCTCGGGCTCGCCGGCCCTGGACAGCGCCGGGCGGGTGATCGGGGTGACCGTCGCCGAGGCCCCGCGCCGCGGCCGCATCTACACGACCGCGCCCGAGACCCTGAAGGTCCTGCTGGGTCCCGGCCGTCGCGGCGCGCCGGCCGACGCGGGCAGCGAGCCGATCACGACCGAAAACTACGGCCGCGTGGCCGACGGCCTGCGCCGCGACCTGCGTGTGGCGCAGGTGGTCTGTCTGGCGGTCTGAGGTTCGAAAATCCTCCCCCTGGCGGGGGAGGTGGTCGCGTAGCGACCGGAGGGGGAAGGGCTGCTGAACAGGCCTCTTCCCTCTCCGTCGCCTTCGGCGACACCTCTCCCGCTAGGGAGAGGATCTTAAGCCTCAGCCGCCGTCTTGGCCGGCGGGCGCACCAGGAAGAAGCACAGCACCACGGCCGGAACGCCGATCGCCGCCGCGCCCAGATAGAACAGGGCGTAGGCGTGCATCAGGTCGCGGCCATTCTGCAGCGCCTCGACCGCCGCGCCCGAGAAACCTTTGAGGAACTTGCCGGTCCAGGCCAGGGCGGAGGTCATCACCGCGTACTGGGTGGCGGTGTAGCCCAGGCTAGTCAGGCTGGACATGTAGGTGACCAGCGCCACGCCCGAGAAGCCGATGGCGAAGTTGTCCAGGATCATCACGGTGATGAAGCTGGGAATGGTGACGCCCCACAGCGCCAGGCCCGCGAACAGGGCGATGCCGATCGGCTGCAGCACCGCGCCGGCGATCAGCGTCTTGAAGTAGCCGAAGCGCAGCGCGCAGAAGCCGCCGACGGCGATGCCGGAGAAGGTGCCGGTCAGGGCGATGGTGCGCACCCAGCCCACCGTGCTCTTGGTCAGGCCCAGGTCGTGATAGAACGGGTTGGAGATCGGCCCGCGGACATAGTCCGACAGGTGATACAGCGTGATCGTCACCAGGATCACGAACGCGAAGGCGCCGTGGGCGGTGAAGAACTCGATGAACGGACCGGCGATGGCGTCCCACAGGCCGCGCGGGGTCCAGAGGGGCTTCTCGGCGGAATTGGCGGCCATGACCGCGTCGGCCCGGGTCGGCTCCGACGCCATCAGCGCGCCGGCCACGCCGATCGCCATCAGCACGCCGTAGGTCAGGTACGCGCCCGGCCAGCCGATCTTGTCGGCCAGCACCAGGATCAGGGCGTCGGCGGCCAAGAGGGCGACGCGATAGCCGATCTGCACCGCCGAGGTCAGCAGGCCCAGCTCGTCGCCGTCGTCGGCGATCTCGATCCGCCAGGCGTCGATGACGATGTCCTGGGTGGCCGAGGCGAAGGCCACCAGCACCGCGAAGCCGGCCACGGTCGACAGGCCCGCATGCGGCCCGGTCAGGCCCATGCCGACGAGGCCCGCGGCCACGATGATCTGCGACAGCACCATCCAGCCGCGCCGGCGGCCCAGCCACTTGCCCAGCAGCGGCGCGTCCAGCCGGTCGATCAGCGGGGCCCACAGGAACTTCATGCCGTAGGCCAGGCTGACCCACGACAGGAAGCCGATCGCCTTCAGCGACGTGCCTTCTTCACGCAGCCAGTAGCCGAAGGTGTTGGCGGTCAGCAGGAACGGCAGGCCCGACGCGAAGCCCAGGGCCAGCATCGCCGCCACCTTGGGCTGCCGCAGCGCGCGCAGCACGTCCATCATGCCGCGCTTCTTCGAAGCCGCAGTCCCCGCCATAGATCCTCACCGCGCCAAGGCGCGGTCCCCCTCCGAAATCAGGAGGCGACCTTGGCCCGCGTTGGGGATTTCGTCCAGCCGGCGAGGGACGAGCCCGTCGTCCAGCGGGTGAGGGCGCCGCGCAGGGCCTCCTGGGTCAGCGGCTTGACCAGGAAGTCGTCCATGCCGGCGGCCAGGCAGGCGCGCTTGTCCTCGTCGAAGGCGTCGGCGGTCAGGGCGGCGATCGGCGAGGCCACGCCCTTGGCGCGCAGCGCCTTGGCGGCCTCGACGCCCGACAGGCCCGGCATGCGCAGGTCCATCAGGATCAGGTCGTAGACCCCGGCCGAGGCGGCGGCCACGGCCTGTTCGCCATCGGCGACGCGGTCGACCTTGCAGCCTTCGCGCTCCAAAAGGGTGCGGGCCAAGAGGGCGTTGATCGGATTGTCCTCGGCCAGCAGCACGCGGACGCCGCGCGCCACGGCGCCGGCGATGCGGTCGTCGTGGGCGGTCTCCTCGGCCGGCGCCGCCTCGGCCGCGCCGGCCTGCAGCACCTGGGCGACCAGGGACGCCGCGCGTAGCGGCTTGATCAGGTAACCGGAGAAGCCGGCGGCCTTCAGGGGCTCGATGCGGTCGCGCTGCTCGGGCGTCAGCAGCACCACGGCCTTGCGGTCGGCGGGCGGCTTCAGCGCTCCGCGCGGGCCGGACAGGGCGGCGTCGATCAGCAGCACGGCCTCGGCCGGCGCGCCGGACAGGGCCGAGGCGATGTCGACGGCGGCGAAGGCGCGGCCGCCGGCGGCTTCGATCTGGCGCACGGTGGCGGCGCGGACGATGGCGTTGGGCGAGGCGATGGCGATGCACTTGCCTTCAAGGGGGGCGGAACGCGCGGCGGAAGCGGCGATGTCGAACGGCGCCTCGAACCAGAACTCCGCGCCCTGGCCGACCTCGCCGCCGACTCCGACCTCGCCGTTCATCGCGGCTGACAGCCGCGAGACGATGGCCAGGCCCAGGCCCGCCCCGCCCAGCTGGGTGGCGTGGGTGATGTCGGTCTGGACGAAGGCTTCGAAGATCCGTTGACGGGCCTCGGGCGCGACGCCGGGGCCGGTGTCCGTGACGGTGAAGCGCACGCGGTTATCGCTGCTCATCGACGCCGACAGCAGAACGCCGCCGCCCTCGGTGAACTTCACGGCGTTGCCGGCGAAGTTCAGCAGGATCTGGCGCAGGCGGCCTTCGTCGGCGCGGAGGATCGGCAGGCCCGGAGGAAGAGACCAGGCGATCTCGATCCCCTTCTCGTGGGCGCGCGGGCTCATCAGCTCGGCGACCTGGCGCAGCAGGCCCTCGATGTCGACCGGGGCCAGCGACAGCTCGATCGAGGCCGCGCCCAGGCGGGCGAAGTGCAGCACGTCGTTGACCAGCGACAGCAGGTGGTCGCCGCTCTCGCGCAGGGCGGTGACGTACGACCGCTGCTCGGCCGTCAGCTTGGTGTTTTCGAGCAGACGCGCCATGCCCAGCACGCCATTCAGCGGAGTGCGGAACTCGTGGCTCAGGGTGGCCAGCTGCTCGGGCGTGACGCCGGGTTTGGTATCGCTCATGGAGATCAAGGTTACCCGCGCCGGCTTAACGGGCGGTCAAGCCGACCTCCTCGCCCGGCGCCGTCGTCGTCCGCCGATGCGCCAGGGCTTCGGCGACATGGACGCGCTTGACGCCGGTCACGCCCTCCAGGTCGGCGATGGTGCGCGACAGGCGCAGCACCCGGGTCCAGCCGCGCGCGCTGATCCGGCCGGCCTCGGCGGCCTGGGCCAGCAGGGCGCGGCCGGGATCGTCGAGGCCGGCGATCTTCTCCAGGAAGGCGCCTTCTGCGCGGCCGTTGAGACCATCCGCCACATCCAGGTCGTCGGCGCGGTCCTGCTGCAAGGCCCGCGCCCGGGCCACCCGCACGGCGACCTCGGCCGAGCCTTCGGCGGGCGGCGGCAGGGAGAGGTCGGCGGCGGTGACGGCGGGCATGTCGACGGCCAGGTCGATGCGGTCCATCAGCGGTCCCGACACGCGGCCCTGATAGTCCTTCTGGCAGCGCGGAGCCTTGCCACAGTAGCCGCGCCCGGCCCCGCCGTGACCGCAACGGCAGGGGTTCATGGCCGCCACCAGCTGCACCCGGGCCGGATAGCGGATGTGGGCGTTGGCGCGGGCCACCATCACCTCGCCGGTCTCCAGCGGGCCGCGCAGGCTGTCCAGCGCCTGGACCCCGAACTCGGGCAGCTCGTCGAGGAACAGCACGCCGTTGTGGGCCAGAGACACCTCGCCTGGCTTGGCGCGATGCCCGCCGCCGGTCAGCGCGGCCATGCTGGCGGAGTGGTGTGGCGCTCTGAACGGGCGGGCGCGGGTCAGGACGCCTCGGGCGATGAGCCCCGCCACCGAATGGACCATCGAGGTCTCCAGCAGCTCCGACGAGGTCAGCGGCGGCAGAAGGCCCGGCAGGCGCTGGGCCAGCATCGACTTGCCCGAACCGGGCGGGCCGACGAACAGCAGGTTGTGGCCGCCGGCCGCGGCGATCTCCAGGGCGCGTTTGGCGTGCTCCTGGCCCTTCACGTCACGCAGGTCTTTCGGCCGTTCGCCCTCGACGATCGGGCCGGGCGTCGGGGCCGACAGGATCTGGCTGCCCCGGAAGTGGTTGATCAGCGAGACCAGCGAGCGCGGCGCCAGGATCCGTGTGTCGCCGGCCCAGGCCGCTTCCGGACCGGACGCTTCGGGGCAGATCAAGCCCAGGCCCATGGCCCCGGCCGCCATCGCCGCGGGCAGGGCGCCGGCGGCGGGGACGATGCGGCCGTCCAGCGAGAGCTCGCCCATCGCCGCCCAGCCGTCCAGCGCGTCCATCGGAATGACGCCCAGCGCCGCCATCACCGCCAGGGCGATCGGCAGGTCGAAGTGGGTGCCTTCCTTGGGCATGTCGGCCGGGGCCAGGTTGGCGACGATGCGTTTGCCGGGCAGCGAGAGCCCCAGACCCGCGAAGGCGCCGCGCACCCGCTCGCGGCTCTCGGCTACGGCCTTGTCGGCAAGTCCAACCACCACGAAGACATGTTGTCCCGTGGTCAACTGCACCTCGACATCCACGCGGCGGGCCTCGACGCCTTCAAAGGCGACCGTGACGACCTTGGCGGCCATGCAACTCCCCTTGGATAATGAACTTTATCCACAAGGCACAGCATAGCTGGTGAAATGGAGCAAGAACGAAAAACGAACGTTTCGGGAAACGGTCGTCTTTACGCAGAGTTACCCACCGTTCGCACGAATGTCATCGATGCGGTCCCAAAGAACAGCCGCTGCGTCGATACCGGTAAAGCGCTTGAGCTGCTGTGCGCCGGTGGGTGACGTAACGTTGATCTCGGTCAGGTACTCGCCAATAACGTCAATCCCGACAAAGATCAGTCCACGGCGCTTCAGCTCGGGACCGATGATCCGGCAGAGCTCCAGGTCGCGGGCGGTCAGTTCCACGGCTTCGGCGCGACCGCCGACCCGCAGGTTCGAGCGCACCTGGCCGCTGGCCGGCACGCGGTTGATGGCCCCGACCGGCTCGCCGTCGACCAGCAGCACGCGCTTGTCGCCCTTGCTGACGGCGGGCACGAACTTCTGGGCGATGACCTGCTCGCGGCTGATCATGGCGTGCAGTTCCAAGAGGGCGTCGAGGTTGGGATCGTCGGCCAGCAGCCGCGCCACGCCCGAACCGCCGCCGCCGTAGAGGGGCTTCAGCACGATGTCGCCGTGCCGGGCGCGGAAGTCGTAGATCGCCTCGTGATCCGACGTGATCAGGGTCGGCGGCTGCACGCCGGGGAAGTCGGTGACGAACAGCTTCTCGGGCGCGTTGCGCACCTCGGCCGGATTGTTCACCACCAGGGTGTGGGGGTGGATCTTCTCCAGGAAATAGGTGGCGGTGATGTAGGCCATGTCGAACGGCGGATCCTGGCGCATCAGGACGACGTCGATGTCGTCCTTCATGTCGATGACCTGGACCTCGCCCAGCTTGGCGTGCGCGCCCTTCACAGCGCTGAGTTCCAGCGACTGGGCGCGGGCGAAGATCCGGCCGTCCTCCTGCGACAGCTTGTCGGGCGTGTAGAACCACAGCTTATGGCCGCGGCTCTGAGCCTCCATCATCATCAGGAAGGTCGTGTCGGTGTCGATGTTGATCCCCAGGACGGGATCCATCTGAACGGCGACTCGCAGCGACATGGGGGCTCCTGGGGTTCGGTCTGCGCCCAGCACTAGAGGGCGACGACAGTCTAGTTAAGTCCGAATAGTAGGATTGCGAGGGATCTGCCGCCGCCGTGTGGCAAGCGTCAGCGGCGGAGACCCGCGAACCAATCGCGGACAGCTAGCCAGGTCCACTTCGTCCTGCGGCCGACCATCCGAACTTGGAACCCGCCGGAAGAGGCCGTCCTCTGGAACCAATACGCATTCATGGCGGCCAGGAAGGCTTTGTCAGTCACCGGAAAGCTGGAGGCGTCGCCTATGACCGAGTCGACCCCACAGCGTGGGCAGAGCGCGGTCGGGGTCTCGTCGTCGACCCAATCCTCGATATCGCGTGGCGAGAATGTTTCGAGGCAATAGAAGCAGCCGCATACGGTGCTCTTCATCACTTCCCGCTCGTGCAGCGCAGAGTGTTTGTGAGCGGCGACAAGAGTGTCTTCGGTCATCAGTTCAGCCGTAACCGCATCCGCTCCCGCGCCGCTCGCGCCGCGATGGCCGCGCCGCCGTCCAGGGTCTGGGCGCGGGACAACGCCTGCAGCGCCCCCGCCAGGGCGCCCTGGCCTTCGCGGGCGGCGGCGACGTCCAGCCAGGGGCGGTGGTCGGCGGGGTTGAGCAGGGCGCGGCGCAGGGCCGAGCGCTCGGCGCGGGGCCAGTCCTTGGCCTGCTGGGCGCGGGCGAAGATGTTGTTCTGCAGGCGGATCAGCACGGCGCGGTCCGAGATCGGCGCCATCAAGAGCTCCAGCCGCGAGGCGACGTCGGGCATCAGGCCGGTGCGCAGGGCGCGGCGCGACAGCTCGGACGGCAACACGACCCGGCCCTCGCTGAAGGGATCCAGCGCCAGCGGGCCTTCCTCGGTCTCGATGCGCAGCAGGAAGTGGCCGGGGAAGTCGACGCCGTACAGCTCCAGCCCCGCCTCGCGGGCGGCGTGCAGATAGAAGACGCCCAGCGCCACGGGCAGGCCCTTGCGGCGCTCGGCGATGGCGATGACGTCGGCGTTGTCGGGGTGGTCGTAGGTCAGGACGTCGCCGGTCAGGCGCAGGTCGCCGGCCAGGGTCTCGGCCACGGCCTCCTCGGGCGACTCGCTCTCGGCCCGGCGGCGCAGGCGCTCGACGGCGTTTCGGGCCAGATCGATGGCCGGGGTAGTGTCGCGGCTGGGATCATCGTGGACGGCGCAGGCCAGAGCGGCCTCGAACAGCGGGAAGCCTTCGTCAGGACCTTCACCCGCCTTGGTCAGGATGTCCTCGGCCTCGTCCCGGGTCATTTCAGGCTCCGGACCAGGCGTCGGCGACGTGGCGCGGGGCGCGGCCAGGGGCCAAGGCGATCAGGTCCAGACGCACCAGAAGATCGCGCAGGCCCGAGCGGTGCGCGGCGAGATGGGCGGCGGCGCGGCGCAGGCGGTCGCGCTGGGTCGGCGTCACGGCGTCCAGGGCGTCCTCGATCGTCGTTCTCTGCTTGACCTCCACAACGGCCAAGGTCCGCCCGCGTTGCGCCAGAAGGTCGATTTCTCCCAGCGGCGTCGCCAGGCGAAAGCCCAGGATGCGGTAGCCCTTGGCCATCAGCCACAGCGCCGCGACCACCTCGGCGCGCCGGCCGAGCTTGCGCGCGGCCGCGCCGCGGGCTTGGCGCGCGCGCGTTGGGCGGACGCCGGCGACCATCAGGCCTGCTCCTTGAGCGCCAAGGCCTGGCGGTAGAGATCCTTGCGCGACAGGCCCAAGGCCTTGGCCACTTCCGAAGCGGCTTCGCCCAGCGGCAGGCGGGCCATGGCCTCGCGCAGGGCCGCCTCAGCGTCGTCGGTGGTGGCGACCTTTTCGCTGCCCGGCCCGACCAGGATGACGATCTCGCCCTTGGGCGCCTCGAAGCGGGGATCGACGGCCAGCTCGGCCAGCGTCCCGCGGATGCAGGTCTCGTAGAGCTTGGTCAGTTCGCGGCACACGGCCGCCTGGCGGGTCCCGCTGAACACGGCGGCCATGTCGGCCAGGCAGTCGTCGACCCGCGAGGCGCCTTCGTAGAAGATCAAGGTGGCCCGGGTGTTGGCGAACTCCTCGAAGAAGGTCCGGCGCGCGGCGCTCTTGGGCGGCGGGAAACCGGCGAACAGGAAGCGGTCGGTGGGCAGGCCGGCCAAGGTGAGCGCCGCAAGGGCGGCGGAAGCGCCGGGGATCGGGATCACCGGATGGCCGGCCGCGATCGCCTCCTTGGCCAGGCGATAGCCGGGGTCTGAGACCATCGGCGTGCCGGCGTCCGAGACCAGCGCGACGCGCTCGCCGGCTTCCAGGCGTTCGAGGATGCCGGGAATGGCGCGCTCGGCCACGTGTTCGTCGTGGCGTTCCAGCCTGGTCTTGATCCCGTAGGCGGACAAAAGCTTGCCGGTCACCCGGGTGTCTTCGGCCAGCAGCACGTCGCAGGCGGCCAGCACGTCCAGCGCGCGCAGGGTGATGTCGCGCAGATTGCCGATCGGCGTCGCCACCAGATAGAGGCCGGGCGCCAGGGGCGCGTCGGACAGGGCTGGCGGGGGAAGCAGTCGGCTCAACGTGTGGGTGTCCCTATGTTGTCCGAAGCAGGCATATCAGGTCGCGAGCGCGCCTGTCAGCCGGTCCAGAACGAGGCGGCCGGCGCGGGTGGCGCGCAAACGGTTGCGATCGTCGACCAGAAGCCCCGTCTCGACCAGATCGCGGACCTTGGGCAGGTCGGGCGAGAGGCCCAAGGGCGTCATCTCGTCGAAGTTGACGCCGTCGTCGATTCGCAGGCCCAGGACCAGGCGCTCCTCGGCCGCTTCTTCCGGCGTGAGGATCTCGCGTTCGAAGCCGACGCCGGTTTCAGCGACGGCGGCGACATAGTCCTTGATGGCGCGATGGGCGACCGTGGCGGCGCGGCCCTCGGGCAGGGCCAGGCGGCCGTGCGCGCCGGGGCCGACGCCGACATAGTCGACGCCGCGCCAGTAGACGAGGTTGTGCCGCGACCGCGCCGCGCCGCCCTTGGCGTGGTTGGAAACCTCGTAGGCGTCGAAGCCGGCGGCCTCCAGAACCTCCTGCGTGGTCTCGAACAGGGTGGCGGCCAGGTCCTCGTCAGGGACCTTCAAGGTCCCGCGTCCGACCGCGCGGTCGAAGGCGGTGCCGTGCTCGATGGTCAGCTGGTAGGGCGAGACGTGCTCGGGGCCCAGCGCGATCGCCTCGGACAGCTCGGCGCGCCAGGCGGCGTCGGTCTGACCGGGGCGAGCGTAGATCAGGTCGATGGACAGGCGCGGGAAGGCCTTGGTCGCGGCGGCAATGGCGCGCTTGGCCGCGCCGGCGTCGTGGTTGCGGCCCAGGGCTTTGAGCGACTCGTCGTCCAGGGCCTGGACACCCAGCGACAGGCGCTGGACGCCGGCGTCGGCCAGGGCGGCGAAGCGATCGGCCTCCGCGTCGGTCGGGTTGGCCTCGAGGCTGATCTCCAGGTCGGCGACGGGCGACCACAGATTCCGTGCCGCATCGATCACCCGCGCCACTTCCGCCGGGTCCATCAGCGAGGGCGTGCCGCCGCCGAAGAAGATCGACAGCAGCTCACGCTCGCCAGTCAAGGCGCGTTGGGCTTCCAGGTCAGAGACGATGGCGTCGGCCAGGGCCTTCTGCTCGGCGGTCTTGCCCCGGTCGCGCACGACGTTGAAGTCGCAATAGGGGCAGATGCGCGCGCAGTACGGCCAGTGGATGTAGATTCCGAGGGGGGGCGACATCTATCGATCTCCCTCCAACCGCTCATCCCCGCGAAAGCGGGGACCCAAGCTGAAGATCAGAATGGGGTATTGGCTGTGGTGAAGGTCCTGGCCTTCTTGCCGAGTCCGCTTGGATCCCCGCTTTCGCGGGGATGAGCGGGTTTCATAATCACTCAAACAGCGCCGCCTTCAGCTTGGCGAAGGCGCGGGCGCGGTGGCTCATGGCGTCCTTGGCGGCGGGTTCCATCTCACCGAAGGTGGTGTCGTGGCCCTCGGGAACGAAGATCGGGTCGTAGCCGAAGCCGCGCGTCCCGCGGCCGGGGAACACCAGGGTCCCGTCGACACGCCCCTCGACCACGACGGCCGGACCATTCGGCCAGGCCACGGCCAGGGCCGAGGTGAACCAGGCCGACAGGTCTTCCGAGCCCGTCGCCTCGATCCGCTCGGCGACCTTGTCCATGGCCATGGCGAAGTCCTTGGTCGGGCCGGCCCAGCGGGCCGAATAGATGCCAGGCGCGCCGTCCAGCGCCTTGACCGACAGGCCGCTGTCGTCGGCCAGGGCCGGCAGGCCCGAGAGGTCGGCGGCGTGGCGGGCCTTCAGGAGGGCGTTGCCGACGAACGTGCTCTCGGTCTCTTCCGGCTCGGGCAGGCCAAGCTGCCCGGCGGTGACGATCTCGAAGCGGCCGTCCAGCAGGGCGGCGATCTCGGGGACCTTGCCGGGATTGTGGGTGGCGGCGACCAGCTTCGCGCCTTTTTCCAGCTTCAACGGCATCGGATCTCTCCTCGGGCAATCGCTTCGATGGCGCTTCTTTACGTGTTTCCGTCGCCGAGCGCGCGCAAGGATCGCGCGGTTTGGGCGCCCACTGCCGGGCTCTGGGCCACAGAAACGTGACCCAACGGCAACACCAAATTGTCCACAAGCCTCATTACCAGAGTTTAATATCGTTTTTCGATAATCGAGATTGGCGGAACCGGAATCGACGCCTATCTGTTGAGCCTGTGGATAGGGGCCGAATGGCTCGACCCTGGCCACGTCTCTCAAACTGGAAAACACGATGTCCGCCGCCCGCCTGTTCAGCATCGCCGACAAGGTCGTCATGACCGCCATCACCATCGCCCTGATCGTGGCGGTTCCGGTGTCGGCCGTGGCGTTCGTGGTGCAGACGCTCTAAGCGGGACTAGGGTTTTCCAGGCCTAGAGGCCGGCTTTTTTGACGCCTCCCGCGACGCGTGGGATGTTGCTTAGCGTCGCTGTTGGGGAGCAGCCATGCGCGCCTTGGGGCCTGGCTCCGTATCGAGTTTCCTGAAGATCATCCTCGACGTCATCTACGTCGGGCTGTGGATCTTCGTGAGCCTTCTGTCGCTGTTCACGCTGGTCGCCCTGCTGTTCAGCTTCAATCCCGAACTGCTGGCCCAGGTGTTGCCGATCAGCGACGCCGTGGAGGCCATCAGCCGCGACGGCCCGCTGTTCGCCGGCGCCTTGGCCGCCTGGGCGCTGCTGCTGGGTGGCTGGATGGTGATCGTCGAGCGGCTGCGCAAGATCTTCGCCACCCTGACCGCCGGCGACCCCTTCCATCCCGACAACGTGGTGCGCCTGCGCCTGATCGGCCTCGTCCTGGGCGGGCTGGAGATCGGCCGCTACGTCTTTTCGGGCATGGCCCGTTGGCTGGCCCCCAAGGCCAAGGTCATCGACGACAGCTTCACCCTGACCGCCTGGTTCTCGGTGCTGGTGGTCTTCGTCCTGGCCGAAGTTTTCCGCGAGGGCGCGCGCCTTCGTCGCGAAGCCGAACTCACGATCTGAACCGGAGCGATCCCCGCATGCCTGTCCGCGTGAACCTCGACCGTGTCTTGCTGGATCGCCGCATGTCGCTCACCGAGCTTTCCGACCGGGTGGGCGTGACCATCGCCAACCTTTCGATCCTCAAGACCGGTAAGGCCCGCGCGGTGCGGTTCTCGACCCTGGACGCGCTGTGCCGCGAGCTGGACTGCCAGCCCGGCGACCTGCTGACCTTCGAGAGCGGCCCGCCCGGCGGGCATGAGGACGACGAAGACGAGGCCTAGATCGCTCGTCCCTGGTCGTCCTCGCGCCATTTCAGCACCAGCGTCCGGCCCCGGAACTCGAAAGCGTCCAGGCGCTTGAGGAAGCTCATGCCCAGCAGCGAGCCGCTCATCGGCGCCTTGTTGACCATCATCGGAAAGCCCTGGAGGCGGATCGATCCGATCTCCATCGAGCGTGGGGCGTAGACCGCGCCATATCCGGTTCCGTTGGCGGTCTCGGACTTCAGCACATAGTCCAGCTTGTCGACCGCCACGCCCAGGCGCCGGGCGTCGTCCGGGCTGAGCACCGTCTCGGTCGAGCCGGTGTCGACCATGAACCGCACCCGCTGACCATTGACCAGGCCGTCGACCACGTAGGCGCCGTCTTCCGTCTGCGGCACGATCAGCGTGTGTTCGTCGACCTGGACCGGCGAGCCGACATTGAAGGCCATCCGCAGGCGTCGGGGCGCGTCGGCCAGCTCGGCGCGATAGGCGTAGCCGAAGACCAGGACGGCCAGGACGCCCAGCCAGATGGCGGCATGCTTCAGATGCCGGGTCAGCGGACCGCGCGCCGCGCGCAGCAGGCCGGCGGAGACCAGCACCACCAGCCCCAGGCGATAGGCCAGGTTGACCTTGTCGTCCCGGCTTTGCATCGCCTCGGGATAGGCGTGGGCCAGGGCCAGGATCAGCACGCCGACGGCGGCCAGGGCGCCCAGCCACAGCCAGAGGCGGTGGCGCGGAACGGCGGGCGCGGGTGCGGCCGGCGGCGGCGCGGCCGGAAGGTCCCAGGGGCCAGGCTTGTCGGTCATGCGGTCTCGTCCGAAAGGCGGACCACCGTCATAGCAACCCTGACGCGCGCCGCCAGTTTTCTCAGTTGAGCCGCCGCTTCTTCAGCAGGCTGTTACGGTCCATCGACCGCACCTCGAGGTCGAAGACGTCGCCCTCGCGCAGCACCTTCAGCGGGATGGAGACCCCGGCGTCGCCCAGGGCCCACATCTGTTCGTAGAACTCGGCGAGGTCGGCGATCGGCTGGCCGTCGACTTCCAGGATCAGGTCGCCGGCCCGCAGTTCGGCGCGAGCGGCCGGACCCTTGGGCGAGATGCCGACGATGACGACGTGGTTCTCCATCTCCTGGGCGAACACGCCCAGCCACGGGCGCGGCGGGTGTGGAGCCTTGCCGCGCGCCAGGTCGTCGAGGATCGGCGGCAGGAGCTCGGCCGGCACGAACATGTTGATCGGCCGGGCCTTGCCCTCGCTGTCGCGGCCTTCCAGGCTCAACGAGCCCAGGCCGATCAGGTCGCCCTTGGGGCCGATCAGGGCGGCGCCGCTCCAGTGCGGGTGGGCGGGCGCGGTGATCAGGGCCTCGTCGAGGTGGTATTCCCAGTAACCGGAGAACGGGATGCGGGCCAAAAGCTTGCCGGCCACGGCGTGGGTCCGGCCGCCGGCCCCGGCGACGACGATCGGCGCGCCCTCCTCCAGGCCGCGCGAACTGCCGATGGTCAGGGCGGGCAGGTCCAGGGGCTCCAGCGCCTGCACCAGGCTCAGGCCCGAGCGGATATCCAGGCCCAGAACGTGGGCGGGCACGCGGCGGCCATCGTTGCGGGTCAGGAAGACGCTTTCGGCCTCGGTGACCAGATAGGCCATGGTCAAGACGAGGCCGCCGGGCCCGACGACGACGCCGTTGCCGATCCGCTCGGTCCCCAGGATCTGGGCCGTATAGGCGTCGGCGGGGACATGCGCCTCCAGCGCCACGACCGACGCCAGGGACTGGTCGAGGTCGAAGCGGTAGGCCTCGGCCGACGGCCGCAGGCGCGCTTCGACCTCATAACCTTCGAACGGGGTGGTCACGGCGGACTCCTCAAAACACTTGAGAGGAATCTGGGACCGTTACCCCGTTCGAACAAGGGGCCAGTGCTTAAGCGCCGATCGCCGCGCGTTGCAGGACGAACAGTTCGTTGATGCCCTTCTCGGCCAGGGCGTACAGCGACTCGAACTCGGCGCGGGTGAAGCCGCGCTTCTCGCCGGTGGCCTGGATCTCGCAGATGTCGCCATTGCCGGTCAGCACGAAGTTGCTGTCGGCCTCGGCGCTCGAGTCTTCTTCGTAGTCGAGGTCGAGGACCGGCGTGTCCTTGAAGACGCCGCACGAGACGGCGGCCACCTGGCCCAGGATCGGGTCGGCCTTCAGCACGCCCTCTTCCAGCAGGTAGTTGACCGCCAGGCGCAGGGCGACCCAGGCGCCGGTGATGGCGGCGGTGCGGGTGCCGCCGTCGGCCTGGATGACGTCGCAGTCCAGGCTGATCTGGCGCTCGCCCAGG
>OUNM010304480.1_pt1 | contig 17030 bp, 14 predicted proteins | sample 1769961 | NCBI WGS metagenome assembly OUNM01 (sample SAMEA3914820, study PRJEB12502) | metagenome | biome: forest; material: soil | place: USA | collected 2012-03-12 | depth 0.3 m
AATCCTCAGCCGCTCGCCTTGCGGCGGATCAGATAGCGATCGACGCCGAGTAGATTGATGACGAGCAGGGCGACGTTCTGCGTGCCGATCCCCTTGGCCGCCTTGTCGAGGAAGCCCCATGCGATCAACGCGATCGAGGAGGTCACAAAGATCACGAAACCGGAGCCCGTCGCACGACGGCCGAGGTCGAGCGACACGATCAACGCGGCCAGCGCGCCCGCCCCCGCACCGTACCATTGCAGCCAGGTGAGCGGGTCGGCCATGTGTTTCAGACGCTTGGGTACGGCCGGCTGTTCCCGCCTCGCCCTCGATGCTAACGCCGCCGGTATGAACGGCCCCGCTTCCATCGGCATCGTGATGCATGACTTCCCGCTCGGCGGTACGGAGCGGATCGCGCTGCGGCTGGCACGTGCTTGGATCGATCGCGGTGTCGCGGTCACGATCTTCTACGGAGAGGATCGGGGGCCTCTTCGCGCGATGGTGCCGGAAGCGGCTCGACTGGTGGCGGCCGATCCGCCGATCCGTCGGGGCCGGTTTTCGCGCCAGCGACTCGGCCGGGCCGCCGCGCACCAATTCGCGAAGGATCCTGTCGACACGCTCTTCATATTGGGCAATTTCCACTGGGAAATCGTGCCCGCGCTCGCTTCTATTCCCAACCGGCCGCGGATCGTCGTGCAAATCAGCTCGCCGCTCATTATGCCGCAGCGCGGCTGGCTCCGTCAGTTGAGCTTCCGGTGGAGAATGCGGCGACTCCTCGCCAAGGCGGACGCTCTGGTGGCGATGGACGAGCCCAACCGCCGACGCGCCAACGACATGATGGGACGCCCCATCGCCACCACCATTCCCCTGCCCGCCCTGGACGACGATGCCCCTCCGATCGGGCCCGCCACCGGCCGGACCATTCTCGCCGCCGGCCGGCTGATCCACCAGAAGGGCTTCGACCTGCTGATCGAGGCATTCGCGCGGCTGGGTGATCCCGGAGCGCGGCTCGTCATCGTTGGCAGCGGCCCCGAGGAGCAGTCGTTACGTCGGCAGACCGAGGCCGCCGGCCTCTCCGAACGGGTCACGCTTCCCGGCTACGCGCCCGACATCCGGCCTTTCCTGGACGAGGCGCGCCTGTTCGTGCTGCCCTCCCGCTTCGAAGGCTACGGCGCGGTGATCGTCGAGGCGCTCGGCGCCGGCCGCCCTGTGATCGCTACCGCCTCTACACCCGCGGTCGATGACGTGATGACCGATCCGGAGCGCGGCCTCGTCGTGCCGATCGAGGACGTGCCCGCACTCACAGCCGCGTTGCGCGCCCTGCTCGACCAGCAGGCGCCAGATCCCGAGCGTCTCAGTCGTGCCGTCGCCGCCTATCGCATCGGCGCTGGTGCCCAAGCTTATCTCGATCTCTTCGCGCGGGGTGCCGCATGATACGCATCGCTTACATCATCAATTCGGTGGAGGGCGGCGGGGCGGCGCTGCCCGTTCCAGACGTGACGGGCGTGCTGCGCCGGGGCGGCGCAGATGTCCGCGTCTTCGCGCTCACCCGCCGGGACGGTCGCGCGATCGCGCCGATGGAGGATTCCGGCCTGCAGGTAACAGTCCGCGACGGCGGCGAGCGCGATCATCTGGCGGCGCTCGGCTGGCTCGACCGGCAGATCGCCACCGCACGGCCGACGCATCTGTGGACATCGCTCACGCGGGCAACGCTGCTCGGGCAAATCGCGGGCCTTCGGCGCGGCCTGCCGGTCGTGAGTTGGCAGCACGCCGCGTATCTGAAGCCCGGCAACCGTCGCCTGCTGCGAGCCCTGCAACCGCTGTCAAGGCTGTGGATCGGCGACTCCGACGCCGTCACGCGCCTGACGGCCGAACGGCTAAAAGTGCCGGCGGAGCGCCTGACGCAATGGTCAATCTTCCGCGCCGATGTCGCGGCTCCGCAGGCCACGCCCTGGCAGCCCGGTCAGCCCATCCGGATCGGGACGCTAGGACGGCTGCATCCCGTCAAAGGTTATGACGTGCTGGTCGAAGCGCTCGCGCGACTGCCCGACATGGGGACGCCGATCGAAGTCTCGATCGCCGGGGACGGAGCGGAACTCGAGCGTCTGGAAGCGCGGGCACGGGCGCTCGGCGTCACGACACTCCGCCTGTCTGGCTATACGCCGGACCCACGCTCCTATCTTGCGGGCCTGCACCTCTACATCCAGCCATCGCGATCAGAAGGCCTTTGCGTCGCAGCGCACGAGGCCATGCAGGCGGGGTTGCCGGTCATAGCCAGTGCGGTTGGCCAGCTTCCCTACTCGATCACCGAAGGTGAGATGGGCACTCTGGTACCACCGGGCGATGCCCAGGCGCTCGCCGACGCGCTGGCCCTGCTGCTGTCGCAGCCGGAGCGGCTCGCCACGATGGGCGCCAAGGCCCGTGTCCGAGTGCTCGACCGTTTCGGACCCGATCGCTTCGAAGCGGCCGGCCTCGCCATCCTCGAGCGGATGCGCCGCTTCTGAGCCTCAGGCCGCGGCCGCGGCGCTGGGCACGATCTTCGATCCGGCGACGCGGCGCGGCGGGATCACGATCTGATGCGCCGGGCGGTTGAGGCAGTCGATCACCGCGCGCGCCGCCCGATCGGCCGAGCGTTCGCCGGTCAGATCGAAGCTCCGCTGGAACATCTCCTGCTGGATAGGCAGAAAGTGCGCGTGGCTCTGAACTGCGCGATCGAGCGCGGCCCCCAGATCGGCCGGATCGCCGATCACCTCGCCCGCCTGCCAATGGGCATAATTTGGATTGCCGCGCCAATTGGTGCCATGACTGTCGAGGAACAGGCACGGCCGTGGGCGATGCAGGAATTCGTACACCTGACTGCTCACGTCGCCGAGGTAGATATCGGCTGCCGACGTATAGGTCATGTCGGTGCTGGCCCGGCTACCGAGATCGACATGGATATTGGGCGCAGTCAGCACCGCCTTGTCAATGATGCCGGGGCGGTCGACACGCAGCCTGTCAATTGTCAGCACGAAGCGCCGATGGAACAGCATCACGTGCGGCGCGAAGATCAGGTTGTAGCGATCATCCCGAAGGAAATGCTCGAGCACCGCCTGACCGTGACGATACCAGGACGAGAGATGTGGCGACGGGTGCGGGTTATAGAGCACCGTCAGCTTGCCATTATCCTGGAAGGGCAGCCGCGCCGGCTCGTCCGGGAGAAGATCGAATTTGGGGTAGCCGACCATGGAGAGACGCTCGGGTGAGATCCCGGCCTCGTCAATCAGGCGATCCCGGATCTTGGGACCCGAGACCAGCACATGGTCGAACCGCGAACTTGCCTTGTCGAAGCCTATGGCACGATCACCCGCACCGTGCCGGGTGTGGATGATGCGCAGTCCGTCGAGGCCATAGCGCGTCTTGAGCATCAACGAGGTCTTCTCGGCCACCACCAGCGCGTCCAGCGACCGGAAGAAATCGAGATTGTCGCGGTAGATTCCGATCTTGGTGGCCGGCAGCACCGCTTCCAGATGCCGGGCAGCAAACCGCGTCAACGGGCGGCGGAGTTTCAGCTGCACGATGGACAGGTCCGTCCCGTCGGCGGCGCAAAGGCGCTTCACTTCGTCCGTCAGGCGAGAATTGCTGGTTGCAATCACGATCTCGAGCGACGGCTCCTGGCGCGCAAGGGCCAGCGCAACAGGCAGCGAATGGGCAACCTGATGAATCTGGTCGTGATTGAAAAGGAAGCCGATCTTCATAATGCCCCAAGGCGATAGCGCGCTACTTACCTGACGTAGCCGATCGACCAGTCCCCCAGCTGTTTGGAGCATTAAACCCCGTTCATGGAAAATTTCGTGACGCCGTCCAACGTGCATTTGCCACGGGACGCGGCTAGAGCGCAACGATGACCGCACCAGCCGCGCCCGGCCCAACACCGACGGCCGCTCCGACGCCCGTGGGCCAGAAGCCGGCAGAACCCGGCCTGAAGAAAGTTCTTGGCAATCTCGCCCACCTGCTCGGCGGCAAGGCCGCGGCTGGCCTGATGAGCCTTGTCTATCTGGTCATCGTAGCGCGCACGCTGGGCGTTCGGGATTATGGCGTGCTTGTGCTGGTGAACGGCTATGTCGTGTTCGTCGGCAGCCTGATTGCCTTCTCCGGATTTCACGGCGTGGTGCGCTACGGTACGCTCGCGGTCGCGGCGGACGACCCGGCCCGGCTGGCCCGCATCGTGCGCTTCATGGCGCTGATCGAGCTGCTCTTCGGCGCGCTCGCGATTATCGTCACCGCAGCGGCGGTGCCGTTTGTGGGGCCGAAGCTCGGATGGTCCGCCGACGCCATGCGGATCGCGCTTCCCTACAGTCTGGCCGTGGTGGGAGCCGTCAGGGCGACGCCGCAGGGGCTTCTTCAGGTCGCCGGGCGCTTCGATCTGATCGGCATCCACCAGGCCGTCTCGCCGACGGTACGGCTGATCGGCACGCTGATCGCTTGGGCAATGGGTGCCGGGCTCAAAGGATTCCTGCTGGTCTGGCTCGGCTCCTCGCTGGCGGAGGGCGTCGCGATGTGGCTGTTCGGCCTGATCGCCTGGCGCAAGCTGATGGCGGGCGAGCGGATACGCGGCCCTTGGCGCGGACTGATCCGGGAGCGCGATGGCTTCGGCCGCTTCATCCTTGTCACCAATTTCGATATCACGCTGCGCGAACTGGCACCCAACCTCGCTCCGCTCACCATAGGTTGGATGCTGGGACCGATCGCGGCCGGCCTCTTTACCCTGACCCAGCGTGCGACCACCCTGCTCGACCAGCCCTCGAAGCTGCTCAGCCAAGCGAGCTACGCCGTGCTTGCCAATCAAGTCGCGCGGCGGCGGTTCGACATGCTGCGCCACACCGTCTGGCGGAGCGCCGGGCTCGCCGGCACGATCGCGGCGCCGATTGTGCTCGCCTTCTGGATCGCGGGCGATCATCTCCTTCCCATACTCGGCGGACGGACTTTCCATGGTGGTGCCGCGATCGTGACGCTTGTGGCCGGCGCACGACTGGCTGGTCTGATAGCCTCGCCCGTTGCAGCCGGGTTGACAGCGCTCGGCAAGCCGCAGCGATCCATGACGGTGACCCTCGCCACCAACCTCGCACTTTACCCCCTTCTGCCGGTGATGATCCTGTGGCTCGGCCTGCATGGAGCCGGCCTTCATGCGCTGATCCAGAACGTCATTGCGACCCTGATGCTCATCCTCTTCTTCTCGCGCGACGCCCGAGATCAGCCGGCCGAGTAATAGGCCGCCAACGAGCGGAGTTTCGTCGACCGTCACAGCGGGCTATTCCTGCCCGACAATCTGTGTGGGCGGGGACCGCAGATGGCCGACGGCGGAAAATCCATGGTGCGGCGCGACGGAACGGCGGACGATGCACGTTCAACAGGCATCATCCCACATCCGGAGCAGGTTCATCATGAAGCTCGGTATTCGTACGCTTCTTCTTGCAGCGTCGCTCCCCATCGCCGGCATCGCCTGCGCGCAGAGCGACATCGGATCGGCGGCAAGCCGAGCAGGTGGCGGCATGACGCTAGTACAGTTCGTCGGCCGCCAGTCGGAGCGGATCATGGCCGCGGACACGGACGGCGACGGCAAGCTGAGCAAGTCCGAGTTCGCTGCCCAGGCGCGCGCTGGAAAAATAGATCCGTCCCGCCTGTTCGATCGGATGGACACCAACCATGACGGCTTCCTGGACAAGAACGAGATCCGGACCGCACTCGCCCGACGTTTCGAGCGTCTCGACGCTAATCACGACGGCGTCGTCATGCCGGACGAACGGATGGCGATGCGCCAGCGCGGTAGCAGCGCGCAGGATGGCGACGGTGCGCCCCATCAGGGCGCGCCCAATCGATAAGCAGGCGACGGACAGGCATGGTCGGGGGAGCCTCACTGCTTGAACCGGTACGATCCGGACGGCGATCTGGTTGCCCGCGTGGGGCGCGGCGACGAGGATGCCGTCCAGCAGATCATCGCCGCCAAGCTGCCACGGATTCTCGCGCTCGCTTCGCGCCTGCTGGGGGATCGGGCGGAGGCCGAGGACGTGGCGCAGGAGGTGTTCCTGCGCATCTGGCGCCATGCCGCGCGCTGGCGGCCCGAACAGGCGTTGTTCAACACATGGCTGCACACGGTGACGCTCAACCTCTGCCGCGATCGTCTCCGCCGCCGTCGCGAGCAGACGACGCCGCACCTTCCAGATCAGGCCGACCCCGCCCCCTTGGCAGACGTCGCGCTGACCGAGACGGAAACCGCGCAGGCAATCGCAGCGGCGATCGGCGCGTTGCCGCAACGCCAGCGCGAGGCGATCCTGCTCGTCCATTATCAGGACCTGAGCAACGCGGCGGCCGCAGACGTGATGGGCATCAGCGTGGAGGCTCTCGAGAGCTTGCTCGCACGGGGACGACGGGGCCTGCGCCATGCGCTCGTCAGAAAGGAGGAGACGACCGATGACTGAGGATCAAATCCCCCTCACGCCGGCCCGTTTCGCCACTCTTGCGGATATTTACGGCGGCGCCATCGCGCGCTGGCCGGAAGCCATACGCGCGGACGCCCGGCACCTCGCCGCGAGTGATCCGCAGATGCGGGCGATCCTCGCGAAGGCCGATCGCCTGGACGCCCTGCTTAACGGCTGGCGCGTGCCCTTGCCGTCGGCGGCCCTCCGGCAGAGTATCGAGAAGTCGCGGCGAGACTCACTCTCACGCCGCGCTAGGCTCTGGTGGACCGGCCTCGGCCTAGCAGCCGCTCTGGCGGGCGCCGCCACCGGAACGATCGCCACCGCCGCTACGATCCGGCATGGCCACGCGCCTGCCACCGAGAGCACCCTATTCGGCGACATCGCTTGGCAGGAGATGTAGATGAGCCCTCGCACGCTCAAGATCGCCTGCGCGCTGTCGGTGCTGCTCAACATCTTCCTGATCGCCGCGGTGGTGGGGGGCGCTGCGTGGCTGCGTGCCAGCCACCAGACGGCCTCGGCCGGATCGATCCGCCTCGCGGGCGCCGAGTTACCCTCTCCCCAACGCCGCGCCTTCCGTATGGCACTTCGCGAGGCGCGCCGCGCGATGCACCCTGTCGTAGTGGTGCGGATGCAGGCACGGCGCGATGCAGCCGCCCTGCTGCGTGCGCCGGTCTTGGATCAAGCAGCGCTTTCTATCGCGCTGGCGCGCGCACGCGCTGCCGACATGGCCATGCGGGAGGGGCTGGAGGCCCGCGCCGTCTCCTTCGCTGCCACGCTGCCCCCGGCTGACCGCGCTAGGCTCGCCGACGGACTGCTCAGGCGCCCCGACACCGAACGCGCCGACGGCAAGCGCTGATGCGACGGAATGACCATGCGCATCCGTTCAACCCGTGCCAGTTTCCTCCTCAAGGGTCGTTGAGCCATGCCCGTACCCAGCACCCCGCTGTCCCCCGCCGCCATCGCCCTAAACCGCTTCGGGCTCGGTGCGCGGCCAGAGGATTCTGCACCCGGCGAACCCAAGCGCTGGCTGACCAGCCAATTCGACAAGTTTGACGTCCGGCCCGCTGCCCTTGCCGGGCTACCCGACGCCGGAGAAATGCTGCAAACCTATCAGGAGCAGCATCGCGCCGCGCGACAGGCCGCAAAGGCCATGCCGGCCGCAGCACCCGCGACATCTGCCTCTCCCTCTCCCTCGCCGGCCAAACGCCCCGAGCAGATGGCGATGCGGCAGGATTTCGTGGCCGACGCGCGGGCGCTCTACCGCAAGGCCGTTCAGGCTCGCACCCAGAGTGCCCTCGAAACGCAGGCGCCCCTAGTCGAACGGCTGGTCCATTTCTGGTCCAACCATTTCTGCGTCTCGGCGGACAATCCGCAGACGTCGATCTTCGTGGGCGCGTTTGAGCGGGACGCGATCCGTCCGCATGTGCTCGGCCGGTTCGAAGACATGCTGCTTGCAGTCGAGCGGCATCCGGCGATGCTCTTTTATCTTAACCAGATCCAGTCGATCGGACCGGACAGCCTGCTGGCCGAACGCGCTGACTTTCGAAATCCCAACCGCCGGCTTGGCCTCAATGAAAATCTCGCGCGAGAGATCATGGAGCTACACACGCTCGGTGTACGCTCGGGCTACACGCAGACTGACGTTACCGAGTTCGCCCGTGCGCTGACCGGCTGGTCCGCGACCGGCATCGGTGAGTTCGGCAAGGTCGATCAGGGCGCCGCGGGCAATTTCATCTTCCGTCCCGCGCTCCACGAGCCCGGCGCGCGCACAATCCTCGGCAAACGCTATGGTGAGCAGGGCGAAAATCAGGCGCGCGCCGCGATGCTCGATTTCGCGCGGACGCCCGCCACCGCGACCCATGTTTGCACCAAGCTCGCCCGCCATTTCGCGGGAGACACGCCACCACCGGCGCTCGTCGACCGGCTGACCACCACATTCCAGCGCAGCGGCGGCGATCTACCCAGCCTTTATCGGGTCCTAATCGAGGCGCCAGAGGCGTGGCGCCCCGCGCCCCTCAAGTTCAAGACGCCGTGGGAGTGGACGATCTCCAGCCTGCGTGGCCTGGGCCGAACAGATGTCGGCCCGTTGCAGATGGCGGGCGCACAGAACCAGCTCGGCCAGCCGGTGTGGAAACCCGGATCGCCGGCGGGCTGGGACGATATCGCCGCGACATGGGCGGCGCCCGACGCGTTGCTTCGCCGGGTCGAATTCGCACAGCGTCTGGCGGCGACCGTTGGCGATCAACTCGATGCCCGCCAGCTCGGCCCGCGGTTGCTCCCGGCCTCTCTCGCGCCAGCCACTGCCGGCCAGGTGGCACGCGCCGAAAGCCCGGGCAGCGCGCTTGCCCTGCTGCTCGTGTCCCCCGATTTTCTGAGAAGGTGAAAGCTATGGCAGCCTTTCCGCTCCCCCGCCGTGAGTTTCTCTCCTTCGCGGCGCTGGGCGCAGGTGCGATCCTTGTCGCCCCACGTATGGCCCTCGCCACCGTCGCGACCGAACGGCGCTTCGTCTTCATTATACAACGGGGCGCCGCCGACGGGCTCAACATCGTCGTGCCATATGCCGACCCAGCCTATGCCGCCCTGCGCGGTGCGCTCGCGATCGATCCGGCCAAAGCGACCAAGCTGGACGGCAGCTTCGCGCTTCATCCGGCGTTGATGGAGACCGCCCGGATGTATGGCCAGCGCCAGGCGATGTTCGTCCACGCCGTCGCCTCCCCCTACCGCGACCGGTCACATTTCGATGGCCAGAACGTGCTCGAGACGGGCGGCGCCCAGCCGTATCAGGTGAAGGACGGCTGGCTGAACCGCCTGGTGTCGATGATGCCCAAATCGACCGATCAGGCCATTGCCTTCGCACCGACCGTGCCGATGGCGCTCAGGGGATCGGCCGATGTCACATCCTATGCGCCTTCGGTCCTGCCCGAGCCGTCGGACGATCTCATGATGCGCGTGGGGCAGCTCTACGCGAGTGATCCGCAACTGCACCCACTCTGGTCCGCCGCGCTTGAGGCAAATGGGATCGCGGGTTCGGGTATCGAGCGGCAGGATCCGGCCAGCCTTGGCCGTCTGGCGGCGAGTTTTCTCGGCAAGGCCAATGGCCCCCGCATCGCGATGATCGAGACCGGCGGCTGGGATACCCATAGCGGGCAGGAAGGCCGGCTCGCCGGGCAACTCCGGGCACTCGACAAGCTACTCGCCTCGCTGCGCGACGGGCTCGGCCCGATTTGGGGGCAAACCACTATTCTGGTCGCAACCGAATTCGGCCGAACCGCCGCCGCCAACGGCACGGGCGGCACCGATCATGGCACCGGATCGGTCGCCATGCTGATCGGTGGCGCCGTGCGCGGGGGCCGCGTCGTCGCCGACTGGCCCGGCCTCGCACACGGCCAGCTCTACCAGGCGCGGGACTTGCAGCCGACGACGGCCCTGGATGGCTTGATCGCGGGCGTCGCGGCCGAGAGCCTCGACCTCGACCCCGACCATGTCTCGCGCAGCCTGTTCACATCCGACCGCCCCATCCGACCGGTTAGCGGGCTGGTCGTTACTTGATCGGATTCTTGTCGGAAACGGGCGTCTTTCCCGCCCCTTTTTGAACAGAAGCCAACAGTGCACGAACAAGCTTGCGGATCGTCGCGCCTCTAGTTGAGGACTTCCTGCAACGGCCGATCAGGCCCCGGCAACGGTATCAAATTTTGTTTTGACATCGTTGTCGCGTTCTGTTTGAACCCCTCCCAAGCTCGTGAAAGACGGGCGACACTTGGGAGGGATTCATGACCCGGCATATTCTTGCCGCGAGCACTGCGCTTGCGGCGACGCTTTTCTTCACATCCGCCGCTTATGCGCAGGACACGACGTCGGCTGCGGCCCCCGCTCAGGCCGAGGCGAATTCCGGCCAGGTCGCCGATATCGTCGTGACCGCCACCAAGCGCGAAACCAGCCTCCAGAAGACCCCGATCGCCATCTCGGTGTTCAGCCAGGCCCAGCTCGACAAGCAGCAGGTCAAGGACGTCACCGATCTTGCCAAGTTCGTGCCCAGCCTGCACTTCGCCCAACAGGGTGACCAGGGTGCGATCCTGCTGACCCTTCGTGGTATCGGCAATGACAGCGCTTTCACCGAAGTCGCCGACCCTGAGGTCGCGATCTATGTTGACGGCATCTACTCACCGCGCGCCCAGGGCGCGTCGGTGCTGCTGTACGACATGGAGCGCGTCGAGGTTCTGCGCGGTCCGCAGGGCACGCTATTCGGCCGCAACGCTACCGTCGGCGCGATCAGCATGGTCACTGCCAAGCCGACGCTGGACGACTTCCACGCCAGTGTCGAAGCTGTCGGCGGTTCCTACGACCGCTTCGGCGTGCGCGGCATGGTCAACCTGCCAGTCACCGACAATTTCGCCCTGCGTGCGTCGTTCATCACCGATCGCCACAGCGGCTATATTGATTATCAGCAGGCGCCCCGCGTTCCGGGCATCAATCCGTCGGCGTTCGTCACCTCCGGCAAGAAATATTATGCCGGCGATCAGAAGTCGGCCCGCCTGAGCGCGCTTTGGGACCTCGGCAAGTTCAAATGGAATTTGAGCGGCGAATATTATCGCGACGACGGTTCGCCGATCCTTCAGCTGATGCAGACTCCGCGCCCGGGCCAGAAGTTCTGGTCGGCGCTAGTCGACACCGCACCGGTGACCAGTCGTTATTCGGGCGGCATCCGCTCGAACATGACCTACGACTTCAACGACCATATCGAGGCCGCCTATATCGCGGGCTGGTCGCGGGTCGGCGGTGGTGCTGACTCCGACGCCGATGCCGGCGCCTTCCCTCCGACCAGCCCGTCCGCTCCCGTGGGCGCGTTCGGCGAGAATCGTACTGCTTTCTCGCGCTACGACTTCTGGAGTCACGAAGTTCAGGTGAAGTCGATCGGTCACAATACCATCGACTGGATCCTCGGCGGCTACTACAGCCACGAAGTCAACAAAATCCGCTTCGACATCGATCAGCGTAACGGCTATCGTGACGGCACCTTCAACTGGGCCGGCACCTTCATTCAGGCCGATCGCGAGATCGATTCCCGCGCGGTATTCGGCCAGGCCATTTGGCACGTGAACAACTGGCTGAACCTGACCGGCGGTGTCCGCTATACAAGCGACAAGAAGAAGGACATTGGCGGTCGCAACGTCACCTTCTCGGGCTGCCCGGGCACACTCACGCCTGCGCAGGCTGCGGCATGCGCCACTGCGGTCCAGAACCTGCCGGGCATCTTCGGCATCGACCTCGACGGCGCGGGCAATGCCCAGCAGGTGGTCGACGCTCTGAACGGTGAGACCGCGCAGTTCGGCAACCTGTGGAGCATCTCGCCCAACGACACCAAGGGCAAGTGGAACAAGGTGACGTGGCTGGCTCGTGCCGACGCCAACGTGACTGACACCACGCTGGTCTATGCGAGCGTCAGCACCGGCTTCAAGTCGGGCAACATCGAGGACGGTGGCCGTCTTGCTGGCCCGGAGACCCTGACCAATTACGAAATCGGTTCGAAGTCGCGCCTGTTCGGTGGCCACGCCACGCTGAACCTCGCGGCCTATTACGACGACTTCAAGGGCTATCAGGTCAACCAAGCGATCACGACACGTGACCCCGCCGGCAACATCACCGGCAGCCAGATCGTGACCACGAACGCCAAGGGCGCCAAATCCTACGGCTTCGAGGCCGAGCTTTCGGCGAACATCACGCGGCAGGATCGCGTAAACATTTCTGCGACCGTGCAGAAGACCAAGCTCGACGACCTCATCACGGTCGACAACCGTCTCTACTTCGCGCCGACCGGCGCGTTGCCGCTCCAGGGTCTCGAGAACCTGAAGGGCAACGAGCTGGCTCACGCGCCGCGCTTCTCGATGACCGGCACCTACGAGCACGACTTCGATCTCGACAGTCATGGTACGCTGACGCCGCGCTTCACCGTCCACTACGAGACCCGGAGCTGGCTGAGCTACTTCAACGGTGACGATGCCTCGCGCTACGGTGGCCCGGGCACCGATCCGAACCACGTGAGCGGCAACTTCGGCACGGACTTTGACAAGCAGAAAGCCTACGCCAAGATCGATCTCGCACTGAAGTACACCGCACCGAACGGTCGCTACACGGTCGAGGCCTTCTCGCTGAACGTCACCGATCACAAGATCCGCACCAGCTCCTCGGTTTCCGGACCGGGCAACAGGCTGCCTGCGGTGTACCTGTCCAACTACGAGCCGCCGCGCACCTGGGGTGTTCGCGTCGGAGCGAAGTTCTAATCACTGCTTCCCCGGCGCGCTTTCTGCCGGGATCTGCGGCCATCGCCTGTTTCCTCTGGCGATGGCCGCCATTTTTTTCTGCAAGGAGCGATCCTCGTTCCCCGGCGGAGGCTGAAGACGCATGACCCCGAAGCGTATTGTGATCGTGGGAGGCGGCACGGCCGGCTGGCTCACTGCGGCCTATCTTTCCCGCAACCTGCCTGGGGCGCAGGAGCCCAATGGCTGGGCCATCACGCTGGTAGAATCGCCTGACATTGGCACGATCGGTGTCGGCGAAGGCAGTTTCCCCACCCTTCGGTCAACGCTGGCGACGCTCGGCCGCAGCGAAGCCGAATTTCTCCGCGCCAGCCACGCCACCTTCAAGCAAGGCGTCCGCTTCGTCGGGTGGGCCGGCGGCGCGACGCCGGGCTCGGACGGCGCCGACGACTATTTCCACCCGTTCAACCTGCCCTTCGGCGGCGATGCGCCAGGCCTTCTGCCCTATTGGCTCGACAGTGCTGCCGATCCGCGCCGGCCCTCCTATGCCGACGCCGTCACAGCGCAGGAGCGCGTGATCCGCACCGGTCGCGCGCCCAAGCGCGCGCAGGATCCGGACTTTGGCGGGCCGATGAATTACGCCTATCATTTCGACGCCGCCCGCCTCGCCGTCTTCCTCCGCGATGTCGCGACGGCCAATGGCGTCGAGCGGATTGAAGCCACCATAACAACCGTCGAGCGAAACAAGCAGGGCGACATCGCCTCGGTTACGCCGGACGGCGACGCACCCTCCATCGCCGGCGACTTTTTCGTCGACTGTTCGGGATTCCGCGCGCTGCTGATCGGCGATGCGCTCGGCGCCCGCTTCAAGAGCGTCGAGGACATACTGTTCAACGACCGGGCCATCGCGCTCCAGATCCCGCACGAGCGGCCCGACGCGCCGGTTGCGCCCTACACGCTCGCTACCGCGCACGAGGCCGGGTGGATCTGGGACATCGGGCTGGTTGATCGCCGCGGCACCGGCTGCGTCTATTCCAGCCGCCATATGTCCGACGACGAGGCGGAGGCCGTGATCCGGCGCTATGCGGGCCCGGCCGAAAAGGGCCTGAACACCCGCCGGCTCCAGTTCCGCACCGGCTATCGCGAGCAGCAGTGGATCGGCAACTGCATGGCGATCGGGCTATCCGCCGGTTTCTTCGAGCCGTTGGAATCGACGGGCATCATGCTGATCGAGGTCGCGGCGCGCATGCTCGCCGAGATGCTGCGCGGCCCGGTCGACCGCGCCGCGATCGAGGGTGCTGCGCGCAACTTCAACCGACAGATGCCCGCGCGCTTCGACGGCATCGTCGAGTTCCTGAAGCTGCACTATGCCGTCAGTCGCCGCGCCGACACCGCCTATTGGCGGGACAATAGGAACCCGGCCTCCTGGCCTGAAGGATTACGCGACAAGATCGCGCAATGGCGTCGCCGCCTGCCGTCGCGCTTCGATTTCGTGGTGGATCACGAGACTTTCCTGCCGCCGAGCTGGGCCTTCATCCTCCACGGCCTTGGCTTTGAGACCGAGGCCGGCATGGGCGCGCTCACGGCGTCGGCATCGCAGGCGGCCGAGGCTATGGCCGCCTTCGGCAAGGTCCGCCAGGCCTCTGCCCAAGCGGTGGAGGCGTTGCCCGACCATCGAGCCCTGCTCGACCATTATCATCGACCAAACTGACCAAAGAGAGGTTGTTATGCGCACCCCCCGTACCCCGATGCTGCGATCGATCCTGCTGACGGGGGTGGCGCTTGCCCTCTCGGCACCGGCCCTTGCCGCCACTCCCAAGACGTCCGCGAAGCCCTGGCTCGATCATAAGCTGAGCGCGGAAGCCCGTGCCGCTGCGCTCGTTGCGGCGATGACCGAGGACGAGAAGCTCCAGCTCGTCCGCACCTGGTTCCCGCCGTTCGCCACCGGCAAGCCGGGCGCGCCGACCGACATGATCCCGTCTGCCGGAGAGATGGTCGGCATCCCGCGCCTCGGCGTGCCGACGCTGCGCGAGAGCGATGCCAGCCTCGGTGTCGCCAACCAGGTGGAGCAGCGCAAGGGCGACGTCGCCACCGCTTTGCCTGCCGGACTCGCCACCGCCGCCAGCTTCGATCCGCAAGTCGCCTATGAAGGCGGCGTAATGATCGGCTCGGAAGCACGCGCCAAGCGCTTCAACGTACTGCTGGCCGGTGGCGTCAACCTGACGCGCGATCCGTGGGGCGGCCGCAACTTCGAATATCTCGGCGAGGATCCGCTGCTCGCGGGACTGATCGACGCCGAGCATATCCGCGGCGTGCAGAGCAATCACATCGTCTCCACGATCAAGCATTACGCGATCAACTCGCAGGAGACGGGCCGCATGATTGCCGACGCCCGGATTGGCTGGCCGGCGCTGCACGAGAGCGATCTGCTGGCGTTCCAGATCGCGATCGAGAAGGGCAATCCTGGCTCGGTGATGTGCGCCTACAATCTCGTCAATGGCGATCAGGCCTGTGAAAGCCACGAGCTGCTCACCACCATTCTGCGCGGTGACTGGGGCTATAAGGGCTTCGTCATGTCCGACTGGGGCGCGGTACACTCCACCGTGAAGGCCGCGAATTCCGGCCTCGACCAGGATTCGGGCGCCGAGCTCGACAAGGCGATCTATTTCGGCGCGCCACTCAAGGAGGCGCTGGCCAAGGGCGAGGTATCGAAGGCCCGGCTCGACGAGATGTCGAAGCGTGTGCTGACCGGCATCATCGAGACCGGTCTCTACGACGATCCCGCCCCGCAGGCCGTCCAGCCGATCGATTATGCCACCCACGCTCTCGTCGCGCAGAAGGCGGCCGAGGAAGGCATCGTCCTGCTGCGCAACGAGGGCGGCCTGCTGCCGCTCACAGCGACCGCGAAGAAGATTGTGCTGATCGGCGGCCATGCCGATGTCGGCGTGCTTTCGGGCGGCGGTTCGTCGCAGGTGCGTTCGGTCGGTGGCGTCCCGATCGAGATCCCGCTGAAGGGAGGCCCAGCGGCCTCCTTCTCGCGCACGACGTGGCATAGCTCGTCGCCTTTAAAAGCGATCCGCGCGCTCGTGCCGAACGCCGAGGTGACCTATGTCGACGGCAGCGATCCGACCGCCGCCGCGGCCGCCGCCAAGTCAGCCGACATCGCCATCATCTTCGCGACCCAGTGGCGGACTGAAGCTGAGGACGTCGAGAATCTCACCCTCCCCGACCATCAGGATGATCTGATCAACGCCGTCGCCGCCGCCAATTCGAAGACGGCGGTCGTGTTGGAGACCGGCGGTGCGGTGCTGATGCCGTGGCTCCAGAAGGTGCCGGCGGTGCTCGCCGCCTGGTATCCGGGCCAGCGCGGCGGCGAGGCGATCGCCAACATCCTGTTCGGCAAGGTGAACCCCTCGGGCCGCCTGCCGCTCACCTTCCCGGCATCGGAGGCGCAGGCGCCGCGTTCGGCACCCGTGAACCTTGCCGCGATCAAGGCCGATGACGCGGCGTCCAACGCCGGGAGCCCGGGCGGCACCGCAAAGGCCTTCCCGATCGAGTATCCGGAGGGCGCCAACGTCGGCTATCGCTGGTACACGGCCAAGGGCGCCAAGCCGCTCTTCCCGTTCGGCTATGGCCTCTCCTACACGCACTTCGCCTACGCGAACCTCAAGGTGACTGGCGGCGCGACCCTCACCGTCAGCTTCGACGTTACCAACCGTGGCGATCGTGCCGGCGCCGACGTGCCGCAGGTCTATGTCACTCCGGAGGGCAAGCCCGCCCGTCTCGCGGCGTTCCAGCGCGTGACACTGAAGTCCGGCGAGACGCGCCATGTCACGCTCACGGCCGAGAAGCGCGTGCTGTCGGTTTGGGACGACAAGGCCCGCGGCTGGCACCTCGCCGGCGGCCGCTATCAGGTCGCGCTCTCACATGCTGCGGGCGACCCGGCGCTGACCGCCGACGCAACACTCAACGACCTGCACTTCCGCCGGTAAGGCGATATCGTCGGGAGTGGCTGCGCCGACGCCAGCCGCTCCCGACACCGCGCACGCACGTTGCGCCGCACTACCCGCTCCAGCCCGCTGACCGTTCCGCCACGCGACGCCGGCGAACGCCTGGTCGGCAGATGCAAAAAAGCCGAACCATTTCTGGTCCGGCTCTTGCCCGCGATACCGCGGAAATTTGTTGGCGCGCCCGGAACGATTCGAACGTCCGACCCTCAGATTCGTAGTCTGATGCTCTATCCAGCTGAGCTACGGGCGCGCTGTGGGGGCGTCTCTATAAGGCGATTCACAAGAGCGCAACCCCATTGCGACAAGATATCCACACTTATAGATCGAGA
>OUNM011200387.1_pt1 | contig 17030 bp, 14 predicted proteins | sample 1769961 | NCBI WGS metagenome assembly OUNM01 (sample SAMEA3914820, study PRJEB12502) | metagenome | biome: forest; material: soil | place: USA | collected 2012-03-12 | depth 0.3 m
CGCCTGCAGGAGCTGCACGGCCTGCCGCATCTGCGCCTCGCCCTCCTGGTAGCGGCCCAGCCTGCCCAACACCGCCCCGAGCTCGCTGCGCACCGTGCCGAGGTCGTCGACACCCGCCATGCCGTTGCGGGACGCGAGGTCCACGTACGCCGTGTAGCTCTCCACGGCACGGTCGTCGTGTCCGGAGAAGTAGGCGTTGTCGCCTTGCATCATGAGCGCGAACAGCAGGTCCTCCACGTTGCCCGAGGCCCGCGCCAGCGCGACGGCGCGGTCGGCCACCTGCAGGCCGCGCTCGGGCGACTGGCGCCGAAGCAGCGAGGCCTGCATCACCTCGAGCTGCTCGCGCGCGGGCGACGTCTGGTCGCCGAGCCGATCCAGGCGCGCGCGCGTGTCGTCCAGCACGGCATTGGCGGCGTCGAGGTTCTCGGTCATCGTGAGCGCGTGCGCGAGCTTGGCGCCGGCCAGCAAGGCGGCCTGGCTGTCCGGCCCGTCGAGCTCGCGCGCGAGCGCCAGGGCCCGCCGGCGCAGCTCGATGTGGCGATCGAACAGCGCCATGTCCTCGTACATCGAGGCCAGCGTGTTCAGCAACTGCAGGCGCGCGCGCGGTGCCGTGGCGAGTTCGCGGTCGATGCGTTCGGCGCCCCGATCGAGCAGCTCGCGCGCCGTTGCCAGGCGGGCTTGTTCCGGTGCGGCCTGCTTGCTGCCGTTGGCCCGGAAGACGCTCTCCAGGAAGGCCTGGACGGCGTTGGCGGTGGCCGCCTCGCTCACGGCATGCGCCGCCTGGATCCGCGCCTCGCGCGCCTGCCACAACGCGGCCGACGTGCCGGCCAGCAGCGCCACGACGGCCACCGCCGCGGCCGCGACCGGCAGGCGATGACGCGCCAGGAAGCGGGCACCCCGGTAGGCCAGGGTGTCGGGCTGCGCCTGGACGGGCTCGCGGCGTGACCAGCGCTGCAGGTCCTGGGCGAACGCGTCCATGGTCGGATAGCGCGTCGCCGTGTCCTTCCGGAGCGCCTTGTTCAGCACGGAATCGAGGTCGCCGCGAAGGGCCTTCGCGTCGGCCGGCTGCACGGCGCGGTTGCTGGCCAGGGCCACCTCGGCCGATGCGATCGCGTTCTCCAGCTCGTACCGGCTGCGCTGGCGCAACCGATACGGCCTCGCGCCGGCCAGGAGCTCGTAGGCCACCACGCCCATCGAATAGACGTCGCTCGCGGTTCCCAGCGGCTCGCCGCGAACCTGCTCGGGGCTGGCGTAATCGGCCGTCAACGCCGTGCCCGAGAGCTCGGTCAGCGCGGTATCGCGCGTGCGGTCGCCGTCCAGCAGCTTCGCGACGCCGAAATCGAGCAGGCGCGGCCGCCCGTCCCGGTCCACCAGGATGTTGCCGGGCTTGAGATCGCGATGCACGACGAGGTGGGCATGCGCATGCGCGACGGCGCCCATGACCTGCGCGAGCAGGTTCACGCGCTCGGCCAGCGACAGCGCATGCCGCTGGCAGTACAGGTCGATCGGCTCGCCGTCCACGTATTCCATGGCCAGCCAGGGCCGCCCGTGCGAATCGACGCCGGCCTCGTACAGGCGGGCGATGTTCGGGTGGCTGAACGTCGCCAGGATCTCGCGCTCGCGGGCCAGCCGCTCCGTGAACGCATCGCCCCACGCGATGCGCGGCAGCTTCAGCGCGACCTGGCGATGGCCGACGCCGTCGGCGCGACGCGCGAGCCAGACGCTGCCCATGCCGCCACGACCGAGTTCGCGCAGCAGCTCGAACGGCCCGACCCGGTCGCCGGCCACCGGCCCGGGGGACGGCGGGGCCGCGCTTTCCAGCGGCGGCACCTCGTCCAGGAAATCGGTCGCGAGCTGGTCATGGGTCGACAGCAGCGAGCCCATCACCGCGGCGAGGCCGGGGTTGTCCGACGCCAGGCTCGCGAGCCAGGACGCGCGCTGCGCGGGCGCGAGAGCGAGGGCGATGTCGAGCAGCGCGCTGATTTCCGGCCAGCGTCCGGCGATCTCCTGCAGCCGGTTCTCCATGGCCGGCGGCGACGTGTCCAGGGGGTGCATGCGTGGCCCAGGCGATTGAGCGGTGGCGAGGCGTGGGGAATCGCTCGTCGATGATCCCGATCGATGATAGGGGAAGTCGGCGGGATGATCCGATCGGCCGATGCCCGCTTCAATCCGCGGGCTTGCCACCGGCCAGCGACGACGCCAGCCAGTCCTCGGCCTCCGTCATCGACGCCACGTACGCCGAGGCCCGCCCCGCGGCCTCCTCCGCGTCGAACACGGCGGCGCCGGCGGCCTCGCGCGCGCCGGCCAGCAGCGGCGCGAGGAAGGCCTCGTCGACCTGCTCGCGGCGGATCGCCGCCTCGTCCAGCCGCGCCAGGGCGGCGCCTGAAAAACGCGCGGTGGCGCGCAGGTCGCCGGCGCGCGCCGCGAGACCGGCGCAGCATTCCAGCAGGTCCTTGCCCATGCCCTTCAGGCCGGCCGCGCGCCACAGCGTCACGCCTTCCAGGATCAACGTGTTCGCGCAGGCCAGCTCGCCCGTCGTGATCAGCAGTCGCGCGAGGTTGCACAGCGACGTGAACGTGCCGCCCGGATAGCCCAGCTGCCGCGTGATCCCGATGGCCTCTTCGTAGCTCGTGCGCGCGGCGTCGAATTGCCCGAGCCCGCGATGGATCTCCGCCAGGTTGTTGAGCGCCGCGCTCAATCGCGTGGTCACACCCAGCGAGCGGGCGGCCGTGCAGGTGCGCAGCGCGTAGTCGAGCGCCAGCCGATCCTGGCCGGTGGCATGCAGGCACTTCGACTTCAGCGCGAGCGCCGCGGCGATCTCGGCGGGCTTGTCCAGCGTCGAGGCCAGCTCCAGGCAATGGTCGGCGAGCGCCAGCGACTCCTCGTAGCGCCCCATCCGAAAGGCGATGTTGCCCGCGGCGGCCAGCGCGCGGCAATGCAACGACGCGTCGCTGCCAGCCGTCGCGCGCGCGAGCGCCGCGCGCGCGAAAGAGTAGCCGCGCTCGAGCTGCGCCGAGTTCAGCCAGTAGCGCGACAAGGTCGCGACGAGTTCCAGCGCCGCGTCTCCGGCCTGCGGGTCGTCGGCGCAGCGCAGGTGCGCGACGACGATGTTCTCCTGCTCCAGGCGCAGCCGCTCCATCCATTCGCCCTGGCGCGGCCCCTGGAGACCCGCCATGGCCTCGGTGGCGAGCGTCACGACATGGCGCAGGTGCCGACGGAACGCAGGCAGTTCCTCGCCGGCCTCGACCAGTCGCTCCTGCGCGTAGGCGCGCACGGTCTCCAGCATCGTGTAGCGCGTCTCCTGCCCTTCGCGCTCGACCACCAGCAGCGATTTCTCGTAGAGGCTGGTGAGATGCTCCAGCGCCGCCAGGTCGTCGTCGAGCGCGCACACCCGCGCCGCGGCCGACAGCGTGCAGCCGCCGGCGAACACGGCCAGCGAGCGCAGCACGCCCTGGTCGGGCGCCGTCAGGCACTCGTAGCTCCATTCCAGCGTGGACTTCAGCGTCTGGTGGCGCGACTTGGCGGCGCTGGCGTCGGTCAGGAACCGGAAGCGGTCGTCCAGCCGCGCGCCGATCTCGCGCACGGACAGCATGCCCACGCGGGCCGCGCCCAGCTCGATCGCCAGCGGAATGCCGTCGAGCCGATGGCAGATCGTGGCGATGTCGGCCAGGTCGGTCTTGCGCGGCGCGAACGCGGGCCAGGCGAGCTCGGCCCGATTGAGGAACAGGCGCACGGCCTCCGAGTCGATGGCGCCGGGCAGCGCGGGCAGCGACAGCGGCGGGACGGGGAACAGCTGCTCGCCGGGCACCCGCAGCGACTGCCGGCTGGTGGCCAGGATCCTGATGCCGGCGGCGCCGGCCAGCAGCGCGTCGACCAGCAGCGCGGCGGCGGCCAGCAGGTGCTCGCAGTTGTCGAGCACCAGCAGCAGCCGCCGGTCCGCCAGCGCCGCCAGCAGGCGCTCGACGAGCGGCGTGTCGGCGTCCTCGTTGACGTCCAGCGCGCGCGCGACGGCGGATCCGACGCCGGGGGCGTCGCGCACCGACGCCAGGTCCACGAACCACACGCCGTCGTCGAAATCGGCCATGACCTGCTGCGCGAGCTGGAGCGCCAGCCGCGTCTTGCCGCAGCCGCCCAGGCCGGTGAGCGTCAGCAGCCGGTTGGCCGCCAGCAGGTCGCGGCCGCGCTCGAGCGCCTGCCCGCGCCCGATGAAGCTCGTGCGCGGCTGGGGCAGGTTGTGGCGCCGCGCGGGAGCGGCCCGCGGCGCCGGCGGTGCGCCGGCGGTGGACTCCGGCAGCAACGCGGCGGTCAGGCGATAGCCGCGGCCGGAGACGGTGGCGATCGAGTCGGGGCCCAGCACCTTGCGCAGCGCCGAGACCTGCACCTGCACGTTGGCCTCCTCGACCACCATGCCCGGCCACGCCGATGCGAGCAGTTCGTCCTTGGTCACGATGCGACCGGCGCGTTCCACGAGCGCCAGCAAGACGTCGTAGGCCCGCGAGCCCAGCGTCACCGGCTCGCCGGCGATCCGCACCAGGCGCTGCGCAGGCACGAGCTCGAAGCTTTCGAACTGAAAGGGTCGCATGCACCGATCTCCCTGATCGTGTTTGCCGACGGGTCGTTTCCCGTTCTCGCTGGCGCGTCCGCAGGCGCGCGCGACGGGGCGCGTCGGTCATACCCAGGAGGGTACCGCATGCCCGGGCCCGCTTTTTACGATGTTTTTGGTTCCTTAAGGACTTGCCGAGGCGTCGCGAAGACAGTAGCGACATGCCCGCAGCAGCGGACATCCAGGCCCGACGCGATCGCGTCCACACACCTTCTTGATGGGAGCCAGAACATGAACGACGACACCTTGTCGCCCGAGGAATTCCGATCGATCCAGCTGGGCTGGATCGCCACGCTGTCGCAGGCCTCGCTCTACGACGTGATGAAGGATCTCGCCGCGTCGTCGACCACGGCCGCGAAGCAGCCCAGGCGCATCGACCTGACGCCGATGGCCACCAAGGACGGCCTGCTGCTGCCGCCGAGCACCAAGATCTCCTCGGACGTGGACGCCGCCGGCGAGCCGGTGGTCACGATCTGCTACTCGAGCGATCCGAGCGATCCCGTCGCGCATCCGTACTGGTGCCTGTCGATCCGGAACCCGTTCCAGTCCGCCTGACGACACCCTCGTCACGCGCCTCGAACGCCGCGCGGGCGAGCTTCCGATCCTCTCCATTCGCTTGAAAGCTTCACATGCCCACCGCAGAACAACTCGCCCACATCCAGCCCGTCGACGGCGACGGCGCCAACGTGGTCCGCAACGACGACGGCACGACCTCGACGTCGTGGCCCGACGGCACCGTGCGTGTCGATGAAACGGACGGCAGCGTCATGGTGACGTTCGCCGACGATTCCGTGCTCAACATCGACAAGGACGGCACCCGCACGCTCAACGACGTCAACGGCTCGCCGCTGGACCCCCGGACCGGCGAGGCCGCCGGCGGCCAGGGCGGGCAGGAGGTGCCAACGCCGGAGCCCACCACGGTCAAGGAACTCCAGGAGTTCGTCGAAGGCGTCTCCTCGATCGCCGACCTGGCCAAGGCCACGGGCATCCTGCGCGCGCTGAACATCGCCGCCACGGTCGACCACCGCTACGCCGCGCTGACCGAACTCGCGGGCGCCTTCCAGGAAGCGCTGGAGGAGGACCTGTCGCCCGTCAGCTGGTTCCTGCAGCCGCTGAAGGCGCTGCTGGAGGTGCTGGACGCCATCGAGACCCCCGAGCGCGGCGCCTCCATGCGCTCCTGGAGCTACACGCTGGTGTACGACGCCATGGGCCTGGGCGATCCGCCCGAGCCGCCCTTCTCGGGCAGCCTGCTCGGCGCGGACCAGGACGCGCTCAACAGGAAATGGTGGGACGAGGCGCGCGAGCGCGCCAAGGCGCAGCTGGCCGACGGCGCGTCGGGCGTCGCGCTGCGCAACCGCGTGCTCCTGCTGATCGCCAAGTGCGCGGGCGACCCCGCGCAGGCCGTGACCGAACTGTGGGCCGCCGCGTGCCGCAAGTCGGGCGACGACGGCAACGCCGGACTCCTGGCCGCCTATCCGTCGCTGGACTGGCCGCAACCCACGGGCGCCTGACCGCGCCCACCCCGCCCTCGCATTCCACAACCCTCTTCGAAAGCAACCACCATGAGCCAAGACGTCTTCAAGATGCTGAAGGACCTGGAACTCAAGTCCGTCGGCCTGGATGAAACCACCAACAAGATGCAGGAAGGCTATTTCGTCGCCTTCCGCAACATCGGCCTGCCGATCCACAAGGACGACTACGACAACCCGTTCTCGCCGCTGGGCGTGAACCTCGAGAAGGACATCCCCAAGACCGAGCCCGCCGACCCGAGCACCGCGCCGAAGACGGGCAGCGGCCAGCTGGACACGACCAAGGCCTTCGCGGCCGCGATCGCCAAGAGCCAGCAGTCCTACCTCAACGGGTATGTGCTGGTGGACGACAAGATCCAGATGAACAACGAGTACTCGGTGATGCCGGGCTCCAGCAAGCTCGCGGACACCTGGTACGCCGTGATGACCGGCGCCAACGGCATCCCCACCACGATGGTGCTGGGCGACGACCTGCAGAAGGCCTACGACGACGCGACCGCGAAGCTGCAGGACAAGGACGGCAACGTGACGCCGCACTACCTGGCCTACATGAACTTCCAGGACGCGTGGACCAAGAAGGTCAAGGCGCGCAACCTCGCGTATTCGAACGCCTTCACCGATCCGCTCAAGCTGCAGCAGTGGCCGCAGGACGGCGTGCCCTACCAGGACGACGTCGACACGGCATGGGACCGCTGGACCTCGCTCGGATTCAAGGAGGAGATCGAGCAGGCCATCGACACCCTGGCGGCCCGCGGCACCGATCCGGCCATCGCGCTCATCTCGCGCGCCAAGAAGAAGTTCCAGAACAGCCTCTTCGAGTTCCCGGGCTACGGCGAGATCCCGTACACCATGATGAGCCCGCGCACCTGGTACGACGCGCAGATCGACGACGGCTGGAACGAGTACACCAGCTCGGACTTCCATTCGGAGAGCCAGTACACCGCGTCCCAGACGTCCTACGGCGGCGGGGGCGGCTTCCACGTCGGCCTGTGGTCCGGCGGGGCGAGCTTCGAGCACAAGGACAGCTCGGCGAGCGGGTTCGGCGAGATGAAGAACGTCAACGTCAGCTTCCAGTACGCCATCGTCGACATCGACCGGCCGTGGCTGGACACCTCGCTGCTGAACCTCAACAACTGGTTCCTGGTGGGCGACTACAAGAAGGACTGCATCTCGACCGGCGCGATGGCGCAGCAGAAGCCCAACGACGGCACGGAGCCCACCTTCCTGCCGTCCATCGTGACCAGCCTGATCCTCATCAAGGACGTGCACATCTCCTGGGACGACTGGCAGTCGCAATGGGCGCAGCACTCGTCGTCCAACGCCGGGTCCGCGTCCGTCGGCGCGTGGTGCTTCACCGCCCACGCCAACTACAGCCACGCCACCCAGTCGCGCGAGTTCAGCTGCGACGCCAGCGGCCAGGAGCTGGTCATCCCGGGGATCCAGGTCATCGGCTACGTGTCGCAGATCATGCCCGGTGCGCCGCAGCGCGACTCGAAGGACTTCGAGAAGACCGCCAAGCCGGCGCAGTGAGCGGGCTGGCCTGCAAGGAGACAGCGATGGCGCTTTCCACGGACGCGATCTTCCAGCCCCTGGACGACTTCTTCACCCGCATCGGCCAGGGCGCGGGCGTGCCGGCGCGATTCCGGTTCGACCACCGGCCCCGGGCCTTCCCGGCGGCGGACTTCCTGCTGCCGGGCCACCCCGAACTGGGCGCCTCGCCGCAGGTGGCCCAGGAGCTGTTCTCGCGGGCCGTGGACGGCGTGGTGCGCCTGGACGGCGGCGGGCGCGACGTGTGGCTGGGCGCGTCGCGCTTCAGCGAGCTCTACACGGACGAGATCCTCGGGCCCGCCGCCGCGTTCGTGCCGCCCACGGTCAAGGACGCGGCGGAAAGGCAGGCGTGCATCGCGGCCTTCGACGCCACCAAGGCCGCGGCGTTGAAGAAGGCGCAGCTGCGCACGGCCTCGCTGCTGCAAGGAGCGGGCGCCACGTTCAGTCCGTGCGTGGCGACGCCGGCCAACTGGTTCGACACGGCCGATGCCGGCCCCTGGACCAGCCAGTCCTTCGACGTGGCCGCCGTCGCCGCGAGCGCCGCCGAGATCTCGTTCGACTACTGCATCGTCGACATCGGTCGTCCCTGGTATCACGCGGCGTTCATCGACGACGGGTTCTGGCGCGTGCCGGGGCAGGCCAAGGGCGCGCTCTCGGCGAACGACGGCCATGGCCAGCCCGCGCTGCCCGTCGCCTGCGTGGCGATCTGCCGGCTGCGGATCCGCGCGGACTGGACGCCGGAGGACATCGGCAACCTCGAGCAATCGGCCCAGTTCGGCCCGTTCAACATCGACTCCACGGTCAAGGACGGCGCCATCGGCCACGAGGGCGTGCAGATCATCGGCTGGCTGCTGCAGGACATGCCCCTGCTGCCGCCCCAGGGCAGCGACGCGGCGGTGGCCGAGCCCGTGCGCGGCGGGGACATCAACGGCACCTGGACCGATTCGGACGGCTTCACGTACGTCTTCACCCAGGACGGCGGCGACTTCTCGTACAGCCAGCGCCGCGACGGCGCCGAGGTGGGCACCGGCACCGGGCGCATCGTGGGCGGCCAGCTGACCTACCGTTATTCGAGCGGACAGGACGCCGGCACCTGCACGGGCCAGCTGGGCCCCGACGGCGACCACATCGACGGCACCTGCACGAGCGGCGGCGACAGCTGGAAGTTCGGCATCTGGCGCTAGCGGCGCCGCTGGCGTCCGGCCTCAGCGGGCGGGATATTGGGCCACGCCCTCGCGCAGCGTGCAGCGCACGCGCGCGAAGTTCGTCGGCGCGAGGGCCGGGTCGGCGTCGAGCACGACCAGGTCCGCATCGAGGCCGGCGACGACCCGGCCACGGCGGTCGCTGGCGTGCCAGAACGCGGCCGGCGTGGTGGTGAGCATCGCCAGGATGCGCATCGGCGACAGGCCCGCTCGGGCAAGCAGCGCGTACTCGTCGGTGGGATCGGGGTCGTGCATGTAGCCGACGTCGGTGCCGAACATCAGCGTGCCGCCCGCGTCGGCGAAGGCACGCACGTGGGCGACCGCGCCCTCGACGAGGGGTGCCGCCGCGGCGGCGGGCACGTGCTCCTTGGCCAGCTCGGACGGCAGGAGTTTCAACGTGGGCACCATCAGCACGTGGGCGTCGACGGCGCGGCGCAGCAGTTCGGGTGGCCACGGGGAGCCGTCGTCGAAGACGTCATGGGCGAGCACGTCGGCGCCGGCGTCCAGCGCCTCCTGCGCGCCGGCGAAGTTCGTCGGATGCACGAACACGGGCGCGCCGCGCGCGTGCGACGCCTGCACGGCCGCGCGCGCGATCGCGAGCGGCAGGGTCTCCACCCGGCCCTGGCCCTGCGGCGTCACGATGAAGAGCTTGGTCGCGACCGCGCCGGCGTCCAGGTTCTCGCGCACCTGCCGGACGGCGGCCTCCTCGGTCGGCGGCTGCGGCATGCGCTCGAGCAGCGACGCCGGCAGGTCGTGGATGTAGATGGGCAGGCCATGCGCGGGAAACAGCGGCCAGCTGGCCGTGAGGATGCGCGGGCCCCGCAATTGGCCGCGATCGATGCGGTCGCGCAACGCGAGTGTCGAGTCGCGATCGGAGGCCAGGTCCACCACGGTCGTGAAGCCCCACTTCGTGTACGTGTCGACCAGGGCCTGCGCTTGTGCAGCCGGGTCGCGCGCGCCCTCGGCGTCCCACGGCGCGCCGATGAAATGGACATGGTTGTTGTGGAAGCCGGCCATGACCGTGCCGCCATCGCAGCCCTCGAGGCGGCGCGCGCCGGCGGGGACGGCGACATCGCCGCGCCGCCCCACCGCCACGATCGTGCGGCCGCGCCAGACGACGAGCGCATCGTCGACGGGCGCGGTGTCCGGCGCGGGATAGACGCGGGCCGCGTACAGGACGGTCGACGCGACGTCGGCGCCCGTCGATGCGGCCGCCCCTGCGGGCGACGGTGCCACGTTGGCACAGCCGACGACCAGCACCGGCGCCATCAGCGCAAGAAGTTGCCTGAACCGGGCGAGTGCGTCGAGCGAGTGCATGCGGGCGACCTTGTCGAGACTACCGGCCGCCCTCGGCGTCGGGCGACCGAAGCGCGCCGACCGCGTCGTCGGTCGACGGCGGTGGCAGCCCGCGCAAGCGGAATGTGCGGCGCCCGTCCAGCGTGGCGAAGTAGCCGGCCTGCTCGCCCTGCGCCAGGCGTTCACCGCTGGCGAGGTAGTAGCCGGTCGACGACTCGCCATTCGGCGCCATCGCTTGCCGGCCAATGATGATGCAGGCCTCACCGCGCTGGCCTATTGCTTCGTAGCGTTCGACTTGCATTGCTTCCAACTCGGGCGATGGCGACTGTCCAGCAGATCGCTCGCCATAAAGGGTGAAAGCCCGCTGTCCATTCCTGGAGCGGGCTTTCGACTCCGCCGACGCAAGGTCGACGAAGAAACTGTTCAGACGCAGGGTGACGGGTTTCCTGGCTCCGCCCATTCTTGCGGTCGGCTTCGCGTCTGCCTGGAATGCACTCTAGCGGGAGATCCGCGCGCGGCCTGTAGGACGAGCGCTGGTCTGCGTGAGCAACCGCTATGCTGGACGGCATCGTCACGCCCGAAGCCGCTCGCCACGAGTCTGTCCATGAGGCCCGCCCACGCTCCGTCCCGTTCCCGTGGCTGACGACGCCGCGCTGGCCGCCCTGGCCATCGGGCTCTTCGTCACGACGAATCTCGACGACCTGTTCATCCTGCTGGGCTTCTTCTCGGATCCCCGGTACCGGCCGCGCCAGATCGCCATCGGGCAACTGCTCGGCATCGCCGCGCTGTTCGCGGTGAGCGTCGCCGCGTCGTTGCTCGCGCTCGTCGTCTCGCCGGCGCATGTCGGATTCCTCGGCGTGCTGCCCATCCTCATCGGCCTGAAGAAGCTTTGGGAGCTGCGTCGCGACGCCGAATCGGATGACGAGGACGAGCGGCAGACCACCGGTGGGCGATGGAACGCGCTGGCAGTCGCTGCCGTCACGATTGCCGATGGCGGCGACAACCTCAGTGTCTACATCCCGGTGTTCGCGACGCGCTCCGGCGGCGACGTCGCGCTCATCGGCGTGGTGTTCGCCGTCATGACGCTCGCCTGGGTGGGCGGCGCCTGGTGGCTGACGAGCCATCGAACGCTCGGGGCGCCGATCCGGCGCTACGGGCACCGGGTCGTGCCGTTCGTGCTCATCGGGCTGGGCGGCTACATCCTCTTTTCGGCGGGGAGCCTTGCGCTCGCGAAGACCTGGCTGTGACCTGCGGGCCTCGGCTCGACAGGCCATCGCGCCCAGGCAAGGGCCGGGAGGGCGTGGTACGCTGATTGCTCGGCGGGAGCCGCATGACGACGGGCTCGGCTCGTCAGCGCTGGCCGTGCGCTCGACGGTGGCCCATCAACGAGGCACCCCATGTCAGTCGCACGACGCAACAACGTCCATGTCCAGGGGTCCGGGCCGCCGATGGTCTTCGCCCACGGATTCGGCTGCGACCAGAACATGTGGCGGCTGCTCGCGCCACGGTACGCATCGAGATTCACCACCATCACGTTCGACCAGGTCGGCAGCGGCCTGTCCGACCTGTCCGCCTACGATCCGGTGAAGTACGGCTCGCTGCACGGCTACGCCTCGGACATCATCGAGATCCTGAAGGAGTTCGCGACCGAGCCCGCCATCTTCGTCGGCCACTCGGTGGGCGCGATGGTGGGCCTGCTCGCGGGCCTGAAGGATCCCGGCCTGTTCGCCGGACACGTGATGGTCGGACCGTCCCCCTGCTACATCGACGACGGCGACTACCACGGCGGCTTCAAGCGCCAGGACATCGACGGCCTGCTGACGATGCTCGAGTCCAACTACCTCGGGTGGTCGAGCACGATGGCGCCGGCCATCATGGGCGCGCCCGACCAGCCCGAGCTGGGCGTCGAACTGACCAACAGCTTCTGCCGGACCGACCCGGACATCGCCAAGCAGTTCGCCCGCGTGACGTTCCTGTCGGACAACCGCAGCGACCTGCCTCGCGTGACGACTCCCAGCCTCATCATCCAGTCCGAGGAAGACATCATCGCGCCGCTGGCCGTGGGCGAGTACATGCACGACCGCATCCCGAACAGCATGCTGCGCGTCGTCGAGAACGTCGGCCACTGCCCCCACCTGAGCGCGCCGAGCGCCAGCGCCGCCGCGATGGACGAGTTCATCGCCACGCTGGGACATTGAGGTGCCCGAACAGCTGCCGGAGCTTCCCGGGGTCGAGGAACTCTTCGAGGGCGTCCCGTGCGGCATCGCGGTGACATCGATCCGCGGCACGCTCCTCAAGGTCAACCAGACGCTCTGCAACTGGCTGGGGTATTCGTCGGACGAGCTCGTCGAGAAGCGCAAGCTGCAGGAGCTGTTCACGATGGGCGGCCGCATCTTCCACCAGACGCACTGGCTGCCGATGCTGCAGATGCAGGGGTCCCTCTCCGAGGTGAAGTTCGAGGTCCTTCGCAAGGACGGCACGTCGCTGCCCATGCTGCTGAACGCCGTGCGGAGACGTTCCGGTGCCATCGACCTGCACGAGGTGACGCTGGTCGTCTCGGAGGAACGCAACAAGTACGAGACCGAGCTGTTGCTCGCGCGAAAGCGGGCCGACGAGCTGCATGACGAGCAACGCATCGCGCGGCGCACCGTCGAGGCCGCGCAATCGCGACTGGCCCAGGCCGTCCGCGTCGGCGCGCTGTTCCTGTGGGACGTCGACGTCGAGACCGGACAGCGCCGCTACCAGCCGGATGTCGCGCTGCTGCTCGGCCATCCCTTGCCGACCGAGGTCAGCGAAGAGGCCTTCAGGAACGCGATCGCGCCCGAGGACGCGGCACAGGAAGAAGCGTCTTTTCGCGCCGCGCTGGCGGAGCCCGGCCAGGTGCACAGCTGGACCCATCGCCTGAACGGCGCCGACGGCATCCCGCGCGTGGTCAACGTCTCGGGGCAGGCCGTCCTGAACGATGACGGGTCGCTGTTCCAGTTCGTCGGCGTCCTGAGCGACGTGACCGAGTCCGTCCGCGAACGCTCGCGGGCGCAGGATCGTGCGCTGTTCGCCGAACAGATGATGGCCATCGTGAGCCACGACCTTCGCAACCCGCTCTCGGCCATCGTCATGAGCGCGCAGGTGATCGGCCTGGGCGGCGACCTGCCGGACATCAAGTCCAGGGCGCTGGGCCGCGTCGTGAACTCCGCGCAGCGGGCCCGCCGGCTCATCGACGAGCTCCTCGACTTCACGATGGCGCGCGTCGGCCGGGGCCTGGCCGTCACGCGCGTTCCGGTCGACCTGCACGCGCTGGTCGCGAGGATCGTCGATGAACTCGCGCCCGCCTTCCCGGGTCGCGGCCTGAAGTTCGCATCGGTCGGCACGGGGGCGTGCAGCGCCGATGGCGACCGCATCGCGCAGCTGGCAGGCAACCTGGTCGCGAACGCGATGGCCTATGGCGCCGTCGACGCGGACGTCACGGTCACGAGCTGGTTGGTCGGAGACACGGCGAGCATCACCGTGCACAACGAGGGAACGCCCATTCCGCACGCCTTCCTCGAGACGATCTTCGAGCCCATGGTGCGGGGCGTGTCGCCCGACTCGACGACGCGCAGCGTGGGCCTCGGGCTGTTCATCGTCCGCGCGATCGCCACGGCCCACGGCGGCGACGTGCGCGTGACGTCGTCCGCCGAAGGTGGCACGACGTTCGAGTTCAGCTTTCCGGCGGCGCCGCACGTTCGCTGACGAGGACTGCTTGCCTGCCTGCCAGCGTCCTCGAAGGGCCTGAACGACTTTCCAGCCTCGATCATCCCCGATGAATTCTTAGCGGGATGCCGTCGAAGGTGACGTTGTATTCGCCGTCCTGGAAGCCGCGCAGCGTCATCTTCTGGTCGGACACCCACACGCGGTAGGCGTTGAGCTTGTCGTAGCCCGGCACGTCGCCGCGGCGCGGCATGTGCAGCACGCGGAGCCCGAGGTGCTGTCGGTCAGCCTGATGGCGCCGACCACGCCGGCCACGGTGCAGGCGCCGCTTCCGAAGCCGGACGTCCCGCCGCCGCGTACGAAGTCGCTGGCCGTGCCCGAGCTGGTGCTGCCGGTCGTGACCGAGCCGTCGCCCGCGCCGCCGCCGCTCGCGAGCCCGATGCCGCAACCCGTGGCGCTGGCGCGCGCCGCGGAACCCGCGGCCGCGCCGGTTGCCGCGCCGCCGCCCGCGGCGTCGGCGGCGCCGTCCGCCGAGTACATCGCCAAGGTGCGCGCGGCCGTGCAGGCCGCCTTCGAATATCCGATGGCCGCGAGGGCACAGGATTTCAAGGGCCGCGCACGCGTCGCCTTCAACCTCAACGACACGCGTCCCAGCGGAGCGCGCGTGGTGGTCAGCAGCGGCATGGGCATCGTCGACCGGGCGGCGCTGAAGGCCGTCGAGGGCGCGAGCTACCCGCCAGCGCCCGAGGCATTGAGCCACGCGGCGCAGTCGTTCGAGGTGTGGGTCAATTTCGGTGCGTAGCCGTCACTTGAGAGCAACCCCATCCGACGGATGCAGGCCTGGAGCCGCCGCGCTCGACCCTCGTTCAGGAATCGAGCCACCCCCAGACTGCATCGCCATCGAGCGACTAATTCCGGGCTAAGCATCTGCCGCTAGAGTGCAGGGATGACGTCCCGTCCCATCGCCGCTGGCACGCCTGCCTGCCTGCGCGTCGCGCCCAGGCGACGTGCCCACGACGCTCGCCAGGAGACGGCGTGAGGGTGCTGCTCGTCGAGGACGACCAGATGCTGGGAGGCGCCGTGCTGCAGGCCCTCCAGGACGCCGCCTATGCGGTGGACTGGGTCAAGGATGGCGCCGTCGCGTCCGCGGCGCTGGTCTCCCATGACTACGAGCTGGTGCTGCTCGACCTCGGCCTGCCCTTGAGCGATGGCATCCAGGTCCTGCGCCGGATGCGGTCGCGCGGGGACCGGACGCCAGTGCTGGTCATCACCGCGCGCGACAACGTCGACGATCGCATCGAAGGCCTCGACGTCGGCGCCGACGATTACCTGGGCAAGCCGTTCGCGGTCGGCGAACTGCTCGCGCGCCTGCGGGCGCTGGTGCGGCGCACGGCAGGATCGCCGACGTCGATGCTGACCAACGGGATCGTGTCGCTCGACCTGGCCGTCAAGCAGGCGACCGCCGACGGCGTCGCGCACAGCCTCTCGCAACGCGAGTTCGCCTTGTTGCAGGCGCTGATGCTGCGGCCCGGCGCCGTGCTGTCGCGCGCGCAGCTGGAGCAGTCGATCTACGGCTGGGGCGAGGAGGTCGAGAGCAACGCCGTGGACGTGATCATCCACGGCCTGCGCCGCAAGCTCGGCGCCAACCGGATCCGCAACGTGCGAGGGCTCGGCTGGCGCGTCGAGCAGCCTGGTCCGACGGGGGCCGAAGCTTGAGCCGCTCGCTGCGGCGGATGCTGTCCGTCTGGCTGTCGGTGGCCATCGTCGGCATGAGCGCCGTGGCGGCGAGCGTCACGTTCTGGATGAACTTTCGCGACGCCAACGACCTGCAGGACACGCTCCTGCAGCAGATTGCCGCCACGCTCGCGACGCAACCGGTGGTCGCGCCCCAAGAGCGGTTCCGTCCACTCGACGACGAGGATGCCGAGACGCACCTGGTCGTCCGACCGCTGGGCACCGCCGCCATCGATCCCAATCCTCGCATCGACGTGACGTTGGCGGCCGACCTGCACGCCGGGTTGCAGGACGTCGAGGCGTCGACGGTGCACTGGCGCGTCTACGTCAGGAGCGACGTGAACGGTCGGCCGTTCGGGGTGGCGCAACGCCAGCGCGTGCGCGACGAGGTGGCTGGCGACAGCGCGCTGGCCGCGTTGCTGCCGATGCTGGTGCTCGTCCCGCTGCTGCTGGTCATCGCCAACCTGCTGTTGCGCAGAGGATTTGCGCCGCTCGTGGCCTTGTCGAGCGAGGTCGACAAGGGCGACGTGCGTCAGCTGGCGCCGCTGGACGGCCAGGCCATTCCCACCGAGGTGCTGCCGTTCGTGCAGGCCGTCAATCGCCTCCTGGCTCGCGTCGGCGGGCTGCTGCAGCAACAACGTCGGTTCGTGGCGGATGCCGCGCACGAGTTGCGCACGCCGGTCGCCGCAGCGCGTGTCCAGGCCGACAACCTCGCTCACGCCGACCTCGCGCCCGACGCCCGACAACGCCTGTTGGCCTTGCAGCGCGGACTGGCGCGCAATTCTGACCTCGTCGACCAGCTGCTGAAACTTGCCCATGTGCAGGGGACGCCCTCGCAAGTCGTGGACACGATCGCCATGGATGCCGTCGTTCGCACCGCGATCGAGGAGATGCTCGGGCTGGCGGAAGCGCGCCAGATCGACCTGGGCTGCACCCGGCTGGAGCCCGCCAAGGTCGCCGGCGACGGGCGACACCTGTTCTCCATCGTTCGCAACGCCATCGACAACGCGGTGCGTTACGCGCCGGTCGGAGGATGGGTGGACGTCAGCCTGATCGCGGAAGAAGGCTTCGCCGTGTTCGCCGTCGAGGATACCGGTCCAGGTATCCCCGAGGAAATGCGCGATCGGGTGTTCGAGCCATTCTTCCGCGTCCTGGGCACGCGGCAGGACGGCAGCGGCCTGGGCCTGGCGATCGTTCGAGGCGCGGCCGATGCCCTCGGTGGCCGTGTCGAGCTGGCCAACAGGCTCGACGGTGCTGCAGGGCTGCGATTCGTCTACCGCCAGCGGCTCGCGTGAACCCCCTCAGGCCTGGCGCAAGGCCTTGGCCGCCGCGACCATGTTGGCCAGCGCCGGAATCACCTCGGCCCACTGGCGCGTCTTGAGCCCGCAGTCCGGATTCACCCACAGCCGCTCCGCCGGCACGCGCTCGGCC
>OUNM011374709.1_pt1 | contig 17024 bp, 9 predicted proteins | sample 1769961 | NCBI WGS metagenome assembly OUNM01 (sample SAMEA3914820, study PRJEB12502) | metagenome | biome: forest; material: soil | place: USA | collected 2012-03-12 | depth 0.3 m
CCGCCTCCGCCAGCAGCCTCCCAAACTGCTCCAGCGCACTCCCCGCCGCCACCGTCCCGTCATCAGACCGATACCGCCCCTCCACCTCGCACGACTCGACCCACCCGCCGGGCGCGCAGCACCGGTACGCCTGGCGCATCAGGCGCTGCCAGTCGGGCACGGCGCCGGCGAGACGGCGCATGTGGATGTAGTCGAGGGTGTTGTCGGCGTGGGGCCAGTCGTTGTCGAGATCGGAGAGGAAGAAGGAGAGGTTCGGGGGCACCCAGGAGGGTTGGTTGGGGTGGATGTCGCTTCCGAGGACGGTGGTGTGCGGGTGGCGGTCGGCGAAGTCACTGCCGGTTGGTGATGAGGTGAGTGGTTGTGGGGATGAGGGTGGAGGGGGTGGTGGTGTTTACATTGCCCAGGTCCCTGTGGGGGGTGGTGGTATGTTTAGTGATGCTGCGAGGAGATCTCGGGAGAGCAGGGATGACTACGACGAGTGCGGACGGACGAACGCACCGGTTCCAGTACCAACGTCGAGGACTCTCTGGACCATGTTAGTATGGATGGAGAATCACGGAGTGTAGGCACACGGGTGTACTTTGATGTTGTCCTTGAGGGGTGCTCGATAGAGGGCACCGTCCAGAACAAGTGTCAACATGTGATAACTGGGCGGCGGCGGTTGACACCAGTCAGTTCGTGTTATTAGTTTAACGAGCTTCTTTACGACAAGGAAACAACATACACAAGGTCCGCTTCATCGATAGGGGCCCTGCAGTCAAACGTATCAGTGTCAGTGGGCCTCCCCCATCTACTCAGGTACCAACCAGATCTGGTGGTCTGGGATGCTGCTCCTATTGTCCGTCCGTCCGGAACGCTTCCGGTATGCGTGGACGTCCGAGATTGAGGAAACACTTGACCCGGTGTCGTCGGCATCGGGAGTCGAGTCTTGGTCATCAGCACGCTCGGTCGAGCCCGCGCCGTCCACGCTGAGGGCCCAGTCTCCGTCGTCTCCGAGCTCTGTCGACTCGGCATCGTCCACGCCGAGAGCCCAGTCGTCCTCGTCAGGAAGCGCCTGGACATGGCCGGATTCCAGTCAGACAGACCACGCTGACGGCCATGAGCAGATACGAGTACCTACCTTCTCGACCCAGTACGGCGATGGGAGAGCTCCCATGATGGAGGAGCAGGCGAGTCTCCGAGGTAAAAAAGAGAAATATCTACTCCAGGAAAGACGCTTCGAGAGGCCAGGGACGTTGCTCAAGACAAGCTTCCCAGGGCGCCCAGCCGGAACCTAAAGTGCGGGGAGGGAACCGCAGGGCTCGCACAGTACGGGCCCGAAACACGGGCACGAGGCGCCATGCAGCCCTCCACGGCGAGGCTATCCCTGGAGGGCATGTTGTTTGTTGCGGTTGTCCCGCGGTCTGTTGGTTGAGACAGACGGGTTGGTTGGTGATTGGCCTCGGTCCTGCATCTCTCAGCCCAAGTGGTGTCGGCGCGCCGGTGATTGGAGGAGCTGTGGTCACCGGTTAGTGACAGGAACGAGGTGGTGGTTGCGTGTTGGGCTTCTGCGCCGGGAGTCCGCAGGAATCCGCTTGCATTCCGTTTTCAGCTCGTCGATAGGCCACTGCAGACTCGGCCCCGGATTAGACAGTGCCCGGTGTCTTTATGGTGGTGGATGGGCTCCGGGCCGATTCCCGCTTTGCTCTTCCCGACTGCGCCAGGACGGCACCGGAAGCAGCAAGCTTGCAGATAGGTAAGGGTTTTGTTTTCGTCCAAGAGTCTGCCTCATATACCTACGATGTATGCAAGCGGGAGGCTGATGTTGCTGGCCTGGAGCAATGACCTCAGCCAAGTCGCCCAACCCTTGGCCGGCACAGAATACCCGGACTTGCTGACTGCCCAAGGCCGTCCCGGACATGCGCCAAGTTCAACGCGGAGGAGGGACATGGCGAGCCGACCCGCGGCAGTCCCTCCAGACCGGGTTTGTTGTTCATGCCGGGCCCGACCCGGCTTGACCGGCCAGGAAACCAGCAACGTCAACCTTCCCAGACCCGGCCAGATGGCTCGAGCGTGCAAGGGTCCAAGCAAGGGTGCGACGCCAGTCAGATGCCGAAGACACCCTGAGGGATTGCCAAATCACGTGGCGGTGACGTCGCTGCTGACCCGGCGGTGCCGGCATCCCGAGGCGGTTGGTCAGACTCAGCGACGCGAAGGGAAATCCTTCAGACGAAACCGCGGTCCGATGAACCACCCATGAACTGCTGGTGCCTGCCAGAAAACATGGCCGACGACCCGACCTCTCAATCCGGCGTCTCCTGATGGCTTCGGCTTGTGTGATTTGGCAAGATTCTGTCGGCCTCTGAGAGCGACGATGCCGATTGGAACCCGATTAAATCCCACCCTCTCCGTCACGCCGTGCTCCGTCGCATTCACTCGTGTTCACCACGGGTTTGCGCCAGCCACATACACCAGCGAACCACAACACTTGCACCACGACGGCCGTTGAAGTCGCCTAGGCCGTATCAAACCACACCAGAAGACACCGACACACACGCGGCGCCTGTGGCAGTCGTCGCACCGATCCCGACCCCGCCGACCCCGCCGCCGCCATGGCTTCCACCTCGACCGATCTCTCCGACCCCGCCGGCGACAACGTCGTACGGCCCCGGCCCCGGCCGCGAAAGGCTCTCGTCTCCCAACTGTCGCAGATTAGCAATGTGTCAAACGGTTCCAATGGGAGTGCGCTTGAGCTCCCCGGCAACGGCCACGTTACTGGCTCGACAAGGTGGGTGGGCTAGGCGCAGAGGCAGGAGAGGAAAGAGGACGCAAGCTCACCATCTCTTGTTTGTGTGGATGTAGTGGCCGTTCAACGCCCGTCGCGATCGACGCCCCGCCATCAGTCCTATACCTTTCGACCGCCCGCAAGCAGGTGCGCGCCGAACAACGCCGCCGTCTCTTCCCCACCATCGAGTTCGCGAGCCGCGTATCGCACTTCGACCCCAGCAGCGACTACCGCGACTTCCATGGCTTCTTCAACCTCTTTTGGATAGGTCTCGCCATCATGGCCATAACCACCATGCTGCGCAACATCAAGGACACCGGATACCCCCTCCGCGTCGAGATCTGGAGCCTTTTTACCGTCAAGCTCTGGCATCTGGCCATCGCCGACTTCCTCATGGTCGCCACCACCGCCATATCATTGCCGCTGCATCGCATCTTCCGCGCTGCTCCCTCCGGCGGCGCCTTGACGTGGGCCAAGGGTGGCATGGCGATCATGAGCGTCTACCAAGTCGCATGGCTGGTTTTCTGGATCGCTGTGCCGTTTCTGCTGGACTGGACTTGGACCTCCCAGGTCTTCCTGCTGCTTCACACCATGGTGTTGCTCATGAAGATGCACTCATATGTCTTTTACAACGGCCATCTGAGCGAGACTGAGAAGCGCCTGCGCTCCCTCGACGACCCCTCCACTGCCTCCCGGGCCCCGGCCTATCTGTATCCGACCTCGGACAACCCAATGGGCACTCTAGCCAGTCCTACGAGGGGCAGGAGTGAGGGCGAGGGTGAGGGACAAGACGGGGCAATTGGCGACAGCGACGAGGTTGCCCAGCTCCGCGAAGACCTGGCTCGCGAGTTGACCAGCCCCATTGGCAACATCACATATCCTGCAAATCTGACGTGGGCAAACTACGCCGACTACCTTTGCTGTCCGACCCTGTGCTACGAGATCGAATACCCACGAACCGCCAAGATCGACTGGCAGAACCTCATCTCCAAGATTGCCGCCATCTTCGGCTGCATCTTTCTTCTCACCATCATCTCGGAGGAGTTCATCCTGCCAGCCTTGCGCGAAGCCTCCCAGGGGCTCGACGCCTCCCTGCGGACGGTCGACTCGCCCCTGACGGCTCTCGAAGTCGTGCTCATTCTCGCCGAGACCATCTCCTGGCTGCTCTTCCCCTTCATGTTGACCTTCCTGCTCGTCTTTCTCGTCATCTTCGAGTACGTGCTCGGCGCCTGCGCCGAGATCACCCACTTCGCGGACCGCCATTTCTACAGTGACTGGTGGAACAGCACCGACTGGATGGAGTTCTCGCGCGAGTGGAACGTGCCCGTCTACAGCTTCCTCCGTCGCCACGTCTACAGCGCCAGCCGGCCCCACATCGGCAAGGCCAATGCCACCCTCATCACCTTCATTGTCAGCGCCGTCGGCCACGAGATCGTCATGGGCTGCATCACGAAGAAGCTGCGCGGCTACGGCTTCGTCTGCCAGATGCTGCAGCTGCCCATTGTCATGCTACAGCGCACAAAATGGGTCCGAGGGAAAAAGACCCTCAACAACGTGTGCTTCTGGTGCAGCATGATCCTGGGGCTGAGCGTGGTACGTGTTGCCTGTCCAGTTTATTTTTCCCGCTCACGCTTGGAAAGCACGCTAACACCTTTTCCCGCAGATCTGTTCACTCTATGTCTTGGTGTGAAAGTTCCGGTCCGCGTATCGTCAGCATGCTGTGGCACGTGGCCCATATACAGACGCTGCGCCCCAATCCTATGAACGGCAACGCGTGCCACCTGTCTGTCACTGACCTTAGCCCACTTGGCCGGCGCAGCCGAGTGGGCGTTTGCGCGAGCCGAAAATGACCCCCAACGCTGGGAGGTCATACTCGGCGGTTATGCCAGATTCGGAGACCCGACGTGGCTCCATGATGACCAAGCTCGTACCGTTGCTCAACAGAGAGCTATTGTAGCCAGATGTCTTTGGATTTCGTATGCATATACGACGTGCAGGAAGAAATGCATTCACGGGCAGGATTTGAGTGTAAATAGTGAGGAGGAGAGATGTAAGAAGGACCTGGATGATATCAGCAGGCCGGAATGGCTTGAAGCAAATAGAAATCAAACTATACGATGATAAACCCCCCAAAATCGCAAGAACCTGTAGCGTCTGGGATGACAACGCGTATTGTTGAGAGCCCAGCCATTGCACAGTTGACCGTCTCCCAACTCTTCTTGTCCATGATTGAAGCAACGCACATCGACAACTCAACAAGGCCCACGCAAGTTACGCAATCATCTCTGTATTTGCTTCATATGTAAATGACTGTCACCACTCGACAACTCCCGTCGCAGCTACGTAACTAAGTACATACAGAAAAGGGGCCAGAGGAAATCCAGGAAGAACCAAGACACAAAAAAACGACAGAAACAAGCGTATCCAAAAAAAGATGCTCTCATCCAGTCATTCCAAAGTCCCTCCTCCGTCCTTCCGTTCCCTCCCTCCCTCTCGTTCATTCATTTCATCCATGCCGCCCAATGCCATCCATGCCATGCCATATACCATGCCATACCAGGCCTTTCAGCCAAGGCAGGCGAGGAGATGCTCCTGTCCCGGAGACGCAAAGCAAAGCAGCCACCTAGCTTGCTTGCTCGCTCGATGCTCTTTCAAGGACGCATCCCCCCTTGCTTGCTTCCCATCCTCCTCTCCCTCCTCCATCCATCCATGCTGAACCCGCCCGCTCAAAATGCCATGTGACCAACAACCACCCAAGCAAACATCTCATCATGAATGAGGAAAAAACAAACCATGACCAAACAAAAAGAGCAAAGATAGAAAAAAGACTAGACACAACTGGTGTTCGTTACTGTTTTTCTTCATGACGCGCTCGTCGTTCATGTAAAAAGAGAAAAAGCCAAGAAAACAAAATAAACCAGCAACTCCTCAACGTCCCCGTCCATCCAGTCCACCCACCCCTGAACGCCAGCGACAGGAAGAGCGGAAAAAGTAAAAGCAACAAGAAAAAGAATAACTCGTGATCATGACCTCATCCCTTATAAAAGTCAAGACTTACCGCTTGATTAAAGATTATAAAAGAAAAAAACACAGAAAAAAAAATAGATGGCAAGAATACATCTCGAATACCTCCATTCAAGCATACGCCTCCGTCCCATTCGAATAATACGCCGCCCCGCCATAGTTGGACCAGCTGACATCCCCCAGCTCATAGTGCTTGGTTTGCTTGACGGGAATCCCCATGCTGTGCACGTACGACGGCGAGCGCGCGGCCCGCCCATCGTCGGCGTACCGCGCGCGCGACGTCGGCGACTCGCTGGCGTAGGCGTACTGCGGCTCCAGCTTGGACGTCTTGATGCCGTCCACCTTGTAGCGGTGCGTGGCCTGCGCCGACGGCGACCGCGCGCGGCGGCTGCTGCGGCGGGGGCGGTCGTCGCGCGCGTCGTCCTCCCAGTCGCCGAGCTCGTCGACGTATTGTGTGGTGCCGGCGGCCCAGGTCTGGGTGCGGTTGAGCGAGGGGACGGGGATGGTGCGGTAGGAATCTTGCGGGGTGGTTTGGGAGCGGCTGATGCGCGGGGGGGATTCGGGGACTGCGGGAGGGGTGCTGTACGACTTGGCGAGGGAGGGTATCGGTCGGCCTTTAGGGGTGTCGGGAGCGTCATATTTTAGCTTTTCCCGAGACCTCGTGGGATCGTTAGAGGACCGGCGCCCCGCGGCGCGGGAGGCGGCGTATCGGATGCTCTCCTCCTCCGCGTCGACGGGCGGGGGTGTAGGTGCGGGCTCGGGGTGGGACTGTGATGCCCAGAAGGCCTTGGTTGAGGGCGGAGAGGCTCCGATGTGAGACGCGATATTGATGTAACTCGTCGCGTGGGCGAAGAGATCCACATGCTTGCTGTCAGCGCTGACGTGCGGAGACTTGGCCCGGCGGGAGCTCGACTTATCCCGCTCGCGCTCCCGCTCCCGCTCGCGCTCGCGCGGTTCGTCGTGCTTCCGGCTCGACGACCGTTTCTTCTCTGGCCGGCCCGTGACGTATTTCTCGTCTGCTTCGTACAAGACCTCCTCCACGTACGTCTCGTAGGGTTCTACGTACGGCTTGTGGCGGCGAACCTTCTCTTCCGAATCTCGCTTCCGCTCCCTCTCGCGCTCCTTGTCCTGCCGTTTCTTGTCGGCTTTCTTAGCATCGCGCTCCTTGTCGGCCTTCTCCCTCTCGCGGTCTCGGCCGATCTCCCGGCTGTCACGCAGCCGGAGTTCGTCCTCCTCTCTCCTGCGTCTCCGGTCTTCCCTTTCACGGTCGCGCTTCTCGTCGTCGCGCTTGCTCGGCTTCTCGTAGCTGGCAGTCCTGCGTGCCTGCCTGTCGGGCTCTTCGTACAGGGCGTAGGCGCGGGGCATCTCCTCATGCGAGCGGGTGTGCGGCGTGTAGTACACCTTTCCGCCCGACGAGGGCGAGCTCTTGTGCCTCGAGGTCTGCTCGACGGTGGTCCTGATCTCGTACTTGGTGCGCGGGACCGACATGTTGGGCGAGCTCTTCACCTCTGGGTATGCCTTGGCGCGCTGCTCGGCGAGCCTGAGCTTCTGCTCGTACTTTGCCTTCTCGGCATCGTCGTTGAGCAGCTCGTACGCCTGCTGCACCTTCTGGAACTCATTTGCCTTTAGCGCCTTCAGCGTCGGGTCCTGCACCTTGTCGGGGTGGCACTTGAGCACGAGCTTCTTGTATGCATTCCGGACTTCCGACTTGTCTGCAGTCCTCTCGAGACCGAGAGCTTTCCAGGGATCCGGCGGGAGGGCGGAGGTCATTGTGGATGGCTGTCGATCTGCGCCGAGGCGAGTTCCCGGTCTAGTACCAACACTGGGTGTCTGATGCGGAGAGCGGGAAGGGGGGTGGGCCGAAGAGGCACTTGGCACTTAGATAGTCGGCGGGTGCACGGGTGTGTGTGTCGTGGACGAAGGCAGCAGTCGGCGGTTGACACGAAGGAGCGTGGACGGTGTTATGCAACGAGGCGTGTGCGGCGGCGACGGGTTTGAAGAGAAAGGCTGGCGGCGGGGCTGCTGGCGGTCCGAAGGGGGGTCGGGGCCGGCGGCACAATTAGAAGTACAAGAGCTGCGGTGCGGTGCTGGTTTGGGGGTGTGTTGCAACACGGTGCAACGGCTGAGCGGGGGTGGGACGGGACTAAAAAGGGAACTGCGCGAAGCAGGGCCGTCTTGGGTTGTTGTATGGGATGGGATGAATGGTGGAGTCGGGGGGGGGGAGGGAGTATGTACGATGCACGGCGCCCCAGCACCAAGCAACCGTCGTTGCCGTCGAGGAGTCGGATGGATCGTGGCTCGGCCGAATATCCCTCGGCAGCGTCTCGCGATCAACGAAAGGAACAGGGACGGCTGCAATGCAGAACAACAAACGGGCAAAAGACGGCCACGACAACGGACCGGCGGGCGAATGTGGTCAGGGCCAGCCCAAAATCCGGCCTGGTGTTTATGGCTCGATGCTGGGTTGTCGTGGAGTGAGGTGATGGGGGGAGAGGGAGACAGACGATGAGATCACCCGCTCCTGGGGATGCTGGCTTGGTGGGATGGCAGACGGCTTTTCGGGCAGCAGCCAGGGCAACTGAGGAGTGAGGGGGGGGAACCTGGAAGGGGGGCGACACCGGGCACTGTGTGCTCCCACTGGCTGTCCACTGGTTGCTGTGGCCCCCCTCCCAGGATCAATCCTCCTCTTCTGGCAGGAACGGGGCCGCCCGGGAACCAGCCAGCACCCGCCAGAGACCCCCTGGCCGGGAGGGGACCTCGAGGGAACCAACTGGGACCACTGAAAAAGAGCCCTTCGCTGTGGACACCGGACGGAGCCAGGGTGGGCTCTGCGGGAGGTTGTGGGGAGAAGTGGGCTCCGGTGGGCCCCTGTGGGCCTGCTGAGGGCCGCCCTGAACGGCCCCATTGGCCCGCCAGCTCCCTGTCGCCCTCGTTTCGTGGATTTGTGGATGGCTTACGGCATCGTGCTCAGCACAGGGTGCTCTGGTTCTATTCTGTGCCAGCCCGGTTGTCCCTGTTCTTCTGTCCGCTTCTGTTGCGTCGCCTCAGCTTGGTTCTTGCCGCTAGCGACGCAGCTCGTCCGGGTTGCACACGTTTTCCGGCCTTGATGAGCGAGACGGAGAGCGCGGCCTGCCCCAGCCTCAGTGGCAGAGCTGCGAAGCTGCAGAGCTTGCGAACTCACGCCCGCAGTAGGTCAAGGCCGACGCCCAGCTTGCCTCGGACGGAGCACCGAGTACGCCGGACGCGACAGACACCGTTCTCAGCCACCGGCCAGGTCGGTCTCTGATGGCGAGGCCCATCGCAAGCGGGGCTGCGATAGGTCGCAAAACAACAACACCACCCGAGCGAGGCCACCAGGCCACCAGACAATCCCTGCGGAAGCGGCCTCCCGAGCAAGCAGTGGCCGCTGATGAATGGCAAGCCACAACCGAGATCCACCGAGCATTATTGTAGCGTAGTTATTCTGTACTCCGTCGAGCATGTGGGATCGCCTCTGTGGCGACGTGGAAGCGTGGAAGCCGTGGAAGCCGAGGGCGAGCAAGATTCCATGCGGGAGGATTTTCAAGAACGACGGCTGTCATCCCAACCCGGCGCTGTGCCACCACGTTCCAGATCGACCCTAACGGCGGGTGGCTGGGGCTCGACCCGTGGCTGTGGCGGCAAACGAGCCCGAACCGGCGGCTGCCTGCGGGTTTCTCTGCTCGTTTGCCATTTCTATCTTGGTTGTGGCGACGCTCCGGAGGTCCAACAGCTTCCAGAAATACCATCCCGGTTGGACCTCGGAAAGCACAGAAAAGCGCATGAGGGCGGGATTCGACCAACTGTCAATGCCGGGCCGATGGCGGACGGTGCGAGAGGAATGATTGACGGAGCAGCAGTCCATGTTTCAAGCGGCGCCCAAGGAGGCAATCGAATCGGCGGTGAAGATGCATCCGACTCCCCTTCACCTAGCAACGAGAAGCTCCTGGACGGGTCTCCTGGATACCATTACGAATACCAAACGCTCTCAAGCTGCCTGGCGGTTCTGGGCAGCGTTTCGGCAGATGCATCGCTGCGTCTCGATGGCACTCCCGAATCAGGGTGTGCTGGACAGCCAGGTGAGGCGGCCGTGATCACAGGCGATGGCCCCTTGAGGCTTGATGGTATCCAGTCAGCCTCCACCACACCCGAACCATCTATACATAAGCAGCCGCATGAATATTGGACTCGCCAGCGCACTCTCTCTTGTTTGTTGTGGTGCGCTGGCCATGGGCGCACCCAGCCTTGCGCTCTTATTAGCCAGCAACCTCCTATCCCGCCCAAGGCCAAGGTCGGTCGTCCATCACGATGCCTCATGCTGCTCGTCAGGAGCCTCGATCACGGGTTCGTCTCAAGTCTGTCGTCGCTCCACACTGGCCGGGCGGCTTCCGCCTTGCCACACGTCAAGCTGTCGAAGCCCGTTCTGCACGTTCCCTCAACCGCCCCATGCTCCCAACTCCGTCGATGCAAGATTGGGGGTGCCCTGTCGAGCCTGTCTCGAGAATCTGCCCCCCCATTATGCGGCCGCTCGCAGCCCGATCAGCTTCCCGCTGAACTACCGCTTTCCATCCCCTCCAAAGGTGTCAGACAGCGTTGCACTGCGCGAGAGGAACCAAGCCTCTCCCGAGTCCCGATTCGATCGCTGAGGTGATGCTGCATCTGCGCCGGTGTGGTGCAGCCAACAGACACCCGCAGGAATGCGAGGCGACTTGGCTGCCGTTCTGTGGCCGCCGCCAACCATTCCCCTTCGGCTGTGATGCCCTGCAGCACACGAGCCCATCACCGAACCGCCCCGCGCCTATCTCGTCACTCGAGGCTTCGTCTTGTTCCCCACCACGTCAAAGTGCTCCCCGGGCCTAGGGGCATGGCATTGACGAACCATGGCACGTCACCCACCAATCAACTCATCTCGTCACGGTCCCACTGCGAGTGACAAAGTGCCGACTTGGAGGTGGGATCCGTTTTATGTAAGGCCTGACTCTGCAGGTTTCCGTCTCCATCAGAGGGCTCTGGCCTCACTCCGAGCTATCTTTGGGACGTACATGCTGTTACCGTACTTGGGCGCGCTCAACACCACCAACAAACGCCCAGCCAACCTCATCCTGTGAAGCAGGTACGGTGGCACTGCAGGGCCTGCTGCTCACCTCCAAGGGCGCCGACCCATTGGGACCCTGTTCATTGGGTCGCCGTGAATCCGACAGCGAGCCTCGGGGCAAGCACTGCACCCTCTTCCCCCTCCCAGTGGGACACGCGGGCCACTCTCTCTTGGGCCCAACCCTCCCACCTCGACGGCACAAGCCATTGGAGGGTTGCTTCTCATTCTGGCCTGCGGTCCTCCCCCCCACCGCCCACTATTGGACTGTGAAGTGCATTCGTGTGTCGCCCCGCCCGGCGAAGCAACTCGTGAGTGGACGATGCAGGGTGCTGTGGTGGTGATGGCCCAATCAGGGCGGCCAGCGCGGGGCCGTCGTTGGGGGTAGCAGCTGGTGTCGAAGCTGCGATTCGTCGGCCAATCAATCACCTCCCCTCCCCAGGTGCTGCGCGATATGCAGGGAAAAAGGTCCAGCGGCAAGTCGCTTCTGTCTCGCCCGCCCCGGTCAGCGGCCGCGCGGGGGAGCGGCCCACGGGACACGCCAGCCGACCGGATGCTTTGGTTCCCAACCGTGACACGCTGTTTCCCCGCGGATCAACCCGCTGTCAAGGACGTGGTGCCTGAGGTAACTCAACGGCCGGGGCGGCCGGCCGTTGGTTGGCTGCTGCGTGGCCAGCTTCACACGAACGACGTTTGTGCTTGATGAGGAGGGTCGGTTCTCGCACTTTAAGAGACATGTCGGCCCCTCCCTCTCCTCTCATGTTTCAAGGTCTCCTAGCGGGGGTTGTTCGCGTTCTGGCCCCGCCTTGGAAAGCCCGGTTGCGTAGTGCGATGAGTGGGTTCCCATTGGGTCGTCCCAAACAAGACTGCCTTTCCGATCGATGGCCCTGCTTGAACCCCCCGCTGCATGGCTCAGGAGACCCGACTTGTGTTGTGGCGAGTCGGAGACCAGGGGGCTTGCGACTCGACCCCGCCAAAACCACGCACGCTCAGCACGTTACCCCTCCTTGCCATGCCGGCTGCTGCTTCACCAGGAGGGGACCGACGCACGCACACCACCAGCCAATGCGTGGCATGAGCAGCAACAGCTTGTCTCGCTCCTTGGCCGAGTGTGGGAGGGACCTGGCCTGAGCCGGGGGCTGACACACGCGGAATAATCGTTGACGCCGATCGACCGCACAAGCACTTCCCGAATGGGCAGATCTTGTGAACATTGTGCTCCCTCACCAAAGACAGGTTGGCGGAGGAGATGCTGCAGGGAGGGGAATCGTGAAGAATCGAGGAGCACGGCCTGTCATTGGTCCGTGGCCCGATGCGCCGGGGCAACCGCATGTTGGACGCCGTGTGCGTGGCGGTGAGCGTCACGGTTGGTTCCAATTCGTTCCTCTCCGTTCCCGGGGGAACAGATGCTTCCATGACTTGGACTCGTGCCTGCTTCGATGCTGCAGGCTTCCCAAAAGGCTCTGTTCGGCTGCTCCGGTGTTGCCTCGGGCTGCTGCTGTGCCTCGATGCGCTGCTGCTGTTCGACTCACCTCGGGATGGGGGTGTAGAGTATTTGTAAGTCCGGCTTGGCCGACTGACTGCATCATCAATTGGTGCTGCCAATATGGTTGTCTCCTTTCGGACAGTCGCCACAAGTGACATTGTACATACAGGACGAACACGTTCCCAAGAAGCGAACTGCAAGTATCATAATCACTCACGTATGAGCAAACCGTTGCTGAGCCATCCTGTCATCACGCCACCGTCAAGACTCGTTGACCGCTGGTAAAATGGCGCAACGCTGGAGTGAGCGCAAGTTGCGGTGTGAGTAGCGTGTAGTCGTCTCCAGAAGCCGCGGGAAGAAACCAGACACAGCTCCAGGTTGTTGGAAACAACGGGGCGTTTACTCCTTTCTCTGAGCGCTGTATTTTCCGCTGCAAATCAAGCTTTGGCAGCAGGGCCTCGAGAGACCAAAATCACGGTCACATGCTATTCCAGCTGCACCTATCACCCACACTCTCCAGCTCTCGTGATCTCATGAGACAGCGGGGGCCGCCGGTTCTACTCAAACAAGCAACCCCGAGTCTCCCTCGACTCCCTCACTTCCACACAGGTAGATCAATATCAACCACAATAGGCTTGTTAAACCGCCTCCCGTCCGCGTGAGGCCAGCCGGTGGCGACAATGGCCGCGTTCACCACACAGGTCTCCCGCCGGCCTGCGCGGTCCGCCTGCCCCGGACTTTCAGGCCCAGTTCCCGTGGCCAGGCCAGGGCCGCCCTCGCCCTCGCCCCGACCCGTTGAGATCTGCCCCACCACCCCATCCTGACTCCCGGGTCCCGGAAGGGATACCGAGCCGCCGCACGAGACCCGTCCCGCCGGGTCCGGCAGTTCAGGCCGCCCCCCCTGCGTCGTCGCCGCCGCCTCCTCAAAGTCAAGCGGCCCGTTCCCGCCCCGCGCCGTGAGATCCACCAGGCTGATCTTGGCCGATGCCGGGTCGGGATGCGGATCCCGCCACGGCTCGACGCCCGCCTCCGTGGCGGCGGCGCCGGGCCCGTCGGGGTCCCACCTAACGCGCTGCGCGCCCCGGGCTTGGTGGACGTGGCCGCAGACGTGCAGGCGGGGGCGGACCCTGGCGAGCGTCGTCCGCAGGTCGTCGCAGCCGTAGCTGTCGTCGCAGTGCCCGCGGGGCGGGGTGTGGGTGATGAGGATGTCGGTGGAGGGTGGGATGGCGGCCCAGAGCGCTGCTGCCGTCGGCCGCGGGTACATGAAGGCCCAGTGGCGGTATTGCGGCGAGTAGGGCGAGCCGAAGACAGTGAATTCTGTGCCGGGGCCATCGGGGCGGGTGAGTCTGATGGTGGCGCTGCTGTGCTGGAGGTAGGTGATGGAGCTACTGGAGGTGAGGAGGGAGAGGCATTTGGCTGGGTCGTTGAGGTCTGGTTGGTTGTGGAATTCTGACCCGTGTTCTAGGTAAAAGTCGCGGTCCAAAGTGGTGTCATGATTCCCTGGATGGTGAGCCTTAACCCGGGAGCGCTGCCGTGAGAGAGAAGCGGCTACCTGCAATGACTATCTTGGCTTCGAAATCGGCCTTCTCCAGCCATTGGACGGCCTTTGAGAGCTGTCCGTCCGTGTTAGCCAGTATTCTGCCCACGGGTTTGCCGTTCCTACCTCGGAGTAGCTCCCTTTGTTGGTGAGATCCCCCGCGTGGATCAACACGTCGCCCTTGGGCAGCTTGACGGTGGTGTTGTGGGTGTCGCTGATGCACACAATCCTGGTGCGTCGTGTCAGACGAGAGACCGGTGGTGAGTCGGACACGGCAGCCATGGCGGATCTCGACTCGGAACTCCCGTGGTGGACTGGAAATCTGGTAATTATCTCGGCTGCGGAGATGACCGGCCGGTCGCCCGGTTCTAGTAAGCGTGGTCCGGTTTCACGCTGGAGGACAATATGCTATGGATGAAGAGATGTCGCGGACAGAGAGACAGACACTTGATGCGGTTTGCTCTTCGGTTTTATCTAGAAGCGGGAGTGGCAATTGAGAGGGAGAAAATGGCTAGTGCAGTGAGGACAGCTGCCTAGATCCCAATCCGACGTTGGGGTCATTCCGTCGTCAGCAATGTGTGGGAAGGGTGACTGGCACAGCACTTGGAGGCCTGAAATACAGGGCCGACAAGACGAGGGCTTCATGTTGGAAAGTCATTGGTAAACTCCTAAACTTGAACAAAAATGGGCCTTTTGAAGGAAGAAATCCCACTTCGCATTTGCCTTGGTGTTGAAGAACAGAAGAAGTCAGCCGGCTCTGCGGGTTGAGCTTCCCTGTGTTGTGGTTCGCTGCTTCTGACCGAATAAAGCAAGACCCTTGCTTCCACGCCCCACATTGGCCAATAACAGCTCCGGAACGGGCAAATTAATATGGGCCTAGCCGGCATCCCCTAATTTCTCGAAGCTTTTGGCGGACGGCCACTCGTTGAACCTCCTTTTGCGCTGCTGGTTGGTCGTGGATTGCCTGCAGACGAGATCCGACTAATAAACAAAAGAAAAGCGACAAGTTGCCTCCTGGAGGTCTGCTCCTCCAGCCCCTCGCGACGCCTCTCGCCTGGCCCGCATCCATCGCCCGCCGCTCGACGCCCGCCGCCTGCCGCCTGTCGCCCTCAGTTCGTCATCAGCACACGAGCGTCGCTCGTATCGTTCTGGTCAACCTGGGGTCGCTATTGAGGACGAGCGCCGTCATAATTGTCGATTGCAGCCCGCCACACCGGGACAGGCAGCGTGGCGACCGAAACTCCGGTCCTCGTCCCTGCTTGCCATTCGGTCACCGGACCCCTACCCGCAATTGACGACACGCCATCAATCACGGACGCGCCGATACCGTACGTTGCTTGAACAGGCAGACAGCGAGACACCCGACAGGACAGGAGGGCTGCCTATACCGCGATTGCGCATGTTTTTGTGAGAAGCACGCCGGCGAGGCATTTGACGAGCTGTTTTGCCGATTCTGGCCCGCTGGAGGCTGGGCCGGTCGCGACACCCAACGCCCGCGCCGGCAGCGTCAATCGACAACACTTCCAGCGGCGTCTCGCATCTGTCACGTACTGTCCGTCAGGTCTGACTGTCTGGACCGAGACCTCGAGAGGCCGGTATCACGCGCCTCCGGGACTTTGAACATCTGTGGGGCGTCCTTTCGAATGACAGGATGGCTACTGTATCTCAGACGGCGACGGCTTTGACGGGGACGGAGTTGTCGTCACCCGCCTATGTGTGGGAAGATGCTGTGCCGAACGAGACCGAGGTAAGATACCGCTCCTCATGCTCCTTGCCCCGCCGCCTCCACGCTCAACAAACGCCCGGTTTCCCCATCTTTGCCCTTCCGGACTGACCTCCTCTGTCTCGCACAGATCATTCGTGATGGCAAGGCCCCAGCAACCGAAGAAAGCGAGCACATACCGAGTCGGCCCCCGCTGTCATTTCAAAACGGGAATTCGTCCATGCGTGCCGCGGTAGACCCTTTCTCGCCAAGATATAGTAGCGACTCTCTCGGCCCTGATCTCAGCGTAAAGGGCCTCGACTCGCAACACCATCGCAAAGACTCGAAACCACCCAGCATTCTGGATGCTTCAAATTCCGAGAACTCGCTCGACTCACACGCCACAGGTGGAGAACGGGCTGAGGGATCGCGTAAAAGGGGGCCGAACGGCTTGTTCCCGGATTCCGACAGCGATGACAACTCGAAGTGGATCCACCGGGACAAGCTAGCCAGGATAGAGAGCGAGGAGCTCCAGGCTGCAGGAATCTTCCTCCCGCGACAAAGGGACGGAGCGCGATCCAAGAGTCAGAACAGGCCGAGGCGGGACCAGAGCCAGGACAGGCTCAACGGGTCGGCCAGGTCCATCGGGGGTTCTGAGCACACCGGCCCGAGGTCCAGGAAGAATTCCATGGCGACCTCGATAGAACCGAGGACCATCGATCCGGCCAGCTCTGGCTGGGATCTTCGGCGGCCCGAAGAGATCCAGGAAGAAGGCGACGGGCACTCTATCTCCACCAAAAGCTCGTCCCGAATCCCTCTGGCCAAGGTCAGCTCTGTCCCCATACCGAACGAGCATCTCGCGCGGGACACTCGTCTGCCTAGGAAACGGGACGGCAGCCCCGGCGCCGAAGATACCATAACATACCCCAAGACCCGTGCAAGAAGCGGGAGCACAGGCAACTCACTTGCGAAGGGAGGAGGCTCGCAGCCCGGTAAGCGACCCGATTCGTCGCCCAAGAAACTGCCAACAGCCCCGTCGACGACGAGAAAACCGAAACCGGCCAACGGCGCCGCAGGACGACCAAAGACGCGAGGCGGACCGAGCAAGGACTCAACGAGCAGCGGGACCGGCACGACACGGCCGTCGACGAGGTCTGGCGAACGCGAATTCTCCAGCAGCAACAGCAAGCCGATGGAAGGCGAACCGCCATGGATGGTCTCGGCCTATCGCCCAGATCCACGGCTGCCTCCGGACCAGCAGCTGCTGCCAACGGTAGCCAAGCGGCTGCAGCAGGAGAAGTGGGAGCGGGAGGGCAAGTTTGGGAGCGTTTACGACAAGGAGTTTAGGCCGCTCACAGACGAGGGTTTCCTCAAGCCCCCCGAAACCAGCACCCAGGACAA
>OUNM010428859.1_pt1 | contig 17023 bp, 15 predicted proteins | sample 1769961 | NCBI WGS metagenome assembly OUNM01 (sample SAMEA3914820, study PRJEB12502) | metagenome | biome: forest; material: soil | place: USA | collected 2012-03-12 | depth 0.3 m
CTACGTGCGCGAGCATCACCCGGAAAACGGCACCCTGCTCGGTTTCTGGATCTACCTGATGAGCGACTGCCTCATCTTCGCCTGCCTGTCGATGTTCTGGCACTTCCTGGACGTCGTCTGGATCGGCGTGTTCACCTTTGTCTACCTGATGGGAGTTCTGCCATGAGCGATCACCACACCCACGCTCACGGCCATGACGACCACGCGCACGGCCACGGCGTCGACCACCACGACCACATGGAAGCCCACGGCAGCCTGAAGGATTACTCGATCGGTTTCATCCTGTCGGTGATCCTGACCGCGATCCCGTTCTGGCTGGTGATGACCCACCAGCTGGCGCCGGGCACCACCAAGGCCGTGATCCTGGCCTTCGCCGGCGTCCAGCTCGTCGTGCACATGATCTACTTCCTGCACATGAACTCGAAGTCCGAAGGCGGCTGGAACATGATGGCGATGCTCCTTACCGTCATCCTGCTGTTCATCGTGCTGACCGGCTCGATCTGGGTCATGTACCACATGAACGCCAACATGATGCCGAGCATGGGCAACGATGGCTCCGCCGTGCACGGCATGCACGACATGCAGTAAAGAAGCAGTAAGCAGTAGATGGAAGTAAACGATCACGCAGCGGCGGCCGGTGCCCCGGCGGCCGGCTCCGCAAGGAAGGCCCCGCGCATCATCCTGGGAATACTGGCACTGCTGCTGATCGTGCTGTTCGCAGGTCTGGGCACCTGGCAGGTCTACCGCCTGCAATGGAAACTGGACCTGATCGCCCGCGTGAACGCACGCGTGCACGCCGCCCCGGTGGCGCCGCCCCCCGTGGCGCGCTGGGAAGGCATCACCGCCGAATCCGACGAATACCGCCGGGTGCAGGTCGCCGGCACCTATCTCTACGAATACACGACGCCGGTCCAGGCGCTCACCGAGCAGGGCAGCGGCTATTGGCTGCTGACGCCGCTGTGCACCACCGACGGCCACGTCATCCTCGTCAACCGCGGCTTCATTCCGGCCGAACTGGGCGCGCGCACCCGCTACGCGCCGCGCAAATCCGAAGGCTATCCCTGCGCCACCAATGCCGGCGGCGCGGTCCAGCTGGTCGGCCTGCTGCGCATCAGCGAGAAGGGCGGGGCCTTCACCCGCTCCAACGATGCCGCCGCCAACCGCTGGTATTCGCGCGACGTGGCCCAGATCGCGGCCGCGCGCGGCCTTCCCGGCTCGCTCACGGCGCCGTTCTTCATCGACGCCGCCGCCGGCCAGAACCCGCCCGGCTCGCCCGACCAGCCGCAGGGCGGCCTCACGGTCGTCAGTTTCCACAACAGCCACCTGGTCTATGCCCTCACTTGGTATGCTCTGGCCTTGATGGTGGCGGGCGCATGGTGGTACACCACGCGCGGCGCCGGATCGCGAATGGCCAAGACCGGGAATGATGACGACGACCACTGAGGTACTGAAGAACACCGCCGCCGACGTCGAATACGTCGCCGGCCACAAGAACATGCTGCAGCTGATCGAGCTGCGCTGGATCGCCGTCATCGGCCAGATCACCACGATCGCGGGCGCGATCCTGATCTTCGACGTCAAGCTGCCGCTGGTGCAGATGCTCGAGGTGCTGGCCTGCCTGATCGCCTTCAACGTCGCCAGCCACCTGCGCTGGCACGAACACCGTCCCGTCACCAACAGCGAGCTGTTCCTGGCCCTGCTGGTCGACGTCGCCAGCCTGACCATGCAGCTCTACCTGTCGGGCGGCACCACCAACCCCTTCGCCTTCCTGTACCTGCTCCAAGTGATTTTGTCGGCGGTGCTGCTGGAAGCCTGGTCGACCTGGACCATCGTCGGCATCACGCTGCTGTGCCTGGCCGGACTCTCGATCTTCGCCAAGCCATTGGCGCTGCCCTTCGACCACGCGCGCGGCATCTCCAGCCTGTACGTGCAGGGCATGCTGATCTGCTTCGTGCTGAACGCGGCCCTGCTGGTGGTCTTCATCTCGCGCATCAGCAATACCCTGCGCGGCAAGGCGGCCCAGCTGGCGGCGCTGAACCAGCGCGCCGCCGAGGAAGAACACATCGTGCGCATGGGCCTGTTGGCCTCGGGCGCGGCCCACGAACTCGGCACCCCGCTGGCGACCCTGTCGGTGATCCTCGGCGACTGGAAGCGCATGCGCGAGTTCAGGTCGAATCCGGACCTGCTGGCCGAGATCGACGAGATGCAAACCCAGCTCAAGCGCTGCAAATCCATCGTCAGCGGGATATTATTGTCGGCGGGCGAGGCGCGCGGCGAATCGGCGATCCGCACCACGATCCGCGACTTCCTCGACGACCTGGTCGAGGACTGGCAGGACAGCCGCCCGGTACGCGCCTTCGACTACGTGAACCGCATCGAGCAGGACCTGCCGGTGGCCTTCGACGAGGCCCTCAAGCAGATGATCGACAACGTGCTCGACAACGCGCTGGAAGCCTCGCCCGACTGGGTGCAGCTGGAAGCCGAGGTCGAGAACGGCATCCTGGCGCTGTCGGTGCTGGACCGGGGGCCGGGCTTCACGCCGGCCATGCTGGTCAACTACGGCAAGCCCTATCATTCCACCAAGGGCCGGCCGGGCGGCGGCCTGGGGCTGTTCCTGGTGGTGAACGTGGCGCGCACCCTGGGCGGCACGGTGGCGGTGGCCAACCGGCCGGAGGGTGGGGCGAGAGTCACGCTGACCCTGCCATTGAAGGCGATCGCCCTCGCCAACGAGTGAAGACGACAAGAACACGAACATGTCCAGTATCGAAGAATTCGACGAGATCGACGAGACCGAAGACCGCCTGCTGCTGATCATCGAGGACGACGACGCCTTCGCGCGCACCCTCGGCCGCTCCTTCGAGCGGCGCGGCTACCGGGTGCTGCACGCGCCGGGCCTGGAGGAGGCCGAGGCGCTGCTGAAGGAGCACAGCCCCGGCTACGCCGTGGTCGACCTGAAACTGAAGGGCAACAGCTCCGGCCTGGCCTGTGTGCAGATGCTGCATGCCCACGATGAGGAAATGCTGATCGTGGTCCTGACCGGCTTCGCCAGCATCGGCACCGCGGTCGAGGCGATCAAGCTGGGCGCATCGCAGTACCTGGCCAAGCCCTCCAACACCGACGACATCGAAGCCGCCTTCGGCCACGTGGCGGGGAATACGGAGCTGGAGCTGACGAACCGTTCCACGTCGATCAAGACCCTGGAGTGGGAGCACATCCACGCGGTGCTGGCGGAGACGGATTTCAATATCTCCGAGGCGGCCCGGCGGCTGGGGATGCACCGGCGGACGCTGGCGCGGAAGCTGGAGAAGCAGCGGGTCAAGTGAGGGCCGGCCGCCGTAAAAAGGAAGTACCCTCGGCCCGAGAACGTCGTCCCCGCGAAGGCGGGAACCCAAGTCTGCTGGCGTATCGGCAGCTCGAACAGAACTTGGAGGGCATAGTGCCAGTGGCACTATGCCCGCCTTCGCGGGAACGACGATGCGCGCGTCAGCGAGACTATTAGACGTCCAACACCACCGCCTTGCTGTCTGCCCCCACCTTGGGCACCGCGATATCCGCACTGCGCGCCAGCTTCACCACCGTCCCCATGAAGCCGGACACGTCGAAGGCCACCTTGGCCAGCATCGGAATCGCATCCTTCACCGGCGCCATGCGCACCAGTTCCATCGGGTTCATGCCGACCTGCGAGGCCATCGCCTTGCCCTGGCGCCCGAGGTCGGCGGCCTGCAGGGCGCCGATCGCGAAGTTCAGCAGGGCCTGGCCGATCAGCTTCTTCTTTTCGCCGTCCAGCGCGGCCATGCGCTTTTCCATGTCGCCGGAGTCGATCAGGCGCCTGGTCTCGCTGGCTTCCGCATCGTACAGGGCGCTGTAGCGGGCCGCGCGCTCCTTCGGGTCGGCCAGTTGCGCGATCGCGGCCAGGGCGGCGCGCTTGGCGCCCAGCTGTTCTTCGGTGGCGAAGGCGGCGTTGATTGCGGTGACCGAGCGGCCGGCGAGCTCCGACAGTTCGGCGCTCTTGCGAACGAAGCCTTCGACGTCGTAGGCGTCGGCGCCGGCCAGCGGATTCGCGCCGCCGGCCAGCATGCCGCCGATGCTGCTGGCGATGCCGCCGAGGGCGGACAGCTGGGCGTGGGCGGCGTTCATCGAGAGCAGGCAGGCGCCTGCGGTGAGCATTGCGGCGATGCGGGAAGCTGTGCGGTTCATGGTGTCCTCGTTCATTGTGCGTCATCGGGAGGTGCGATGGCTGCACGATATCTCCCGTCGGACCGCATGACAATGCACCGGACGCCGCTTCCCCCATGCGTGGGGCCGCTTGCTGCCGGGTTCAAGCCTGGCGGATCTGCGCCAGTTCCGGCCGCGCGACGCGCAGGTAGTCGCCGGCATCGAGGACCATCGAGGCATCCAGCCGGCCGGCGTTGAAGGCGATCTCGCGATAGCGTTCGAACAGCTCGGGATCCGCCACCAGCCGCAGCTCGGGGTGGAAGGAGAAGGGCGGAATCGCGCCCAGCACGCAGCCGGTCATGGCGGCGATCTCCCTGGGGCTCATCAGGCTGGCGCGCCTGGCGCCGAAATGCGCGGCGAGGGCGGCCAGGTCCAGCTGGCGGTCGGCGGCCAGCACCGCCAGCACCTGCCTGGCCGGCGCATCCGGCATCTGCAGCTTGCAGGCCATGGCCTTGGCGCCCTGGCCGACCTCGGTGCCGCGGATGCGGGCGACTTCTTCAGACTTGCCGGCGGCCGGGTGCTCGATGACACGGTAGCTGGCCGAGCCGGCGTCGAGCAGCTCGACCAGTTTGAGGAAGACGGGCGTGGGGCCGACGCCGGGCGGAGTCAATGATTCAGTCATGCGGATGCGGTGTGAAAGGGTGATTCGGAATGAAGGAGCGCATCGAGTTCGGCCTCGAGTGCGCGATGCGATTCGACCACGCGCCAGGCACCCTCGAAGGGATAGCCGGCCAGCAGCGCGCTACGCAGGACGATGCAGCGCAAGCCTGCTGCGCGGGCGGCGGCCAGGCCGCGCGGCGAATCCTCGACCGCGATGCAGTCCCGGGCGCGCAGGCCCAGCTTGTCCAGCGCGTGCAGGTAGGCGTCCGGATGCGGCTTGGGCCGCTGGCCGTCCGCGCGGGCGACGATGTGGTCGATGTGGTCGAGGGCCTTGCCGGCGCGATGGGCCAGCTCGATGTGTTCCGCGAAGGACGCCGTCACGATGCACATCGACACGCGCGGCGCCAGGCGCGCCAGCATGGCTTCGACGCCGTCGAAGCACAGGCCGGGGGCTTCCGCCAGCAGCTGGGCATAGCAGTCGTCGCGCGCCGTGCGGACCTGCGCGATACGTTCTTCATCGTAGCCGCGTGCGCGCAGCACATGCCAGGCGCCGTGGTTCTCTTCGAGGTACCAGGCCACGTATTGGGCATGCGTGAGGGCCAGGCCGTGGGTCTCCAGCACGCGGCGGTTGGCCTCGAAGAACAGGCGTTCGGTGTCGCACAGGACGCCGTCGTTGTCCCACAGGATGGCCTTGATCATGGCCTGTTGATGTCGTTGTAGGCGGTGGCGCGCGAGATGCCCAGGTGCGCCGCGGCGATCTCCATGGCGCGCCGGATCTCGAGGAAGCCGCCGGCCTTCAGCTCGCGCATCAGGGCGCGGCGCTCGTCGGCCTTCAGCAGCTGCGGCGTCGAAGCGAGGCTCGCCGCGTACTGGTCGATGCGGCGGCGGATCGCCTCGGCGTTGGCCGGGTCGAGCGATTCCTGCAGCGGCGAGGCATCGGTGGCGGTGAACTGTTCGAGTGCGCTCTGCATCGAGCGGAACAGGGTCAGGTCCACGTTCAGGCACAGGGCGGCCACGTAGCGGCCGTCGGCGTCCCGGATCCCGATCGAGGTGCTCTTGGCCGGGCGGCCGTCGGCGAACTGGTTGGCGTAGTTGGCCACGATCTGCGGGTAGTCGGGGTCGGCGATGCGCGCCAGGCCCAGTTCCGTGGCCGGATCGCCGGTCGCGCGGCCCGACAGCTTGTTGTGGATGGCGAGCACGGCATGCCGGGGATCGCGCAGGTCGTGCACGACCACTTCGCAAAAGGGCGCGAAGGTCTGGGCCAGGCCGGCGGCGATCTGCTCGACTTGCTCGATCAGCGCGGCCTGGGCCTCGGATGGCTTGGACGTCTCAGGCACGGTCCGGGCCATTCAGGTAGTTGTCCTTGACGCGCACATAGTGCTCGGCCGAATAACGCAGGTAGGCGATCTCGGCCTCGGTCAGGGCGCGGACCTTGATGGCAGGTCGTCCAATATACAGGAATCCACTTTCCAGTATTTTGTTCGGGGACACCAGGCTGCCGGCGCCGATCATGACACGGTCCTGCACCACCACGTCATCCATCACGATGCTGCCCATGCCGACCAGGCATTCGTTGCCGATCCGGCAGCCGTGCAGGATGACCGAATGGCCCACGGTAACGTAGTCGCCGATGACGAGGGGCGAGCCTTCCGGCTTCATGGTCGACCGGTGCGACACGTGGCCCATCGCGAAGTCCTGGATGTTGGAACAGCGCCCGACCACGATGTCGTTGACGTCGCCGCGCAGCACGGTATTGCACCATACCGAGGAATCCGCACCGAGCCGGACATTGCCGATCACCTGGGCGGATGGGTGGACGTAGACGCGCTCGTCGAGGGTGGGGGAGGCGTCGAGGTAGTTCGAAAGGGGCATGTCCGGACTCGTTGGATTAAATGTCTAAGTCCGGACAGTTTGCCAAATGGCGCCCGATACCGCAAGCACAATGAAAAACGGCAGACCGAAGTCCGCCGTTTTGCAAGCTGAAGCCAGCAAGCCTTACCAGGTATACCCCACCTTGCCGTAGAAGAAGCGGCCATTGAAACCGTTCGGCGCCCACACGCTGTAGGGCTGGGTGCCGTTCACGTTCAGGTTGCCGCTCGACGTCACCTGCGCCGGATAGCGGTTGGTCAGGTTGTCGATGCCGAGGGTCACGCGCCAGTTGTTCGCCACGCGCACGGAAGCCGAGACGTCCAGCACCCATTGCGGGTCATAGGTCTGGTCCAGCGCCACATTGTTTTGCGGGACGGTGAATTTTCCGTAACGCGTCACGTTGGCGTGCCCGCTCCATTGGCCGCGGGTGTAGTCGCCGGCCAGGGTCAGCTTGTCCTTCGGCGAACCGACGGTCAGGCGATTCACGGTCTGGCGGTCGGCCAGCACCAGGTTGGCGTTGGCCAGCACGGCAGGGGTGGCGGCCACGTGGCGGACTTCGTTGTCGTTGTGGTTGTAGGCCAGGGTGAAGTCGGCGCGCGCACCCTGGGCCAGGTTCATGCGGTAGGTGCTGACCAGGTCCACGCCCTTGGTGCGGGTATCGACGGCGTTGGTGAAGTAGCGCGCCGCGCCGACGAAGATGCCGCGGTTCTGCAGCGCCGTGTTGAGGCCGGCGGCCGCGGCACTGGACAGCTGCAGGTTCGACGAGAAGATGATGCGGTCGTCGATGTCGATGCGGTAGAGGTCGACGGTGGTGGTCCAGTTGCGGATCGGCTGCCATTGGGCGCCGAAGCTCAGGTTGCGGGCGCGCTCGGGCTTCAGCGGCTGGGCGCCGAGGGCCTGGGCGGCGGCGCTGTTGACCGGGAAGGTGCCGGTTTCGATCGGCGTGTTCTGGCCGTTGATCACCAGGAAGTTGGTGGTCGTGATGGTGTAGTACTCCTGGGCCAGCGAGGGCGCGCGGAAGCCGTTCGACACCGTGCCGCGCAGCGCGAATTCGGGCGTGAAGGCGTAACGCGCCGAGGCCTTGCCCGAGGTCGTGTTGCCGAAGTCGCTGTAGCGCTCGTGGCGCACGGCCAGGGAGCCGGACAGCTTCTTGGTGATGTCGCCTTCCAGGTTCAGGTAGAGCGACTGGTTGTTGCGGCTGTTCTTGCCGGCATTCTCGGGGCGGAAACCGGAGAAGCCCTGGGCGCCGCCGCCGAAGTAGGAATTCGGCTCGCCGGCGCCGATCTCATACGATTCGTAGCGGGCTTCGGCGCCCAGCGCCACGGTCAGCGGACCGGCCATCCAGGACACCGGAATGTCGCGCGCCACGTCCAGGTTGAACAGTTCCTGGGTCGAGGTCAGCTTGCCGGCGTAGAAGCTGGTCTGCGAGGGATTCGTGAAGCCCGCGCTCAGGTTGGTGGTGTTGTCGACGTCCAGGCTGAAGCGGTTGCGGCCGTAGTTCAGGCTCGCATCCCAGCGCCAGCCGGCCAGCTCGCCGCGCAGGCCGGTCACCAGCGAGGAATCGGTCGACTTGCTGTCTTCCAGCGGCAGGAAGCCTTCCGGGTACAGGGTCGAGCGGATGTGCGGGTTGGCCGGGTCGAAGGGCGTGGTGTAGGCGGTGCGCCAGGTGGCGGCCGACGAGGTCTTGCGTTCGCCGTAGTTGGCGAAGGCGTACCAGTCGATGTCGTCGTTGATGGCGTACTGGCTGTTGACGAACAGGGTGCGCGGACGGCTGTCCGGATCGCCGTAGCGCTGGGTGATGGTGCCCCGACGCGGGCCGGCCTCCGGGCGCGGATCGGCGAAGGCGCGGTTGGTCGGGTTGCGGTTGGCGGCCTCCAGGGCCACGCGCACCCAGCCCTTGTCGCCCAGCCTGAAGCCGGTCGAGCCGCGCACGGTGGTCTGTTCGCCGTCGCCCTTGTCGTATTCGCCGTACTGGATCTCGGCGTCGCCGCCGTCGGCGCCCTTCTTGAGGATGATGTTGACCACGCCGGCGATGGCGTCCGAGCCGTATTGCGCGGCGGCGCCGTCGCGCAGCACCTCGATGTGGTCGATGGCGGCCAGCGGGATCGCGTTCAGGTCGACCGGCGCGGAACCGCGGCCCAGGGTGCCGTTGACGTTGACCACGGCCGAGGTGTGGCGGCGCTTGCCGTTCACCAGCACCAGGGTCTGGTCCGGCGATAGGCCGCGCAGCTGGGCCGGACGCACGGCGTCGCTGGCGTCGGCGCCGGTCGGGTGCGGGAAGTTCATCGACGGCAGCAGGCGCGACAGCACGGTGGCCAGTTCGCTCGAGCCGGTGCTCAGCAGTTCCTTGCTGCCGATGACGTCGACCGGCGATTCGGTCTCGAGGGTGCGGCGGTTCAGCGAGCGGGTGCCGGTGACGACCACGGCTTGCATCTGGCCGCCCGCGTCGGCGGCGGCGGTGTTGGCATTTGCGGCGGCGCCGTCCTGGGCGCGGGCGGCTGGGATGACGGAGGCGACCAGGCTCAGGGCGAGCAGGGCGCGCGCGGGATTCGAACGGGAATATTTGACGCTCATCTTCTTCTCATTAATGTTGCACAGCACAAAGGCTGGGAGGGTGGGGAGCTTAACAGGCTGGCATATTGGCTGACCAATAATGATTCGGATTATGCTTATATCCAGATCGGATAAGCGCCAAATTGCATTAGGAAAACTTATGCATGGCGGGTGTGGTAAATTGTCAATTTTTCGTTTACGGATCGCCCATGTCTTTTCAACGCTTTCCCCTGGCTGTCCTGAGTGCGGCCGTCCTGGCCGGCTGCGCCGGCATGCATCCGGCCGAGGACCGTGTGGAATCCGCCTTCGTGATCCTCGGCGACGACGGCGCCGCCACCGCCCGCGCCATCACCACGGCGGCCAGTTGCCCGGCCATCGAGATCGACGGCAAGTCGGCGCCGATGGCGGTGCGCTCGCCGCTGTCGGCGATCCCGTTGCGGCCCCAGGCCGGCGAGGCGAAGGATCGCCCCGTGCCGGTGTCCTCGCCGGTGCAGAGCTGCGAGACGCCGCTGCCGGCGGGTGCGCGCAGCGTGGTCGTGGCCGGCCGCGCGCTGCCGCTGCCGGTTCTGGAGCCGAAGCGCATCGTGGTGATCGGCGACACCGGCTGCCGCCTGAAGGGCAAGGAATTCCAGGACTGTAACGACCCGGAAGCCTTCCCCTTCGCCAGGGTCGCCGCCAGCGCGGCCGCCTGGAAGCCGGACCTGGTGATCCACGTCGGCGATTTTCATTACCGTGAAGATCCGTGCCCGGCCGACCGCCCGGGCTGCGCCGGCAGTCCCTTCGGCTATGGCTGGGATGCCTGGAAGGCCGACTTCTTCGCGCCGGCGCACACCCTCTTGACCGCGGCGCCGTGGGTGGTCGCCCGCGGCAACCACGAGACCTGCGTACGCGGCGGCCAGGGCTGGTGGCGCTTCCTCGACCCGCGTCCGCTGCGCCCGGAATCGAGCTGCGACGACCCGGCCAGGGATGAGGCCGGCGACTACACCGACCCCTACACGGTGCCGCTCGGCGACGACGCCCAGCTGCTGGTGTTCGACAGCGCGAATACGAGCTACAGAGGCTTCAAGCCTGGCGACATCCGCATCGAAAAGTACATGGACACCTACCGCAAGCTGGAGGCCTTGTCGTCGAAAGCCCGCAACACCATCGCGGTCGACCATCACCCGCTGTACGGCTTCGGCGCCACCGAGGACAAGAAGACGGGGGCGATCAGCCTGTTCGGCGGCGACGCCGGCCTGATCCAGGCCTTCGGCGCCATCCAGCCGCGCCTGCTGCCTTCCAATGTCGACGTCCTGTTGTCGGGCCACGTCCACCTGTGGGAGCAGGTCAGCTTCTCGTCCGACCATCCGACCCAGTTCGTCAGCGGCTTTGCCGGCACCGCCGAGGACATCGTGCCGCTGCCGGTCAGGGTCGCGCCGGGCACCACGCCGGCCCCGGGTGCGATCGTGGAATCCATGAGTTCCTGGATCGACGGCTTCGGCTTCATGACCATGGAAAGGACGGGCCCGGACCGCTGGGCGGTGGTGATCCACGACCGCGACGGCAAGGAACGCAATACCTGCAGCGTCGAGGGGCGCCATTCGCACTGTGCGCTGCCGCAGGTGCCGCGCGTGTTAAAACACTGAGTAGTTTCTCGCGGGCAAGATGTATTTGCTCAAATGTGATTGCCTGCAATACATAATTTATGTCACAATTGAAGTGTGAGCGGGGCGGTCGACTCTGTGTCGGCCTGTCTTCGTGATCAGCGATGAGGATACTTTGTATCTATTCAGCTCCCGGCTGGTCCGGGAGCCTTTTTTCCCTGGTTGCCCGCTCCACCCGTACCGATGGAGGAGGGTATATGAACGAGTTGATTTCCGCCGCCGCCCAGCTGGCCTGGCCCCTGGCCCTGGTGGTGTCCTGGATGGCGGGCGAACTGGCTCACCGCTGGACCGGGGTCCCCCGCATCAGCATCTACGGCCTGGCCGGTTTCCTCGCCGGTAACCTGGCACACCAGGTACAGGGTCCGATCGACCATTCCCCCTATCTGCTGTTCGCCAGCCTGGCCTTCGGCCTGGTGCTGTTCGAACTCGGCTACCGCATCAACCTGCGCTGGCTGCGCGCCAACCCCTGGATCCTGGCGACCTCGCTGCTCGAATCCGGCCTGACCTTCATCGCCGTCTACCTGGCCTCGACCTGGTTCGGCGCGCCGCCGATCAGCTGCGGCCTGCTGGGCGCGCTGGCGATGGCGACTTCGCCGGCCGGCCTGCTGCGGGTGCTGAACGAGCAGGGCGCCGGCGGCCAGGTCAGCGAGCGCGCCATGCACCTGGCGGCCCTGAACTGCGTGGCCGCCGTGTTCGTCTTCAACCTCATCGTCGGCGTCAAGGTGTTCCAGACGTCCGGCGACCTGCTGCACGCGGCCGGCTCCAGCCTGCTGGTGCTGGCGGTGTCCGGCCTGCTGGGCGCCATCGCCGGCACCCTGGTGCCGCTGTGGCTGCGCAGCGTCGGCGGCAAGGATGCCACGCTCACCTTCGCGCTGGCGGTGCTGCTGGTGGTGGCCGCGACCCACGTGCTGAAACTCTCGCCGGTGCTGGCAGCGCTGTGCTTCGGCCTCGCCGCCCGCCACCGCCGCAGCGCCCTCGGCGTCACCCAGCGCAACTTCGGCGCCCTCGGCGACATCCTCTCGGTGCTGCTGTTCGTGTTCGCGGCCTCGACCCTGACCTGGGAGAATGCCAGGGAGGGCATGGTGCTCGGCCTGCTGGTGGTGCTGGTCAGGATGGTGGTCAAGGTGGGCGTCTGCGCGGCCCTGGCCCGGCCGTCCGGGGTCTCCGTCCGCAAGGGTGCGCTGTCCGGCCTGGCGCTGGCGCCGGTGGCGGTGTTCACCGTGCTGATGATCGAGCAGACCCGGCGCTTGGGCGTCGAGTTCAACTACAGCCTGGCGCCGCTGACCGCGATGGCCCTGGTGCTGCAGGTCTTCGGTCCCATCGTCACCCAGCGCGCGCTGGTCTGGGCCAACGAAGCCCATCAACACAAGGAGGTTTGAATGAGCCTGGGACCCTTCGCTACCTCGGAATCCCTGACCATGGGCGTGGAGCTCGAACTCCAGCTGGTCAGCCTGTCCGACTTCGACCTGGTGCCGGCCTCGCCGGACATGCTGGACCTGCTGGCGCGCGCGCCTTTCCCGGGCAACGTCACGCCCGAGATCACGCAGAGCATGATCGAGATTAACAGCAGCGTGCACAGTGGCCACGAAGGCCTGGTGGCCCAGCTGCGCGAGATCCGCGATACCCTGCTGGCGGCCGGCGACCGCCTCAACGTCGGCGTCTGCGGCGGCGGCACCCACGCCTTCCAGCAGTGGTCGGAACGCCGCATCTTCTCGAAGCCGCGCTTCCAGGAAGTGTCGCAGCTCTACGGCTACCTGGCCAAGCAGTTCACGGTGTTCGGCCAGCACGTGCACATCGGCTGCCGCTCAGGCGACGAAGCCATGTACCTGCTGCACGCGCTGAACCGCTACGTGCCGCACTTCATCGCGCTGTCCGGCTCCTCGCCCTTCCTGCAGGGTTCGGACACCAGCTTCCAGTCGGCGCGCCTGAATTCGGTGTTCGCCTTCCCGCTGTCGGGCAGGGCGCCCTTCCTGCTGAGCTGGAACGCCTTCGCCGAGGACTATTTCGAGCGCATGGCCGGCACCGGCATCGTGAAGAGCATGAAGGATTTCTATTGGGACCTGCGGCCCAAGCCCGAGTACGGGACCATCGAGCTGCGCGTCTGCGACACGCCGCTGTCGGTCGAGCGCGCCGCCGCGCTGGCCTGCTACCTGCAGGCGCTGTGCCGCTACCTGCTGGCCGGCAACGAACCGGCGCCGCGCGAGGACGACTACCTGGTCTACAACTACAACCGCTTCCAGGCCTGCCGCTTCGGCCTCGACGGCACCCTCGTGCATCCGCAGCGCCACGAACAGATGGTGCTGCGCGACGACATCCTGGCGACCCTGACGCGCCTGGAACCGGATTTCGAGGCTCTTGGTTCGAGCGCCGCGCTGGCCCAGCTGCGCCGCGACATCGAGATGGGCAGCGATGCCGACTACCTGCGCCGGGCCTGGCGCGAAGGCGGCAGCCGCGAAGCCGTGGTCGACGCCGCGCTGGAGCGTTTCCGCCAGCCGGAGCCGGCGCTGGTCTGATGCGAAGTTAAAGTTGCTGGGACAGCGGGACCTTGGCGCTGGCTTCGTCCGCCTCGAGCATGGCGATCAGCTTGCCGAGGTCGGCTTCGAGCCGGTCGAGGGTGGCCGGGTCGAGGCTGGACAGGGCGTCGGGCAGCACGCCGGCGAAGGGCAGGGGGGCGCTGTTCAGCACCGCCTCGCCGTCCTGCGAGATGCGCAGGGCGACGCTGCGGCGGTCCATGCCTTCGCGCGCGGCCGTGACCAGGCCGCGCTCGGTCAGGCTCTTGATCAGGTTGCTGGCGGTGGACTGGTGGATGTCGAGCTCGCGCGACAGCTCGGTGACGCCGATGCCGGGGCGGCGCTGGATGACGGACAGCGCCCACAGCTGGGCGCCGCCGACGCCGGCCTCGCGCTCGACCTGTCGGAAGTGAGTTTTGACCGAATTGAAAACGACACGGAACTGCCGCAGCACGCGGGTCGCGGGTGCGGGATCACTGGGGCCGGCCGGGTTGGCCGAAGTTGAAGAAGAGGACATGGACGAATGATAACGGAAAATTCACAAGCAGAGCCAGCGCCTTATCGCGGCGCCACAACACGATGAGGCCGCCGCGCAGCATGCGCGAGGCGCTGCGCCAGGAGCTGGCCGACTGGCGCCTGTGGTGGGCCCGCACCGTGGTGGTGGCGGCCGCCGTGGCCGCCGGCCTGACCGTGGTCGGCTTCACCTGGCTGGCCGAAACCGCCAGTCATTACTTCGGCGCCATGCGATCGCTGGCCTGGTGGTCGCCGCTGCTGGCCACGCCGGCCTGCGCCGCCGCCGTGGTCTGGCTCACGCGCCGCTTCGCGCCGGGTGCGGCCGGTTCCGGCATCCCGCAAGTGATGGTAACGCTGGAGAAGGAAGTCGGCGAAGGCGAGCGCGGCCTGTTCGTGTCGCTGCGCCTGAGCGTGGCGAAGATCCTGCTGACCTCGGCGGGCCTGCTGGGCGGCCTGTCGCTGGGCCGCGAAGGCCCCTCGGTGCAGATCGCCGCCGGCATCATGCTGCAGGCGCGCCGCCTGATGGGTTCGGCCGCGCCGATCGGCATCCACGGCCTGCTGGTGGCCGGCGGCGCGGCCGGCATCGCGGCCGCCTTCAATACGCCGCTGGGCGGGGTGATGTTCGCGATCGAGGAGCTGGCGCGGGCGCCGGAACGCCGCAGCAGCGGCCTGATCATCGCGGCCATCGTGCTGGCCGGCCTGGTGGCGGTGTCGGCCCACGGCAACGGCACCTATTTCGGCGTGATCCACGCGGCCGCGCCCGGCCTCGGCCTGCTCCTGCCGGGCCTGCTGCTGGCGGTGCTGGCCGGCATCGCCGGCGGCCTGTTCTCGCGCCTGATGATCGCCTCGCTGTCCGGACAGTCGCCGGACTGGTTCAGCCGCCAGCGGGCGCGCCGTCCGGTGCTGTTCGCCGCAGGCTGCGGACTGGCGGTGGCCGTGATCGGCGTCGTCACCGCCGGTGCCGCCTTCGGTTCCGGCTATGGCTCGACCCGCACCATGGTCGAGGGAAGCGGGGCGATGCCGCAAGCCTACGCCCTGTTCAAGTTCCTGGCGACCTGGATCACGAGCTGGTCGGGCGTGCCCGCCGGCATCTTCGCGCCCTCGCTGGCGATCGGCGCCGCGATCGGCAACGACGTCGCCCTGCTGCTGTACGGCACCCAGGCCCCGGCCCTGATCGCGCTCGGCATGGTCGGCTTCCTGTCCGCCGCCACCCAGGCGCCGCTGACCGCCTTCATCATCGTGATGGAGATGGTCGACGGCCACGCGATGGTGCTCAGCCTGATGGCCTGCGCGCTGGTGTCCTTCGTGGTGGCGCGCGCGATCAGTCCGCCGCTGTACGCGACCCTGGCCGGTTTCCAGATGGCGCGCATTCCGCTGGCGCCGGGCGAGCAGCCGCGTAGCCTGGAGCACCACTGAGCGCATCCGGCGCTGGAATCCGGCGTGTGCGCGCCCCCATCCCTGCTACCATGAGCCATGTCGTCATGGATTGCGCGCATCGGCCGCGTCCGCTTGCGGCCACCCGATATCGCCGCCGTCCTGACTCTGCTGGGCGGCGTGGCGATCGCTATTGCCCTCGCCGGCGGACTGCATGAGGCGGAACGCGAGCGCGCCCATGCCGAGTTCCTGCAGCGGGCCGAGACCCATTACGCCGCCGTCGCCAACAGCTTCGGCGACGTGCTGGTCGTGCTCCAGGCCAGCAACGCCCTGTTCGAATCGGTCGGCCCGGTCGGCCGCGACCAGTTCGGCGCCTTCATCCGTCCGCTGCTGCGCAGCCACCCCTACCTGGACGCGGTGGCCTTCCACCGTGTGATCGGCGGTGGCGAGCGGGCGCAGTACGAAGCCGAGCAGGGCCGGCGCCGGCCGGGCTTTCGCATCCTCGAGCGCGGTCCGGCCGGCCTGGCCGTGGCCGGCGTGCGCTCGCGCTACCTGGTGGCCGAGTACGTCGAGCCGCTGAACCGCTACGAGGACGCGATCGGCTACGACACCCTGTCGAGCGCACCGCGCGCCCGCGCCTTCGACGACGCCGTGGACAGCGGCCAGCCGACCGCCAGCGCCCTGGTACCGCTGCTGCGCGACCACGGACGCCTGGGCGTGGCCCTGGTGATGCCGGTCTACCGCGGCGGCGTGGTGCCGCCCAGCATCGGCGGCCGGCGCGCGGAGGTGATCGGCGATACCGCGGTGATCGTCGACGTCGCCGCCCTCGTCGGCAGCGCCCTTTCCGAAGCCAATTTGCTGGGCCGCGCCGGCATGGCGGTCGAGCTGGACGGTATGGGCATGCGCGGCATGCGCACTGCCTTCCGCTGGGACCGGCTGGCACGGGGCGCGATGCCGGCCTGGCACGGCTGGCTGGGCGAAGATATCTTTACCGTGCGCCATCCCTTCGAGCTGGCCGGCCAGCGCTGGGAGCTGCGCCTGTCCGGGCGCTCGACCGACATGCTCGGCGCCGCCGCGCCGGTGACGGTGCTGGTGCTGGGCTGCCTGCTGAGCGCCGCGCTGGCCGCCTGGGTGCACAGCCGCTTCCGCCACGCCGGCCGGGTCGAAGCCCTGGTGGTGAGCCGAACGGCCGACCTCGAAAACGCCCTCGGCCAGATGCACCTCTACCTGCGCGCGATCGAGGCCAGCGCGAATGCCATCATCCTGGTGAATGCGAAGCCGCCGGACTACCGGATCGAATACGTGAACCCGGCCTTCACCCGCATGCGCGGTTACAGCGACGCCGAGGCGGTCGGGCGGCGCCTGTTCGACGCCGCCGAGGCCGAGCCCGACCAGGGCGCGGTGGCCGAGCTGCTGAGCGCGATGCGCGAGCGCCGCGAAGCCCACGCTACCATGCGCCTGCGCTGCAAGGACGGGCGCGAACTGTATGGCGACGTGTATATCGCGCCGGTGTGGGAGGGCGGCGCCGAACCGGGCCATTTCGTCATCACCCAGTACGACGTCAGCACGGCCAAGCGCTACGAGGCCGAGCTGGAGGTGAGGGCGCGCTACGACACCCTGACCGGCCTGGCCAACCGCGCGCTGCTGCAGGACCGCATCGAGGCGGCGATCGCCCTGGCCGGGCGCGACGCGGCCCTGTGGGTCGCGGCGCTCGACCTCGACCACTTCAAGTACGTCAACGACACC